>Ga0131853_10000054_pt1 | contig 155947 bp, 134 predicted proteins | sample TergutLab28metaG_FD_92764 | JGI IMG/M metagenome (GOLD analysis project Ga0131853, IMG submission 92764) | Labiotermes labralis P1 segment gut microbial communities from Petit-Saut dam, French Guiana - Lab288 P1 (version 2) (version 2) | ecosystem: Host-associated > Arthropoda: Insects >... | reverse complement strand
CACAGCCACAGCCACCTATTGTATCACCACTCCCCACAGCTCAACCTAGCTCATGGGCTAAGGAAGCTTGGGCTTGGGGAATAGAAAACGGATTAACAGATGGCACCAACCCCCAAGGCCAGCCAACAAGAGAGCAGATGGTAACATTGCTTCATAGGTACAATACAGTATTTTAGATATAAAAAATCGCCACTGCTTGTGGCGATTTTTTATTAAAATGCAGACCAAATATTTAACCCCCAAATCCACCTCCATAGCCTCCACCATAGCCGCGGTAACCACCTCCACGGTAACCACCACGGCCACTGCCCCCGTATCCGCCATATCCTCTAAAGCCCCTAAAATGCCGTCTTCTTCGCGTAATGGGGACACGTCCACCATGGAAGGGGTCTTCTCTAAAGCCACCAACACCATCAAGGCTGTCAAAAGCCGTGTTGTATTCTGCATAATCTACATATCTCAATTTTTCCTCGGCCTGGAAGCCTTTGACTAAAAAAACAACACATATTGCAGGAAATCCAAACGCAATCAACGCATATAACATAGAGTAACCTGTGAAGGCTGCTATTCCGTAGAATAAGACATATACCACAAAAACCAATATATCAAAACCAGCAATATAAACCGCCACCTTCATCAGGTGCCTCTGCCTTTGAGACACAAGATAAAGAGTCAAGTAAGTAACCGTCATTGCAATTGCGATTGCATCCCCAACTATTTCCGGTACCCAAAGATAGGTTAGCCACATAATGGTTGGCGGGGTCCAAAGTATTGGCTCAGCCCGCCCCAGAAACATAAACAATAAATTAATAACGGCCATGCCCGTAAGCAGCAGAAGGCCAAACCGTCCATTTTCAAAATTGCGTATATCTTCTTTTAGTGTTGCATTAGTTGCCTGATTAGCAGCGATTGTGCTTTCGCCGCGGCGGGTGTCGCTACCTGGATCATATACGCTTCTGTAAAGGGTTGTTCCGTTTTCTGAAAACACTGTGATATTAAACCCCGAGTAGTGATAGCTATCAAGAATAGGTACTAAATCACTTCGAATTGCCCCTGATGTCCAAAGTACTATTTGCGTAATACCAGCATCAGTCATATAGGTTGCTTCTGGCATGTCCTCAAGTTCTATAGTCCACCTATTGTCAAATACGGCAAAGCTGTCTGTAATAGTTTTATTTCGATTACTGTCTAATAAAAAGGCTGGTGGCGCATTTTCACTGATAGCCACCCTTCCCAGTAATTCTTCACCAGATTGAAGGGCATCTATAATCGGCCCATTCTGCACTACCTCATTAAGGGCACCTATGCTTAGCTCATGTATTCCGTTGTATAGAGGAATAGGCCTAAAACCAAACTCAATTAAAGCTAGGCCGGTTTCTACACCAGCAGCACCAGGCAGATCTACAATGAGAGCTGTAGCGCCATCACCATATTGAGCAATACTTTCAGGTATAGCAGGTACAGAAATAGCAACTCTTTCAAATGAGAACTGGTTTGCATGCACAAAAAGCGCAGGTTTAGTAAATCTAGTCCATTTTCCTGCCCAGCTGGGTGCCCATGTATTAAATAAATCTTTACCGTTCATATTTTAATTCATGCCTCCTTGCAAATATTTCACACTTATCTCTTTCTTTTATCAGGATAGGTACTTCACTTGCGTCTTCATCTATCCGTGGCTCATTGCTAATCCTGCCATAGCATCCAGCATATACCCCATCAACGACAAATACACCCACATTTAAATGAAATCCATCCACTGGCATACTCTGAAACATCCTTTGTGCAACCCACTGCATAGGGTCACTTATTGCAGACTGGTAAACTGCCTGTTCTTCCTCTTCCGACATTGTACCGGGGATAGTTATGCCTTCCCCTACTCTTCCAAAGGCAGGCTTTAGTATCCAGCCATCTTGGCTTTCCAATTTATTTACACACTTGGTTTCAGGGAGCAGCATCTTCCATATAGGAATATCAACCCCTAAATCATCCCAGACAAGGGGCAACCGCTTTGACTGTGTAAGAAGCGCAATAGGATGGTTGCAAGATGGAGTTTGGGCGTTTACATACCCAATCCAGTCCACATGTGGGGTAAATTCCATCCATTCTACTGGGAAATAGCGCACTATCCCCCCGATGCCTTTGGCTTTTGCGTTTTCCCACTGTATATGCTCGGGAGAAGCATACATAGACTTATAGCCAGTTGTCTCCATAATATCACCAAGATAATGTAATATCTGGTAATCTTCCACAGTATGTGTATCATGCAGATAAGCAACAGTTGAGCCGGAAGGGATAAGCCTCATAAGTCGGGCCTTTATTATTTCACCAAAATTGCCATATTGAACATAGTCCTTAAAGTAAACTTGAGCCAAGGCCGGCAAGATAGAAGCTTCCGGATACCCAGCAGGGACATCGCTGTTGACCTCGGAAATCTTCCATCCTTCAGTAGTAGGATGGAAGTCAAACCGCATAAAACGCACATGCTGCTCGGGTTTGTAGTTGCAATTACATAAGGCCTCAGTCATCGGCTCAGATATCCCCAACTTGCGAACCATATCAGGATTTTTGTGCAATGCAGCTTCCATGGCAATGGTTTCGTTGTATAGCCTAACAGCATGGTCAGCCAAGAATGTCATTTCATCTTGTCCTAGCAGTACGACTTTATCACTAATCGTGCTTTGTTCCCCTGCTTGCAAATCCCATTTATAACCGTCAAACATTACACTAAGACGGTAATCAGGATATGCTGATGGGGGTATACTTTCAATTTTTATATTCATACCTGTTCGCAGCCACAGCCACAGCCCACGCATTTTTCGCGGCAGTTGGGAGTAGTTTCTCCTGCCTTGGCCTTTTCCCATTCTCTTAATAGAAACTTCTTTGTTACGCCCATATTGATAAAATCCCAGGGCAATAGTTCATCTCCAGCCCTATCCCTATGAGCATAGAAATCCAGGTCAATATCTGTCTCGGCAAAGGCTGTAAGCCATATATTATAATTAAAATGCTCGCTCCAGCCATCGAATATGGCACCATTTTTGTATGCAGCTTCTATTGCCTTACCTAGCCGCCTGTCACCTCTGGCAAGTACCCCTTCTACTTGCGCAGTTTTGGCATCGTGATATCTGTAGCTTATTTGCCTTTTACGTATCTGGGATTTTACAGCTTGCTGGCCATAAGTAAACTCATCCGGCCTTACCATAGCCGCCCATTGGAAGGGAGTGAATGGCTTTGGCACAAAGCAGGCAGTGCTTACAGATACACTAACCGGGCGCTTTCTGGCTTCATAATCTAGGCGATAATAAGTGTCCACTACGGACTGTGCCATATCGCTTATGGCCAAAGTATCGGCCTCTTCTTCCCCTGGCAACCCTGCCATAAAATACAGTTTTATCTTATCGTATCCTGCCATAAAGGCTAAATAGCATCCTTCAAGGATTTCTTCTTCTGTTAAGTTTTTATTAATAATATCTCGCATCTTTTGACTTCCGGCTTCCGGAGCTACTGTTAAAGAGGATTTGCGAAGAGCCTGGGTTTTCTCCATTGCGGATAAAGATACCGCATCTAACCTGGTCGAAGGGAGAGATATATTCACACGGCGCTTGGATGTCTCCTCAAGCAGTTTATCGATTAAGGGGGCAAAATCCTTGTGATCACAGGCACTTAAAGCCAGCAGCGATATTTCTTCATGGCCTGTAGAGTCCATTAGCGCTTCACCATGAGATAGAATCTCCTCTGGGGTGCGTTCACGCAAAGGGCGGTAAATATACCCTGCTTGGCAAAAGCGGCATCCACGCATACATCCTCTGGCAATTTCAACAACGGCTCTGTTATGCACAGACTCTATTAGCGGTACGATAAAGCGGTCAGGGAAATAACCTAATGAAGGAGAAAATGCCCGCTCTACGACCTTTGGAGCGCCTGGGTGGTTGGCGGTAAAACTAGCCAATGTCCCATCTTGGTTATAACTTACATGATAAAACCGGGGCACATATACCCCAGGAATATTGCATATACTTGCAAGAAACTCAGCCTTTGTGCCACTACGTTTTTTGTACATATCCAGCACCAAGTCCAGGGTAGCTTCCCCATCTCCTATATAAAAGAAGTCTATAAAATCCGCCATTGGCTCCGGGTTAGCAGCACATGGCCCACCGGCGCATATAATCGGGTCATCTTCGTCGCGTTCACAAGCTCTGAGAGGGATACCGCTAAGCTCAAGCATAGCCAATATATTTGTGTAAGACATTTCATATTGGAGTGTAAAGCCCAATATATCAAAATCTTTCAAGCCATCCCCTGATTCTATCGCAAAGAGGGGTACATCTCTTTCCTTTATCAGGTCAATCATATCATGCCAAGGCATAAAAGCCCGCTCGCACCAGGTATCTTCTCTTCTATTAAGAAAGAAATACAAAATCTGTAGCCCAAGATGACTCATGCCAACCTCATATGAATCTGGGAAACAAAATGCAAAGCGGATCAGGTCCTTAGATTTATATACCGCGTGTACCTCACCCCCGGTATAACTTCCTGGCTTTGTAATTTTAACTAAGTCACTAGGCTTCAGCTGGCTGCGGCTCATTACCTTCACCCTTTCTTTCCATAAATACTATAACACCCATTAGTATAAACAACCCAACACATATCATAAAAGGAATCTGCCGATTAAATCCTGAGATACGCCCAATAATAATCCCAAATGGACTGGATACTGCCAGCATAATCACTGTCAACAGGCTCATAATCCGCGCCCGCTCTCCCGGGTCTACGTTCTGGATAACAAGGGCATCCCGCCTTGGCAAAAATAGCGCCGCCGCACAAGCGTCAAACACAGTAAACACAACCAGTAATATAATCGTTTCCGGAGGCGTCATAATTAGCAACACAAATCCGCAAATATATAGCCCCAGCCCTGTAAGCATTATCTTATATTGGGGGAAGCGGTTAAACCTATCCTGCACTCCCAAAAAGAACACCAGCATAATACCTGCGCGTAAAATAGGAAACACAACCAAAAACTGCTCCGGTAAACCCAAATCCTGAGTTACGTACAAAGCAAAAAAGTTCCCAGATGTCATCTGCTGAATACTTAGTAGTGTAATAAGAATAAGTACCCGCCATGTAGCTGGGGTTCTTAGTATCTGCCTAAGTACCACTCTATACTCCATAAGTAGCGTCAACATAGGCACGCCCTTAGTCTCCTTAAGCCGTTCCCTACCCTGCTCAGTCTCATGACCATAAACAAAAAGAATTATAAATTTCACAGTCATTAAGATAAATGTAATAATAAACAGTACCCGCATCACAGGCACCAAGCTATGCACCCCAATAAGATACCCAGAAATAGGCGCAAAAAAAACAGCTAATAAGCCCGATATGTAAATCAGGTTATAAAGCTGTACTACCTTATCTTTTGGGGCATCCTCCACCAATAAACATTGCCAGGAAACCCCACTTATCTGCCAAAAGCTATTAAAAATAGCCGCAACAAGAAACCATCTAAAATCCTGTGCAAAAGCCCAAATCGATACTGGGATACTCCAGGAAACTAAATCCGCAAAAAAAGTAGTAACCCGCCGCCCCAACTTATCTGTAAGTATCCCTCCAAGAAGAGATGTAAACACTTGCAAAAAAAGCCCAACGGAAATAAGGATGCCAATATCGGCATCCTCAAGTCCAAGGCTAAACATATACAATGTGAAAAAGGGACTATATAAAGCCCAGGGTATCCCCCATAAAGGCTCTGTTAGTACGCAGATACGAGGGTTGCCTCGCAGCGATTTTAGAAAAGCCATAGTAGGATTTCTACTTAGCCAATTATTTATCATTTAGGTTAATCTGTCTCCTTATAGCGGCTTCACCGCATTAATAAGAGTTGCTTCAAGTTTCGATGATAACGACAAAGGTTTTATTGCTCATCATCGCTAGGTTCAGGTTCAGGGTTATCTAGTGGGTCATCTGGGTCATCATCATAGCCGTTTCCGTTTTCTCCATTCCCATTTTCGTCTGGTGGAGGTGTTGGTGTAGGGTCCGGAGTTGGTGTGGGTGTAGGCGTGGGAGATGGTGTGGGTTCAGGTGTGGGAGTTGGGGTTGGCTCTGGTGTTTCTTCAGGGTCATTTTGAGCCGGGGCATATATTTGTACATGTAGAGTTTGTGCAGGCTCTACCAAACTAACTCCTGGGGGAAGATTCCGCACAGTCAGCGGCACCCAATGTATACCTACAGGAAGATTCCGCAAATCAAACACAATATCCAAAGCGTTAGCCGCCATACCGCTTACAATAGACTGAGGCCCACTAACTACCACTCTAATATTCGGCGGGTCGCTAATAGTCGTATATGTCGCACCGTATTCCAAGAAGCTGGCATCCCGCCTCGGGACAAAAAATGTTCGCACCTGGATAGGCTCTACATCCACAGTAAGAATAATCTCTGTAGGAGCATAACGGCTTAATGCCAAGCCTTCAGGTAAAATATCTGCAATATTGATCGGGATCGTTGTATCTTCTCTAAGGCCTTCTATTTCTATAGGCACCTCTATATATTCAATATCATCTAGTATTTCTGCTATACCCACTACATCTATAGTCGATATTGAAGGCTGTATTCCAGAAACGATGAACCCTGGAGCCATATCACCAGTAGTAACTACTCTAATCTCAGCATTTCGCACAGGCAAGATATCTACCATAATCGCAGTCTGGCTTAAACTAAGCTGCCTTACTCTGTAGGTTATATCTTCTCCATCGTGGCCTATAACCTTAATAGGCGCATAAACCATTTCATCAACAGAATCCAAATCTACCTCAACCCGAACATAATCAATAGAATTGATAACGCCTCTCGCCGCCGTAACAGAAACTGTAGGATTTACTGGGCGAAGGGATTGGAGTTCAAATCCTTCATCTACCTGGCCTATATAGCTTACCTCAATTTCAAAGGGGATAGTTTGTAACAAGTCAATCTCTACTTCAACTGTTGCGGCACGAACATATTGCAACTCAAATCCAGGCAATAAGTTTGCATTTACGGCTAAAGTCATCGTAATCGCTTCATCAGAAGCCCTGGCCATTTCCATATCTACTGCCCTCATATCCACATAGGCAGATATACCTGCGGTGGCTGTCGGGTTAAGGTTGCTTCTATAGCTTCGTATCCCAACAGTTATTGCTTTACTGCTAAGCTCAGCCTCATTGACAAGAACAAGATTATACCGATCCAGAATCTCTAAGTTTACAATTTGTAAATCCCTTGACAAAGGTTGATTCTCCAACGGATCATGGAGATTCATCGCAATAAACCAGATTACAAAGGCGAGGCCAAGGGATATAAGCTTCCAGTGCAAGTCTGTATAAAAGAAAGATAGAACTTTTTTCGTCATTTACCCTTCCCTCCCTTTTTACCGGACTTACTTCTAAAGAAAGAAAACCGGGAGGATTTAACCGGTGCTCCAAACATCAACATATCCCGCATTTGTGCCTCATTAACATTGCGGGTTAGCTTTCCATCTATAGCTACTGACATAGTGCCCGTTTCTTCAGAAACTACAACAACCCGTGCATCAGATACTTCTGTTATGCCAATAGCTGCCCGATGGCGGGTACCCAAGGCGCTGTCTACGGACTCAGCAGTAAGAGGCAAGATACATTTAGCCGCCGCAAGTCGATTATTGCGTATAAATACAGCCCCGTCATGGAGCGGGGTGTTCTTCTCAAACACATTTAATAAAAGCTGACTGCTTACCGCGGCATCTATAGCAAGGCCGGATTGGATTTGCTCGCTTAGATCTATGGATTGTTCGATTACAATCAAGGCGCCTGTAGGTGCTTTGCCTTTTTCTACTTTGCCCATTTCCTTTGCCGCTTTTACTATTTCTTCAATAGTTTCATCAGAAGCAAAAACTTTATGCTCTCCGCTATCTATTTTAAAGGATGCAAGATATTGCCCTTTTCCCATTTGTTCAAGCACTTTTCTAAGCTCCGGCTGGAACAGAACAACCAAAGCAATAAGCCCAACAGTAAAGGCATGTTCCAAAAGCCATCCTAAAGTAACCAAATCAAAAACAATAGCAACAAAGCGCAAAAACAGTACAAGAGCTATACCTCTAATAAGAACCCAGGCATGGGTGCGCTTAATCCAGCGCAGAACTAAATATAAAATCCCGGCAATAATCAATATATCCAGCACTTGGGCAGGCCCAAGCTGCGGAAATGTTAATACCGGGATATTTGTCCAATCAACAAGTCCATCCAAAAAGGCATAGAACATATAAACCTCCAAGGGTCAATCCTAACGGCGACCCGTATACAGCGATTTCGTTTGAAATTGGGCTTTGGTCCATTTCAAACCTAAACGCCTAATCAATTTTCTTAGTATCTGTTTCTGTACCTGTTCCCGGACGAATACGCCGTACAGTACGTTTGGGCTTAGTCATTATAACCTTAGGTACTATTTTCACATGATAGTAATTATTGTCATCTTCAAACTGGACAGACTCTGCCCGCTGATAATCTAGTACAGAATCAAAGTATCGTACCAAGATAGCAATAATTGCACATACAATCACCCATAAAATTACAGAGCCAATAGGCACAGATTCCTCAGTTGCAACTCCTAATAGAATATATCCAAAAATCATCATTGCCGAACCAAGTCCAATAGCGATTTCTTTAGCATAATCAATAGCTTGACGGCTTACTAAGTACACAACAATTGTAACCATAGCAAATATTACAGCAATAAACACCCAAGTGTGGCTTGCAAAGACACTGTCCATGACATTGGAATATGCTTCTGTAAACACCCCTGGGAGTTCTGTAACAAGATCTGGAATATCGATTTCGCCAAAGTCCAAGACCATTGGCGACTCCATAAGATTAAACACAACAGGGATTTGCATACTAATAAATACCCCAATGACAATAGGGATAATAACTGTAGCCGGGAAATAAAGTCCAACAATAAGAGGTACAAGATAAGGGATATTAAAAGCAAAGGCCAGTACAACAAATAAGATTATAAAACTTTCCTTTATAGCCATACGTCCATAAAAAAGAAAAATCATAAATAGGAATAAGAATACCGCAACGGCAACTTCAATACTGGCGGAGAATTGAATAGTAATAGTAAAAATAAGTAGTACCCATGTAAGATTAGCAGGCATAACAACAAATAGCACCGCAAAAAGCCAACTAAGCATAGTTGGAGACATGGCATCGGTAAAGGTTTCAAACATGCTATGTGTATGACCAATATCCAGTATTCGAGAAAAGACAAACCATCCTAAGAAAAATTTAAGAACAGGTAAAATAAATACCTCAAATTTTTTAAAGAACTTCACCACGGTTTCCCGCGCTATTAGCACCATTTCCATTAAAGAGCTCCTTTTTGCTATACAGCGAATTAATTCAGAATCGGACGAGTCCGTTCTTTGTTTGATTCGCTTTACATTGCGTTTATCTTTAGCTTTTCTTACTCATCTATGCTTTCAGGATTTAGGGGTTTTGGCCGCGAACGTTCTATTGGCCTTGTAAGGTCTATTGAGTCATGAGGACTTCTATCTATTGAACTTGTGTGATCAATGGAATCAGATGGTCTTGTGTGCTCTAAAGGCCTTGGTGGGCTAGGTCTCTCCACGGATCTAGTGACATGCCTTGTATGCTCTAAAGAGTCTGATGGCCTTGGCCTAGTTATTGGTCTTGTTTCCTCACTCGGACGCGGTGCGTGTGATGGACTTGGTGCGGTATAGTGACTTGGCCTTGGCCTAGTTCTGGTATATGGAGGCGGCATTTGTGATGGCCGTTGGCGTCTTACTGGTTCGGGTGGAGGCTGCTGGGTTCGAATAGGAGGGGTTGGGTTGTAGTGCCTTGTTGAGCTTATATCTTCTTGTGTTTTCAAAGTAGAATCTTCTAAAACTTCATCATCTTCGTATGCACGATGTGAGCGCTCCTCAAGTCTTTCAAGTTGACGTACCATGGCCTGGTATTGAGCCAAACGCTTTTGCACCAAGTAATATTGCCGTGTACCCTGTATGCTTCCTATTAAAGAGTAAACGGCTAATATGGCTAATAAAAAAAACACCGAATCTGTTACATGTTCTTGGATATTAAGCTCAAATATATCCAGCTCATTAACCAGTAATGCTCTAAGCCAATAAATAAGCAATATAATCAACCCGCCAAGGCCAACGGCAATGCGGGTACCCAAGTTATTACGGTAGATAAAGTCATGTCTAAAATAATCGTTGGCAATACGATCCTGTGATCCTTCATGTTTATCATAAAGGGCAAGCCTAGTCATAGTAATAATCTTTAGTTCATTAATCATATATTACCTCCGCCAGTCATTGCCATATTATAATGACATAGCAAAAAAGTCCAGAAAATTTGCATATACTTAGATATTAACAGCTTTTTGTTTAAGCTTGGCATAGCCAATTGCGATGCCATATGCTGTTACATCACCTACGGCAGCCACAATTCTGTGCATTATCATTGCCGATAATAGAATCTCTTCATTCAAAATGCCCCCCATAAACATTAGTATAACAACTTCACGAATCCCTAAGCCGCTTGGTGCTCCTGGAGTTAAAAAGCCCGCAAGCCATGACAGTAGGAACAGCCCGATCACAGTCGGTACCTGGCTAGGGGTAAGGGGTTGCCCCATTACCATCAAAGTAGCAAGAAAGGTTCCACCCCATAAGGTCATAAGTATAAGGCCAAACCCGAAACGCTTGAGTAACACAAGAGGGCTTAACACACGCATATGTTCAAAAAGTTTTTGCATCTTGTCGGCAATTTTTTTCCTAAGAGAAAAAAGTACAGACCCCGCAATAACCACCACTGCAATCAAAACCACCACAACAGCTGTTGGTAGCTCTACATATCTTAGATATTCCGCTGCATGGTCAAAAACCGTCACTATTATAAGTACAATTGCCGCAAAAGCAATAATTATCCCTTCCAAAACAGTAGAAAGAGCCACCTTTGAATGGCTTAACGCCTCCGTTTCCACTGCAAGCCTATGGCGGCCAGCTACATACATAACTCCGCCGGGGATATATTTATATAAGTTGGAGACGGTATACACCACCATGGCTAAAGGCCTATCTACTAAAAAGCCGGATACGTTTTTTACTAAGGCCCTAAAGTTAAACGAAGCCAGTAAAATCCCAAAGCCTTCAAATAATGTCACAAGAACCAGGCCGATTATAACTGTACTTGTAATCAAGGAAGATATTTCAAAGTCTGCCTGATAGCTAAACAAACGGCGCCCCAAAAAAACAAGGGACGCAACCATAAGTAGTGTCCCTGCCCATGAAACGATTTTTTTAGAATTGATTTTTATTTTCTGTATTAGGTCCATTGATTCCTCCATGTATGGCAATTCCCCATTTTAAAAGGTTTTATTCATAATTACCACCAGTCCGCTGGCTCCCCTGTCGGCCATAGAAATCTCCGCCAACTTAATAATAAATCATCAAGAGAGGCACCAAATATCTCTTTTGCTATTTCAAACTGGTTATAGTTATTAGATTTATACATCGCAAGCAAAGTTTCTATACCAAAATTATTATATAAATACAGCACAAATGACCCTGCTTCATCATAAGTCCACATGTCTCTGCCAAAAGTGTCTTCGCCATAGTGCAGCGGTAGGATATGGCCAGAGCTGTTCCTTGCCAAAGCATCGATATTAGCTACTGTGGGGACATTGAATCGGTAGGTTCTTGTGCCTGTAAAGGCATCTCTAAATAAAATTTCTCCCAGTACCGCCATTCCTTCTACCATCCACGTAGGGGGACGGTAAGCTGGGAATTCTCTAAATAGAAGAATATGAGCGACCTCATGGGGGATGGCCCATGTACCAAAGCGGGAGGTGCTTGCAAGAATTATTTCATCATTGGTAACAAAATTAACATCAGGGGCATCCCATCCAAAGGCATAGGCCAGCTCAGCTATGCTGTCCGGAACATTTATTACACCAAAAGGATATAGCGTTACAGGAATACGATATGGATTGGTAATCTGAAAATAATCCCGAATAAACATTATAGCATCATCCATATACCGGATAAAACTATTAACTCTTGCTAGTGTCCATTCGTAATCATCATCAATAAAGATATATCCCCCTTGTGACGTAATTACTTTAAAATCCCCAAAGCGGTATAAAACCTGGGTAGCAGGTAAATCTGATGATTGTAATAGACCATTCTTATACTCATTAAAACTTAGTATAAAACGGTACGCATCGGTTTGAGCTTCCCTTATCATATCGTATAGTACATCTGCCTGTGACCAGCTTTTTACTAATGTATAGCCAATATCCCCTATATCACCAGAAGGATTGCGAGGTGCAAGAGCTGGTATAAACCAAGCATCGCCAAAGGGCATTGCATTTGATTGGGGCCTTAGAGTTGCCGTTAACTCTTCTACAGTCAAAAGACTTACTTCTTCATTACTTTGCAAATAATGCTCAAGACCGATACATAGCCACCAAGGCAGTGGATAATATAGATTTTGTGAAAAATATAGATAAGTAATAAATCCAATAGTCGGATCTTCATAAAAATTGTAGTTTACATGCCTACTCAGCCCGTTATTAGGTTCAGTTGTAATAAAATAATCAATAGCAGGTTGGCCTGGGAAAAGCTCATATAGGAGGTCAAACATATCTACAATATTGTTTATTGTCTCCATCGCAACTGCAGCATCTACCTCCTGGCCTACATGAAAATTTAACGGATGGGAGCTAAAACCTACAGACACAGTGAAGGCATAGCCCTTATAGGAAATATAGTCCTCTGCTTCCAAGATTATGATTCTTGGCAGTGGTTCAGCCTCTTCCTCCTCATATTGAGGCTGGGGAGGAGGCATAAGGGATATAGGAGGTGCTGGTGTTGGGAGTATTGGCTGGGGGGTATACGCCTCTGCTTCTTGTGCTATATAGATACGATCTTCCATACGAGATAAAAGGAGGTGTTTGTCTACGTCACTTATGACAAGGAACGATAAGGCGACAACTGAACTAAACCCTATTAGACCAAAAAATACTCTTGTTAGTCGATTAAACTGTTTACCGCGAATCATGTGACCTCCAAAGGAATTAAATGAGAAACCGTCTCGTTGGATTTCGAATTAATTCATTTTTAGTAGGATTATCACCATTTGGGAGAATCCTCAGACATTGGATTTCTATTTTACTCTTTATATGTACTTGTCTAAACATATCGAATTTTACCCCAAACATGCCATCGAACACTCGAAAAGTATATAATACATATATAACTACACGTTAAAATAATTAAATTTACATAATGTATACACATTAGGGTATATAATCCTCTATAATGCATTTGCGTTTCAAATTTAAAATTTGGAGGATAATATGGATTTTTATCAAAAATCATTACCAACAGCACCAGCTCATATATATACCCCACCACCAAAAAGAAAAGGGATACTTGCTAAGCTTTTGATATCTATGATGGCCATTGCCATAGGTGGCGTGTTTTTGGGGCTGGGTTTAAGCACTGGATATTTTTTAGTACAGCGTTTTATGCAAGAGCCTGCTTATATCCAGACAAATCAAAATAGCGATTTTAGCACTGTGGCCGAAGAACCTATTATTATTGCAATAGATGCCCATACACCTGACTTCACAAATATTATAGCCAAGGTAAAGGATGCGGTGGTAAGCATCAACGTAACCTCTTTCACTGGACACAGAGGTTTTGGAGTTCCTTCTGAGAATCATGGAGCGGGGTCTGGGTTTATTTTTGCCAAAGATGATGAATATGTATTTATTGCCACTAACCACCATGTTATTGCCAACACCAACGCAATAACTATTTCTCTTGATGATAACGAAAGGGTTCCTGCTATTGTAATCGGCTCAGAGCCGGATTTTGACCTTGCGGTACTTGCGGTATCTATTGAAGATCTTCTCGAAAAAGGTGTACCCTTTACAGTGGCTGCGCTTGGCTGCTCTGATATGATGCGTATGGGGGACTCTGTTGTTGCTATTGGTAATGCAATGGGGGCTGGGCAAACAGTAACTAAGGGGATAATCAGCGCTGTTAATCTACAGATATCTGTACATGATCAAAATACTAATACATCCTTGACCCTTGATGTACTCCAGACTGACGCTGCTGTAAATCAGGGTAATAGTGGCGGCCCGCTTATTAATCAAAATGGTGAGGTTATTGGGATAGTTACTGCTAAGCTATTTGGCCATGGAATCGAGGGTATGGGATATGTTCTGCCTGTTAATGATGTGAGGGATTTACTGATAGAGTTACAAGAGCAAGGCCCTACACGTCATGTATGGTTAGGGATTTATCATGAAGAAATAACTGAGCCTATACGCCAGATGTTTAACCTTCCTGCTACTGGGGTATTGGTTACTCGTGTTGTTGAGTATAGTCCTGCATATTTTAGCGGGTTTATGGAATGGGATTTGATGGTGTCCTTTGGAGGGTTTGAAGTTACCGGTCGGGATGATTTTATTTTGGCTCTTTGGGAGCATGAACCTGGGGATGAGGTTGTTGTTGGGGTCTATAGGAACGGGGTGCTTATTGAGCTTGTTGTGGAACTTGGGAGTATTACTCGGTAGCATGCCAAGCCCGACAAACGAAAAACTCTCCTTGCCAATGAAAAAATATTGGCGCGAAGAGTATTTCGTTTGTCTTTGTCATTGTGGTTTTTATTGCTAGTATTTTGTAAGGTGCAAACAAAAATCCCACGATTTAGTTTACTCGTGGGATTTTTTTATTATGAGAAGCGTTACACTTGTTTGCACTGCATTTTGTTTACACTATATCAAGTTCGACAACAGTAGAAATAAGCCCTTCTGAGGCAATGGTAATCTTCACTTTGCCAACTTCTCTTTGAGACTGAATCATTGCTAGTAGTAAACCTTTGTGGGCAGCCATTTCACTGCCTTTGAAAGATGTGTGGCTTACAGGATTACCGTTGTCTAGGCCTATTAGCTTAGCTGGGCCTTCTACTTTTACGTGGATTATATTTGTGGCTTCTGGGTTGAAGATATTGTCTTCATCTAGAAGAATAAGTTCAATATGTGCCATGTCTCTGCCGTCGGCTTGCAGGGCTTGAGTGTCGGTGGTGGCTTTAATTTTAATTGGGGCTTTGGCGGTCTGTACTTTGTGGCGGCAGATTTCTTCTTTGTCTAGGTTATAGCCTACTACTTCCAACGTTCCTGGCTCGAAGGGGACGTCCCAGCTTAGGAATAGATCGTCTGTATTGGCGCTTATTGGAGGGGTGTCGAAATGGCCGTAAGTTTCGGTCATGCCATATAGGGGGTAGCTGTAGGATTTTTTGCCGTAGGATTTACCGTTTACAAATAGCTCTGTATAAGTGCAATTGGTGTAACATAGTACTGGAAGTACCGTTCCTTCTGGAATGTCGGCTAGGTTGCGGTTGGGGAATACGTGACAGAATGGGGTTTCCCGACGCCAGATACTTTTATAGAAATAGAATGGGTCTTTGACAAAACCCGCAGTGTCGATTACGCCAGAGGAAGAGCTGCGGTGTGGCCAGTGAGCCTCTCCTAAATGGTCGATTCCTGTCCACATAAAGTCACCTAGTACATAGTCATGGGTCATTGTAAAGCGCAGTAGCCGCCCTGCATTAACAGGGGCAGAAAAATATGGTCTGCGCCATGGGTTTATGGGTACATCCATTGCGTAGTCGCCGCGCACTCCGGCTACTGATGGGTTTTCTGTGCCCAAAATCAACCAGTCGGGGTTGGCGCGCTTATCATCGTGATATAAGGTTTCTGCACGGGTGCGCCAACGGCCTGTATAGTTGTAGCCTACTATATCCAGGGTGTTTAGGAAATCCTCCGTTGCGGGGCGTGGCTCTGCACATATTTGGTCATTGCCTTGGGTACATAGACGAGTCGGGTCAATTTGATGGCAGATATCTTGAAGTTCTTTGGCTAAGATATGACCTTTTGGATCTGTTTGCTCTGGGACTTCGTTGCCAATGCTCCACATTATTACTGAGGCGTGGTTACGGTCACGGTACAGCATGGCTGTTATGTCTTTCATATAATTATCTTTAAACCATTCGGAATAACCGCGGCTTTCGTGGGTGTTGCTTCCTGCCGATTTCCATTTTAGATAATCCCATTCGTCAAATGCTTCATCCATTACATAGAAGCCTAGTTCATCACATAGGCGAAGAAGGCTGGTGTCTGGTGGGTTATGGGCTGTGCGGATGGCATTGCAACCCATTTCTTTTAGCAGGATTAGACGGCGGCGCCAGATTTTTTCTGGTACTGCAGCACCTACTGCTCCGCCATCGTGGTGTAGGCATACGCCGTTTAGCTTTACTTGGTTACCGTTTATTAAGCAGCCACGATCCGGATGGAACTCAACGTCTCGTATACCGAAGATGGTTTCATATTCGTCTAATACTGCGTCGCCTTCTTTTAATTTGGACACGGCTTTATATAGGTATGGATTTTTATCGCACCATAGGTTTGGGTTTTTAATCATTATTTCCTGGGAAATTTTCTGATTACATACCAGAGTTCTGGCTATGGCAATACATTTTCCTTCCCCATCTAGTATAGAGGTTTCCAGGTGGATGCCTTTATCTATCGGGGCTACTATTGTTGTTTCGATATTAATCTGGGCTTGATTTTTAAATGGTTGGCATGTGGTTATATAGGTACCGTAGGTGGGGATATGAGCTTGGTTTACGGCTTTAAGCCATACATCCCGGGTTATGCCGGAGCCTGTGTACCACCTGGAGTTGGGTTGCTGTGAGTTGTCTACCTTGACTTCTATAATATTTTCGCCATCGTAGTTGAGAATATCGGTAATTTCGTATTCAAATGGGGTATAGCCATATACATGCTCGCCCAGTGCTTTGCCGTTAAGGGTTACGCTAGAGCACATATATGCGCCTTCGAAATGCACAACGACTCTGCGCCCTTTGGTGGCTGGGTCTACTGTGAAGTGTTTTTTATACAAGCCAACGCCAGTTTTTACATAGCCGCCGGAGCCGAAGGATGGGGCGTGTTCGTCGAAGGGATATTCGACACTCCAGTCATGGGGCAATTGTACCAGCCTATAGTCTTTTTCTTCTTCCAGTTTAAACTGCCAGTCGAAGCCGAAAAATTCCAATTGCCTTGGGGATTTTTTTTGTAAATACATAGGAATCACTCCTTATATAAATAGATTTCATCTATGGCGCCTACTGCACCTTTGGTAGCACGTATTTCTACTCCTATTGTTAGTTTATCTCCGGCAGATAACTCTATACCGCTGATTTTTGGGTAGCACCACTGCCTGTAACCCGATAGTTCGAAACTGACTGTGTGCGTATCTTCATCTTTCATATCTTCATCTTCCATGCCTTTTTTAGTCTTTATTACATAGATGTTGCAGTCTGTTTTGGCATCTTGTTTTGCAGCGATTCCGGTGATTGCAGCCTCCATTGTGTAGGTACCTGAGTCTCGTATTTTTATGGTTTGTTCTATACCGGTATTAGCTTCCAATGGGACAGGGCGACTAAAGCCTAGTGCAAAATCGCCGAATTTGGGGCTTTTGGATTGGCGGGAGAGGTAGTCTGTATCTATGAACCACATGGACATATCTTCGTCTTCGAAGCTGTGGTTTTGTACTAGGTTTTTAGGAGCTATGCGTAGTAGGCAGTGAGGGCGGCCTTCGTCGCAGGTTATACCTGTTAGGTCTAGGTATTTTACATGGGGTTTCTCCTTCATTTGCTCTAAAGCATCTAATATGGGTACGATATCCCACGAAACGGGTAATTCCTTGTGGGTATTATCGGTGTAAATTGCTAAGGCGGTGCATGGGAGGGTAGCCATTACATCTTCTATGCATAATTCATCGTGGTACTCGATTTCTGCCTGGGAGTCAGCCATTACATCTATAGTGATTGGACAGTCCCTGCCTTCGTGCATATCCTTGAACACAGTTATTGTTGGAAGAGGGTAGCCGTGAAAGTCAAACATCCCTTTATTATCCCAACCGGTGCCGCCATATCGGCCCGCTATTTGGGGGTTGTAACTGGAGCCGTAGCTTGCTGCCCAGCCAGAGCCGTATTCTTCCCATAATTTAAAATTATGCTCCCAATTATCCGGTGAACCTACCGGTACCCAGGTGGGCTCCCATAAGAATAGGCCTAAACCTTTTTGGCTTGGTACATCTGCAACGGCCTGGGCTACATCACGGTAAGCATTGGCTGCCCCTTGGGGGGATATGGCATAGCGATAATTCTCATTGTACTTGATGGGGTAAAGCTCGAAGCCGTCTCCATCGTCCAGGGTCGTGGGGTAGGATGTCTCTACGCAAAGTACGTCTTTATTATGCTTTTTTGAGACTTGGGAAAGAATATCCGTCAGGTTTTCCAATGTGCCATGCCAGAATGGATAATACGAAGAGCCATAGATATCGTAATCGATATTGGCATCTGATAAGCGGTCGGCAAAATTAAGGTAATTTTCTGTTTGGTATGGGTCGGCTATATGAACAGCTACCTGTAGATTTTGAGCATTTTGCTCTTTAGCGGCTTTGCGAGTTGCGTCACAGCCTGCCTGGAATAATTTCAGCAAGTCCGCGGCCTGTTCCATCGTATCCCATCTGCCACTAACCCCGGCCATACCGGAACCATCAATTGTTGAGTTGTTTTCATTTCCCACCGCTACTATTCCTACATCCACTCCAGCTTTTAGTAGGGCCGTTACGGATTCGTAGGTATAATCATATAAAGCATTAGTGCGGGTTGAGATATCCATGTCCCGCCAGGCTTTTGGCGACATTTGCTTACCTGGATCTGCCCAAAAATCTGAATAGTGGAAGGCGATCTTCGTGCGAAGGCCTGCGGCTGTTGCGCGTTTTCCAGTTTCTATTGCACAAGAAAGGTCGCAGTTGCCGGCCCCGTAGCCGTTACCATTTTCATCAAAAGGGTCATTCCAGACACGTAGGCGGATGTAATTGAAGCCTGAGTCTTTTAAGATTTCGAATAGATTTCCTGGGTTTCCGTATTTGTCATGGAATACGACACCGCTTTTTTCTAAGGATAGATAACTTGAAATATCTGCCCCTACCATAAAATCCTTATTGATGCCTGTTACCTTTTTTACGTACATAGATTACCTCCTCCATATTTCTGCCCCATTAGGGTTAAGCGCCACCATTAAGGAGCCTTTTTGGTAGATTACTCCTTCATTATCGGCCTTATGCCATATAATATCATGGGATTTCATATCTTTATCTTCTGCCCTTAATGTGATTAAGTCTTTTACAAAGGCTTGCAAATCAGATTTATTTTCATCCCAGATCATGCACTGCCTGGCTTCATCGGCACCGTCGCCGATTAGTCCTATTTCATCTCCGTAAAATACCATGGGGCTTCCCGGCATGGTCATAAGGAGAGTAAACGCCTGCTTTACTCTTTCAACTTTGTTATTGCACACAGTCATAATCCGGCTGGTGTCATGAGTTCCTAATAGATTGAATATGACTTTCTGCCTGTCTCGCGGGTACATAACCAGACATTTGGAAATATCATGGCGAAGCTTAGCTCCATCTGTTTTGCCGGATACAAAGCTCCATATTGCCTCGGCTAAGGGATAATTCATTACTCCATCAAATTGATCGCCCATTAGCCAGGGCATACCGTCATCCCAAACTTCGCCCAGGATATATATCTCTGGGTTCACACCTCTTACCGCTTTACGGAATTCCCGCCAGAAATCATGGGAAACCTCATTGGCTACATCCAGCCTAAAGCCATCAATGCCATATGTTTTTGCCCAGTAGAGTGTAACATCCATCAGATATGCCCGTGCGTCTGGGTTGGCGGTATTCCACTTAGGCATGGCCTTTACTGTGGCGAAGGTTTCATAGCTACCGTCATCTCGATGGCAGAACCAATTGTAGTACTTAGACGCGGCACCATTTTGCACAACATCCTGCCAAATGGGATGTGTGCTTCCGATATGATTATACACCAGGTCAATCATTATTTTTATACCCAATGAATGAGCCTTATCCACCAGTTCTTTGAAATCTTCTTTGGTACCGAAAGCCGGATCAATTTCATAATAATCCTCTGTATTGTATTTATGGGTGGATGGGGATTTGAAAATAGGGGTGAGATATATGCCTGTAAAGCCTAAACCCCTTATTTCCGTAAGCTTTGATGCAATTCCCAAAATATCTCCGCCAAAGAACTGGTTTATACCCTCAACCTTGCTGCCCCAAGGATGCAGCTCGCCTTTATTGAGATGTTTGCCGCCGATTGCATATCGCTCTGGGAAAATCTGATACCATACCGTATCCGTAACCCATGATGGCGCATGGAATAAATCCTCCTCAAGAATATATGGATAGCCATAGCCTAGATGATGTAGCGGGCTTATGTCAAATTCACCGCTATCATCCAGTGAGATAGCAGTCTCGCCTGCTGGGCCGTAAAGGTATGTGCCATCTTCACACTCAACTATAAAGGCGTACTTAGCCCGCTTTGTCGGCACCTTTATTTCCGCAAACCACCAATCAAAGTCCTTAGTAGAGTGTTCTATATTCATTTCATAGGTAACAGGGTCGGAAATCTTGTATTCCCCTGTTTCATCCTTAGCCCATACAAACGGGTCAAAAGCTATAAGCTTAATATTACCTTTTGCATCCTGTCCTGTACGAAGCCTTATGTGCAGATTGTGTAGGTCAATGGCATAGGCATATCTGCCTTTTGCCTCATGATGAAACATAGTAAAATCCAATTGTAACCCCTCCTATTCGAAAGTCGTTCGCTATACAAAAAAAATTGCGCATAAACTAAGCGCAATTAAACGATACTGCATATTAAAATTCTTTCATAGCCTTATAGGAAATATAAATCATCAATAACTGAAAGATAAAAATATGAATTATGGGAAAGGCAAAGCCCACAAACATCCCCACAAGTCCCGCTGGAACTGACGCAAAGCTAATAACAGAAAAGCGCTCCCGAACCGTCATTTTCCCATACAATTTACGCCACTGGCCAAAAAGCCACACAGCGGCAGCACATATAAGCAACTGAGATATGAAGAATACCGCAAATATCAGCAAATACACCGGCATAACCATTCTAGAAAAATATCGGTTGGCAAGTGCCAGATGATTAAAAAGTTCACGATGATTCATTTCTTCAATTGCCCAGGCTGGAATCCGGGCTACAGGTACAGATAACACAGTAGAGCCATCAAGATAAAATAAATATTCTGGTGTAACCACAAACACAAATAAACCCGACTCTTCAAAGGCTAAGCCATCATCACCATGGGTAATAACCACTCTATGATAGTGTGAGTCACCAATTAAGACCACGGGCCACTCCGCGCCTTCTGGCTCGCGGATTTCTTCTGCAAACCCAATTTCATCTTCACTTAAATCAATCCATGAGGCCCAAGAGCTGTCAAACAGCTCAAAAACTGGGCCTCCATGGATTCTAGGATAAAAATCACTTGGGGGAGTACGAAAAAATTCGAATAAAACAGGCAAGGAAAGCAAGCTTTGCATAGCTACAAACACCAGGATTACCCGGCTAAGCTTTGCAAACTTCGCCTGCCTTGCCAAAGGTGCCCATATAAACACCAGCTATTCTCCTTTATTAGCGCCTGCAGTTAGACCTGTTAGCAGATAGCGCTGGAATACAAAGTATATTACTGCTATTGGCACACCAACAATAAGAGCAGCGGCGGTAAATGCGGTAATGTCATAACTATGACTTGCTACATCAGCCAACTCAAAAAGCCCCATTGCCAATGTATGATTAGCACTGCTACGCAGCACCATGTTGGGGAAAATCCAATCCATCCATGGAGATATAAATGAAGAAAATGCAATAAAAGCGATTATAGGTTTTGATAAAGGAAATATAACTTTGGTAAATACCTGAAGCTTGGTTGCCCCATCCAGATAAGCGGCTTCATCCAGTGATTTAGGGATATTAAGCATATACCCTCTAACCAGCCATACAGAGAAAGGAATCCCACCGGTTACATATAACAGCACCAAAGCATAGATATTATCCAAAAGGCCAAAGGTCAAGAAAATAACCCATATCGCTGTAAGTGCCAAAAATGAAGGAAACATTTGCAAAATCATTATAGAAAGCAACCCTATCTTCCGCCCTTTAAACTGTAAACGCGCGAAAATAAAGCCCATAAAAGTATGCACAAGAACAGTGCCAATCATAGTCAGTACAGCAATGGTAAGTGTGTTGCGATACCAAGTTGAAAAATTATGATCATCAAACAAACGCCGGAAGTTGGCGAGTGTAAAATCTCTAGGAATCGCATTTAGTCCATCCTGTAAGGCGGAACCAGGAGCACCACGAAGTGGACTAAACGCAGCACCCACAAGCCATAATATAGGATAAACCACAATCGCCAGCATAACCAACAGCTCTAGATAAATCAGCAAGCTGGCAAGCAGCCGTTTAAGGCTGAAAGATTTTTTCTTTTTCATAATCAATCCTCCTTGAAGGCTCTTGTCCGCAGCAGGTTCCAGCCGGATACAGAGGCAACAACGATAAATATAAACACACTCATTACAGAGGCGAAATTATACATACGATAGTCAACTGTCAGGCGGTATACCCAGGTTATTAAGATATCTGTAGAACCGGCTCTCATGTAGTTGATATTAGCCGGCCCGCCTTCGGTAACAAAGTAGATAATCGCAAAGTTATTGAAGTTGTGGGCAACAGACATTATAAGAAGTGGCGCAACAGCGGAAAGGATCGTGGGTATTGTCAGATATCTAAGCTGTTGGAAGGATGTAGCCCCATCAATTGAAGCCGCCTCATATATCTCCATATTGAGAGATGTCATGATACCAGAAACCAGTGCCATAAAGTAAGGGAAGCCCAGCCACATATTAACAATAATTACAATAGCTCTAGACCAACCAACACTGCCATAAAAGGATATCCAGTGATCAATAATTCCAAATTGCAGCAACAACTGATTTACAACACCATGAGCAACAAAGAAATTTCTAAAAAGAAGCATAGAAATAAACCCAGGAATAGCCCAAGGCAATATAAATAAACCACGCCACAGTTTTGGGAATTTTACCAGCTTGCTATTTATAAGTAGCGCCTGAATAAACCCAACAAGGAAAGATGTAAACGTAGCAGCAAATGCCCATACAACTGTCCAAGCAAATACGCCAACTAAGGTACGATTCCATACAGGTATATTAAATACCTGCCTAAATGTAGCAAACCCTACCCAGTCCACCAAGCTCACCGGAGGGTTAACAGGTGGCAGACTCATTACATTGTGGTTAGTAAATGCTGTCAAAAAAGCATACATGATGGGAATAAAAGAGAAAAATGACAGCAGAATCAAGCCAGGAGTTATAGCGATATACTCAAAGGAATTGCTTACTACATTTTTGAGATATGTTAGGCTAGACTCCTCATCTCCCGCCATCAATTTCTTACGGGTATGATAAGCGTCACGGATATTCCAGATATAAAAGATTGCAAACCCTAATAAAACCAAAATTGCAATTAAGCCACCCAACATCAACATAGTTGAGTGATCGAAGATTTCTACTCTTGGGTTTACCCTTGCAATCTCCCCAAGAGTTATAATGCCCCATATCCCGCTGGAAAAGAACCCAGCATTGCGAAAATGAGCATATGTCTGGCCTGTAAGTATAGCCCATGTACCTGTGGAGAATTCGACAAAAATAAAAAGAACCTGTATCAGAAAAAAGAATGCAGCCTTGATAGGCTGTTTATTATACAACTGTCCACTGCCCCAGATGACAGCAGACATAATTGCCGCTAATTTAGGCATAATCCACCTCAATTATGAGAATAGACCTCTTTCGAAATCACGTTTTATGATTTCGAAAGTAGGTTTCATTATGAGTCTTTTGCTTCTTCTGAAATCACGCCTTTTGATTTCAGAAGAACTTTAATAGAAAAACGATATAAAAATGGGGCTGTCTTACGAGGAAGACAGCCCCGCCCGAATCAATTTAAATTAATTAAAAATCAATATCTCTTCCCGCTATAATCAGCGAGTTGCGATAGGTATTCATTGCGTGTTCTTGCACTTCCTCGATAGAAAGGTCACCATCCCATGAGAATCTGAACAATTCATCAAGAGGAGCCCACATAAACTGTACTTCTGCGATTGAAGGCATTGGTACGGTAAATGGAGATTGTCTTGCGATACCACTTAGATATGGGTCATCGCTTAGGCCTGGGATTGCGGAAATATCGCGTCTTGTGGTCATCATATTACGATGTTCGTACAATACAGCGGCACCGGCTTCGCTTACCAGATGGTCAACAAAAGCGTATGCCCAAGGATTTGTGCTCCAGGTAGAAACGGCAGATACCATAACACCTGAGAATGCATAAGGTTGAATACCCTCAATTGTTGGGATACTTGTAATTCCAAGATTTACACCGTTTTCAAGAGAATCATGGATAGCCCATGGGCCAGTGATTGTTAATGGAATCTGACCTGTACGGAAACGCTCTTCCGCTGTAGCAAATTCTACATCAGCAGATGGCATATCAAACAATGCGCGCATTTGCTGGAACCATGCAAGACCGCGTGCGGCTTCAGGTGTGTCAAAACCAATTTGGGTGTAGTCATCATTGTTAGGGCCAAACAATTGCATTCCACCGGCGGTTAGCCAGAACACATTAAAAAAGCCTGTGTTTACGTCCCATGCCATTGCCCAGTCATGGTTGGCTGGGTCATTGTATGTTTCGGCAAACTCAAGTATTTCTTCCCATGTTGTTGGGCCAACATCGCCCCACAAATCACGGTTATAGAACAGTGCGATATTTTCAATTTGGAATGGAGCAGCATGTACTGCACCATTATGGGTTACTGTGCCGATTGCAGTTTCAATAAGCTCACGTTGCCATTTGGCTTCAAGAGCCTCGGGCACAGGTTGAATTTGACCGTCCAGGATTGCAAAAGCAATCTGGTCATGAGGGAAGTTGAAAGTATCAGCACCTAAACCAGCAGGGCCGTCAAGAATCATTCTATCACGAGAATCACTATGCCCTACTTCTTCCCAGATAACATTAACATTAGGGAAGCGCTCGTTAAAGCTTTCGATTAGAGCCATCGCAAAATCTTCGTATGGCATCCAAACTATCAAATCATCAGCATCCACAGGTAGATGTAGCCCATAGAAATAAATATAGTCGTCACCTAGGTCTGGCTCATCAGCATCAGGGGTTGTTGTGGCTTGGTCTTGCTGTGGCGCAGGGGTTGGGGTCTGAGCCGGGGCTGACTCATTGCCGCTACATGCGGCAAAGGCTAGAGCCAGCACCAACAATCCAACTATTAACATGCATTTTTTCATCTTACTGCTCCTCCATTCAGGAAATAATGTTTATGCGGCGCATTATAAACTATGCACGATAACCATGCAAGAGTTTATTGCTTTTTTGGTGCAATAGCCTTACATTATAGTCTGCAAGTGACAAAATTATTGGAGGATTGTATGTACAATAAGCTAAAAAAGCATGGAAAACATGGACTATTGATAGGGATTATGCTGTTTGTGGTAATTGTTGGGGTGTTTGTTGCTTTTCGGTTATTCCGAGATGCTGATATTAACTCCGAAATATTTGTTGAACGGGTAGAGCTGAATGACGATTTTATGCTGGGTGCAGATATTTCCAGCGTGCTTTCCCTGGAAGAAAGCGGCGTGACCTTTCATGGTTTTGATGGCAACGAAGCTGACCTATTCCAGCTTTTTGCTGATGGCGGAGCCAATTATGTACGTGTAAGGATTTGGAATGACCCATGGTACTATGATGGAACTACACTGCGAGGCTTTGGTGGCGGCAACAACGATGTGCCACGCGCCATAGAAATAGGCAGGCGAGCAACAGCGGCAGGTATGCAATTATTGGTAAATTTCCACTATTCAGACTTCTGGGCAGACCCAGCAAAGCAAATGGTGCCCCGTGCATGGGAAGATATGAATGTAGATGAAAAAGCTGAGGCTCTATATCAATTTACTTACAATACAATTATTGAAATGCTGGAAGCCGGAATTGATATCGGAATGGTGCAAATTGGCAACGAGACTAATAACGGCATCGCTGGAGTAACAGGCTGGCCTTTTAAAGTTAGGTTGTTTGCGGCTGGAAGCGCGGCCATAATTGATGCCGAACGGGATTTTCGAATAAGCCAAGGCGAAAACCTTGAGGAATATTTCCCGCGCAATATTCGTATTGCCATCCACAAAACTAATCCTGAAAATTTTTGGGATTTCACCCAGGCTGGGCTTTCCCTTGCGTCAGCTGGGGTAGTTTATGATGTATTTGGCATTTCATATTACCCGTTTTGGCATGGCAGCTTGGAAAATTTAGTAGAATTGATGAATCTTATAGCCAATACCTTCGATGTAGATGTTGCGGTACTTGAAACATCATACGCATTTACACGAGAAGACACCGATGGCCATACAAACTCATGGTCAGGATATATGACTACTTATAACTACCCCATCTCTGTCCAAGGCCAAGCCAACGCAATCCGCGATGTGGTTGCAGCGGTGGCCTCTGTAGAGCGGGGTATAGGAGTATTTTTATGGGAACCAGCATGGATAACGGTAGGGTCAGGTGATAGGGCCACCAACGAACCTATTTGGGAAGAACACGGAAGCGGCTGGGCCTCTAGCTTTGCGGCGATTTATGATCCCTATGACGCTGGTACGTATTGGGGTGGTTCGTCATGGGATAATCAGGCTTTTTTTGACCACAACGGACATCCGCTGCCGACGCTTAATCTTTTCAATTATTTGCAAACCGGAGCAGTATCACGTCATGGCAATCATATCGATATGATTCTACATTCCCAATCTGAAGCTATTCGAAACCCCAATCTTGATATAACCAACATTGTGGATATGCTACCAGAAACCGTAACGGCCGTTTTTGCCAACAATGACCGCGTGCCGGCAAGCATTATCTGGAACATGGATGATATAACCGAAGCGCTGGACATTGCCACATCCCAAGGCGGTGTAGCCACAATCCAGATAAGAGGCCAGGCCCTAGCTAATGATTACATGCTTGACTTCTCTCACACCTTGACCCTATCCCCGGGCAACCTAGTACAAAACCACAGCTTCGAAGACCAAGAAATGGACATGTGGCGCATAAACTTCCACGGTGATGCCCAGGGCTACGCCAACCGAGGCATGGACAATGTTCGCACCGGTGATTTCGGCTTCCGCTGGTGGCGAAGCGCCAATCAGCCCATACACTTTTCAATTGAGCAAGACATTAACGATTTACCCGCCGGATACTATGGCTTTGAAACCTTTATTACAGGCGGCGACGCGGGAACCGGCTGGGAAATATATATCTATGTACTAATAAACGAAGAATTCTTCGCACGCCAAGATACCGCCCTACCCGGCTGGCAAAACTGGAATAACCCCGCCATAACAAATATCCCCGTACAAGACGGGGATATAGTGACAATCGGGGTTATGCTTAATATCGAAAACACTAACGGGGCTTGGGGTACGCTAGATGATTTCTTCTTTTACAATATGTCGGTGGAATAGAGTGCAATTTTAGTTTTGATGATACTGACGAAAGCGTTCCTACCCGGCCTCTCGCACACGTGCTGCACCACTTGTATTAATTGTTACATTGGCCAAAGAAGATAAAGTAACTGTTCCTGCACCAGACAGGTCAACTCTGCCACTTTCAATTGTCAAATCACCGGCAGATACAGTCAAAGCACCAGACCCAAGAATATTGAGAATATCAGCGGTGCCGTCTAGTGTAATGCTGGCGGCACCAGACACGTCTACATCAATGCGTTCCACATCTAGGGTAATGTTTACGCCAGCGGCCCCTGAGATGTTAAGGGCAAAGCGCTGTCCTTCGACAACATCCCAGCCGTTAGCACTTACCGCACCGCTTAAATCCGCAGCTGTAAGATATGGGGCATAGATATATAAGCGTGGGCGATTCTCGCTTGTAGTGTTAAAACCCCTGCTTGACCCAACAAATAAAGTATCACTAGTCTCTATTCTCGTAAGATACTGAAAAAGATTTTCTTGCATTACAACTGTCATCCCTCTCTCTGGGGATTGACGATATATTATTTGGAAGTTACCACTTATTGATATTGCAGAAAAATCATTTCCTACATCCATAGAGCGGGTAACCATGCTTCCACTGCCTCGAACTGCATTGCCACCAATATTGACAGAACAGCCACCAAGCAATGCTATCCCTGCAACTAGCAGGATTAGGGTTATAATTTTGTTTTTCACTCTCATCTTGTTCCCTTCTTATTTAATTTTACCAAGTAGTAATAACAGTCTATCTAACTCATCCGGCGAGTAGTACTCTATCTCTATACGGCCTTTCTTCTTCCCATGTCTGATACTTACCTTTGACCCGAGTAAATTTTGCAAGTCATCTTCTGCGCGCTTATATGCAATCAGCACCTCTTCCGACAATAACTGCTCGGTTTCTTTATCACCAGGCTCAGGCCTTGATGCTTCTTTTATTGCCGCAGCCACAAGTGCTTCCGCACCTCTAACACTTAGGCCTTCTTCTACTATGGTATCAGCACAGGCAGCTTGCAGATCACCATCTTCTATTGAAAGAAGAATTTTCGCGTGGCTGGCGGTTAGTTTTCCTTCACCTGCCAGCGCCTGGGCACGAGGGTCTAACTCTAGTAAATGCAGGGCACTTATTACTGCGTGCTTATTCTTTCCTACTTTTGTGGCAATATCTTCTGTAGAGAAGAAGAAATCGTCCATAAGGCGCTTATAGCATAGGGCTTCTTCGATAGGGGTAAGGTCTTGACGCTGTATATTTTCTATTAAGGCTACTTGGAGGATATCTCCCTCAGAGTAGTCTTTTATTATTACAGGAAGCTCCGTAAGGCGGGCGAGACGGGCCGCACGGTAGCGGCGCTCACCGGCTATTATTGTGTAGGTATCGCCATTTTTGGTCACTAACAGGGGCTGTATAACACCGTATTCCTTCATAGATTCAGCCAGCTCCTCCAGAGAAGTTTCTTCGAAGAACTGCCTTGGCTGGCCTTTATTAGGTTCAATTTTTCTTATATCTACCAGTAAAATGCCGGAATTTTGGTTTGATGTTTCTGATGCTTGATTCTCGTCTTGCTGTGTAGTTGCGTCCAACAACGCGTTTAATCCCCTGCCTAATCCAGATTTCATTTATTTTCTCCCCAATCAAATGAGCAAAGATTATAATGCTTCAATGCATTTTTGCGAATGTTTTTGCCGAAGGCAAAAGATTTCATTATTTTTTATTCCGCTCCATAACTTCCAGCGCCAAAGCTCTATACGCCTCTGCCCCCTTAGAATCAGCTGAATACAGCGTAATTGGCAACCCATGACTTGGGGCTTCTGATAGCCGCACATTGCGAGGCACGATTGTTTTATAGGTATACGCACCTAGATGCCGCTTTACTTCATCTACTACCTGATTACTTAAGTTGGTGCGGGAATCGTACATAGTAAATACCACCCCTTCAATAACCAGGCGGGTATTAAGTTTCTGCTGTATACGCTTGATAGTATTCATAAGCTGAGACAGCCCTTCCAAAGCATAATACTCGCATTGTATAGGAATAAGCACAGAATCAGCGGCGCATAAGGCATTAACTGTAAGAAGATTAAGTGACGGAGGGCAATCCATAAGAATATAGTCAAACATATACCTGGACTGACTAAAAATAGTACGAAGCCTAAACTCTCGCTCATTCATTGCAATAAGCTCAATTTCCGCTCCGCTTAGGTCAATATTTGCGGGAAGGAGCCGTACCCCGTCTACACAAACAGGAAGAATAACTTCTTCCAGGGTAGCTTCCCCAATAAGAAGATTATAGACTGTTTTTTGTAGGCTGAACTTATCTACCCCAAAACCACTTGAAGCATTGCCCTGGGGATCCATATCTACAACCAGCACCCGCTTCCCCGCTTGTGCAAGGCATGTGGCTAGATTGATAGTTGTGGTGGTCTTCCCTACTCCACCTTTTTGGTTGGTAATAGTAATTATTCGGCTCATAAGTTTGTTCCTTTCAAGTACTCATTTACAGCTACCAAGTAATGCACCGGAAAGCCGTTTTTATTTGGCACTATGTAGGCTGGGTTAAAGTCTGAATATGGAATAGACTTACGCCCGCCATTTTGGGCTTGTTTATGGTATTTGGATAGCTCTTCGCTTGGCAAAAGAAATATTTCTCCTTTTGCCTGAAAATGCACCAGTAAAAAGCTCACACCTTGCTGCTTGCGGAAATTCTCCATAAATTCGATTTGATGAAGATGAATATTTCGCAGAGGTAGATTTAGCTGCTTTGTTTCCTTAGCATCAAAGCAGATAGCAAGACCTTGCGCCACACCTATAAAGTCTACAGTGCTTTTTTTATCAAAATATGCAGACGTTATGGTTCTAGCCTTATTATCCACCTCAACTGGAGTTATAGGAGTTGGTATCTTTTGGATAATAGACAACCCCCGCTGGACATAAAGTAGGTTGGTCATATCAATCATTTCTTCAAAGGCACTGCCTCGAAGGCCACGGGTCTTCCAATGTGCCACTATCTTAACCTCAGATATAGAGCTAAGTCAGCGGATTCCATAGGTTTAGAAAAGTATTTCCCCTGGAATATTTCACAGCCAAGCTCTGCCAGTGCATCCCGCTGGCCTTTTGATTCTATGTTTTCGGCAATGATGGTTATAGGTTTTGCGTGGGTCACAATATCTTTGATTACATTGGCACTTAGCTCGTTGTATTGCACATCTTGTGTAAGTGCAGTACTCAGCTTTATTGTTTTTACCCCCATACGGCGCAGATTATTGAAGTGGGTAAGCTGTAGATTAAAATTATCAATTATCACCCTAAGCCCAATGGATTCTAAGGCATTAAACAACATCCATGGGTCAAAACCTGGGCCAAGAACCTCATGGCTGGATAGCTCTAATCGGATTAATGCCGGGTCGATGTTATATTTTTTTAGCGCTGTTTCCATCATTTTAATGGTTTTGGGTTTGCCTAATTGTTTTGGAGATAGATTTATCGTCATAAGCAAATCATTAAAATTATACTCCCTAAGCTCACGAAGGCTGGAAAAGGCTTCTTCTATTATGAATGTATTTAAATCGTTTTCCAGGCGGCCTTCTTCTGCCAATGCCTGAACCAGCTCTGGCGGTAATGGCCCAAGTGATGTATGCCTGTACCGTACTCTAGCTTCGAAACTCAGCATCCTGTTATGGCTGTCAATCATGGGCTGGTATTCTAAGTAAAAGCCACGCTTTCGCCTGAGATCATATTCCATTTCTTCAAATAAAGAACGCGCAAATACCCCTACATCGTCCCGGCGGGCAAGATATGGGGCGGCATCCCTAGACATAAGTTCCTCAATGGCAAAATCACATCGCTCTTCACTGGCACTATTGGCCATCCATACAAAGGGCATGTAAATAAACGTCCCCATAATCAAACATATAATCTGCACAACCCCAGCCATAGACGAGCCTGTGGCCATCCAGCCACTGATACCGGGAGGCATAGTGGAAGCCACCACCTGGTCAAGACCGGGGCTCATTCCCGAAGCGACAGCCATATATGAAATTACAGCAGAAAACATAGGCGCGAAAATAAACGGTATCAGAAAGAAAGGATTGAAAACCACAGGAAGTCCATAAGTTATTGGAGAGCCAATATTAGAAATCCCCATAGGAAGAGCCACAAGTGTAGGCCTAAAAGCATTTTTCCACCTGACAATCAAGATAGCAAAAATAAGTGCAAGCACTCCTCCTCCAGCAAAAACAAACAGCTCAAAGAATACAGGATTAAGCATCTCAGGCCATCCAGCCTGGTATGCAACATTCCATATAATATCCCCGCTATGAAGGCCAAAAAACCATAGAAGCTGGTGCATAAATGTAAATGCCATTAAAAATATCAATGGAGAGTTAAATCGATGATATACACCAACCAGCACATTGATTACCCAATCATTAATGGCATTAGGGATATTAAAGGCATTTGTTGCATTAAAGATAAAGCGAATTACTGTGAAAATAAGAATTGTAAATAATGCAGGCTCGATGAGTAAGACAACTTGAGCCAAATAAGAAGTAGACGCTTTTGGCCTTGCAACCACCAATCGATACCTATAGAAAAAGAAAAATAATAAATGGGAAATAACCGCAACAATAACAGCTAAGAAAACCCCGCTAGGGCCAAATTCCACAAATCGGAATCCTCCGCCAGGAGCAGCTACAAGAATAAATAAACAAGAAAGTCCCACCAAAGATGGCACCAAAGGGCTTAATATCCTACTAGAATAATGAGGAGAATGAAGGGCCAATGTATATCCAATAGAAAAAGCAGCGGCAATAGGAAGTAGTCCTAAAATACCGGTATAAAGCTGCTCAAAAGTAATATGCCAATTGCGCCCAGGTATACCTGGAGTAGCGTCTAAGTAAAGAGGAATCTCCAGTTCCACAAGCATGAAAAGAAAAGCCCCAATTAATAGGATTGGCATAATACCTGCAAACCCATCTCTTATGGCTTTCATAATACTAAAACGTTCAATCCGTAGCGCTGTCTGGGATAGCCAGTCTCTCACTGCAGAGGTTCCCCCCTACTCTTCTTTAGTAGTATCCGCAAATCTTGTACATCTTTGGCGTAGTATATCATAAAGATGTTGTGTTGGGATATATAATTTAATGCGTAAATTAGACTGCACTTGGGCAGTCTTTTTTTGTTGCTTTTCCACATAGATATGATATTATGCATTTGTGAGCTACTAAATATTTCCTAAATGAAAGAGGTGCATCATGAAAAAATGCATAGGATTCATCAAATCCCAGAAAATCCTGGTAATCGCTATTGGAATGATTCTACTGGGAAGTTTCCTAGCGGGGATGTTTAACTCCGCTTTTTACTCTGTAAATGTATCTCGAATTTCCTTCGAGACAGAGCGAGGAACACTGACGGGACTACTCTATATGCCTCGAGGCGCGGGAGAAAATGATCCAAGGCCTGTGATTATCACCACTCATGGCTACCTCAACACAGGAGAAATGCAAGATGCCCCTGCAATTGAGATGTCTCGCCGCGGATACATTGTCTTGGCTTTAGATATGTATGACCACGGAAACTCCCGCTGGGCAGCAGATATCCCTGTCGGCGGGCATTTTGGCACTTTTTGGATTCACGCCCAATTCGATGCTGTACAGTACATGTTCCAACAGCCCTTTACACTTAGAGACGCAAATGGTAATGGTGTAATAGCCGTAAGCGGCCATTCCATGGGAGGCTTTTCCAGTATCGTGGCTGTGTACTTCGATGAGTTGCAATCGCTACAATCTGGCGTAAGGATGATTCACTCTGCTATCTCTGTTGGTGCAGATTTATCCCATGCCCAAGCTGTGGCACCCCTTGATCAGCTCCTTGCTGCTATGGGAAGCCGCAATATAGGTATTGTTGCAGGGATGTATGACGAATTCTTCTTTAATGCACCTGAAGCAACAGCCCAAGCTGGCGGGACCGTAATCCGCTCAGATTGGGCACTGACTCCTGTAGGAAGACAATTCTTGGGATATGAAGGAGCAGACAGGCCATCAGGCTGGCATATAGCCGAATCGGGTGAATTGATTTTAGGAGAAGACATAGTGCGTGGTTCCCAGCAAGGCCGCCGCATTGTATACACCCCCAACGAAATCCACCCATGGAACCATTTTTCCGCAAATACAACCAATTACTTAATCAACTTCTACAGAGTACTTGAGCCATATGCAACCGCTGCTCAGCGGGAAGATACCGGGGATTTACTCCATAACCGTAACCAGATATGGCAGTGGAAAGTCGTATTTAACTTTGTAACTATGGTTGGATATTTCTTACTGGTGATACCTGTTATGGGGCTACTTCTGAAGCTTCCATTCCTTAAATTAGCGATTACTGGTAAGCGAGAGGCTATTCCTATGGGTAAGAAGGGGCGGCATAAGCTGTTCTATTGGTGTACTATTGCCGTGTCTGCTCTGCTTCCGGCATTCCTTATTCCTACTTTTATGGAGCGGCGGATTAATGAGCTGGATATTTTCAGATATGTATCTCTTATTCTTGCGGCAGTGTCCTTGATTTCGGGGATTGTTTTCTATGTGCTTCACCACAGAGATAAGGATAAATGCGAAAAATGCAGGGTTTGGGGCGCGGGAGGCATCATCCTGGCTGCCGTACTTGGTGTTACTGCATTGCTTGCCAATCTCTCCGGCAGTATCATGAATCTTACCGGCTTTTTTGTGGCTCCCGCGGTTAATACCATTGGCTACTGGGCTATAATGTCTGCGGCTATTGCGGCGATACTGCTTACATTTATATACTTCCTTAGCAAGAAGCTGTTGGGGGCTGTGCCCAAGAATTATGGTTTCATTGTTCGGGTAGATGCTGTTGCGGCTAGCTTTGTTACTGCTTTTGCGGGGATGACTTTGATCTATGTACTTCTATTTATTATGCAAGCCATCTTCGTGGTAGATGCCCGCGTTTGGACTTTAGCTATCAGGACATTTACTTTTGATCATGTGCTGGCCTTCGCCAGATATGCACCATTTTTCCTTATTTTCTATTTCTTTAATACAGTGGCGATTGGTGCTAATACAGGTGGAAAACGCGCTGGGGATTTGATTGCAGTTGTGCTTAATGTCGGCGGTATTATCCTGTGGCTTGTAGTTCATTATGGGATGCTATTTGCTACAGGAACTGCATGGTATCCTACTATGGCCCTTAATGCTATTTTACTGTTTGCATTAGTGCCTTGTCTCGCTATTGCTGCCGTTTATGCCAGAAGACTTTATACCAAGACCAATAATGTCTATCTTGCGGCTTTTACCAATACAATTTTCTTTACTATGATTATGATTGCCAATACAGCTGTTTTTTGGAATATGGGGTAAAGCTAGCACTATCACAAATTATTTAGCCTCCAGTCGAAAAAAAACGGCAGGAGGCTTTTTTATCTGCTATTAGTATTACTTGGTATAAACCCTGCCAAATTCTCATATATTTTTGCAATGACTTTACTCAGGGAGGCACAATGAAAATCAAAGAAAAAATGACCGATATGCTATCCCTCCCCAAAGAAATAATCCTGGATCTACCCCTTCTAATAGCCACAGGCCGCCAGGAATTAAACATAGAAAATTACAAAAATCTAATAGAATTCACCGATACTAAAATCCGCATATTAACAAAAGCCGGAGTACTAACAATTGAAGGTCAGAAACTAATACTTAAACAAGTAACCTCAGAGCATGTACTTATAACCGGAACGATAAAAGGAATACTTTGGTAAGGATGTGGCCCTATGATGCTTAATATGTGGCAATATGCAAAAGGATATGTACGGATTAGGGTTACCGGATTTTCTATTGAACGATTTTTGAATATGGCCGCATATCGTGGAATTTATTTATGGGATGTAGAGCGCGCACCTGAGGGTGTACATGCTAATGTGTCCATTAAAGGATTTAAGTCACTTAGGGTCTGTAGCCGCAAAACCAAATGCCGGACAAAGATAATAGAGAAAAATGGGTTGCCTTTTATGGCCCATAGATATCGCAAGCGGAAGCTACTCCTTGGGGGTATCCTTTTTTTTGTATTGATGATGGTTGTTCTTTCTTCTTTTATATGGCGGGTTGAGATTGTGGGTGGTGATGGAGTTTGCCATGAGACAATCCTTACTTTTTTGGATGAGCAGGGACTTCATATTGGGGTGTTTAAACATACAATTGATGCCAGAGGTCTTACTCGAGAGCTATTAAATCATTTTGACGAGCTTAGCTGGGCGGATATTAATACTCGTGGGACACGGACTACTATCATGATTGCAGAGGCTATTCCTCAGCAGCCTATCATTGATAGACAAACGCCTACCCATGTCGTGGCTGCCCATGATGGATTGATAACTCGAATCGCCACTTCTTCCGGTGCCCCTATGGTGCGGCAAAACGATGTTGTGCGTCAGGGAGAGATGCTGGTTAGTGGCTTTTTAGAGCTTGGCGTGGATACAGGCAACCCACAGACAGCTTATGTCCATGCATATGCGGAAGTATGGGCGAGGAGGTATCACCCCATTGAGTTTATTGTTCCGTTTACATATATTGATAAGGTTTATACTGGAAGGTCAACTACTCGTCACAGTTTGCAGTTTCTATTTGCGGGCAATTTCCGCTTAAATATCCCAAGAGGTGGCATTTCCTTTGATTCTTATGATAGAATAACTACACACCATCAGCTGGGGGTGGGCGGAGATTATCCAATGCCATTTATTTTGGCAATGGATCGCTATTTAGAATTCATCCCAACAAGGCGTACCCGCAGTATAGAAGAAGCTACCCTTCTAGCGGAAAGTATGCTAGGCAATCGGATTATGCGGGAGTTTGATTTCGGGATTGATATTATAGACCGACAGGTGGAAATGGAAGAAACATCAGAGGCCTTAGTGGTAAGAGCCTTGATAATCACCCATCAAAGGATTGACATGCAAGTGCCTATTGACTAGCCTATGACCATATCAAAATGATTTGTTTTTTGGGTAAAGGCTCGCAGTATTTGTTCCGCCGACGAAGGAGGCATAAATTAAAATATGGACGCACCTAAGAAAAATATAGAGATACCCAGCAACCTAATAAGCAATATATTCGGCAAGCTGGATGAGCATATAAAAAAAATTGAGATGGCCTTCAAGGTCACAATAGTAAACAGGGATGAATCTGTACAGATTATGAGCACATCCACCGCATCGGTTGGGGTTGATAAAGCTGAGTCGGTGCTTAAAAAGCTTATGCTTTTTGCCAAGAAAGGTGAAACTATTAACGACCAGCAGGTCAACTATTTAATAGCGGCACTGGAAGACGAACACTTCGAGCAAATAGAAAAGATTAACGATGATACAATATGCATGACTATTTCAGGTAAACCATTAAAACCAAAGACCCTTGGTCAAAAGAAGTATATCGACCAAATTCGCAATAACACTGTGGTATTTTCTATTGGTCCAGCCGGTACCGGTAAGACCTATCTGGCAATGGCTATGGCAATCACAGCCTTTAGAGCAGGCCAGGTTAACAGAATAATCCTCACTCGCCCTGCTATTGAAGCTGGGGAAAAGCTTGGGTTTCTTCCCGGTGATTTACAACAGAAGGTAGATCCTTATTTGCGCCCACTTTACGATGCGCTTCACGATATAATGGGACCGGAGGCCTTTACTCGTAATTTTGAGCGAAACCTAATTGAAGTTGCACCTCTGGCTTACATGCGTGGCCGTACTTTAGACAACTCGTTTATTGTGCTGGATGAGGCTCAAAATACAACTCCCGAACAAATGAAGATGTTTCTCACCCGCCTTGGATTTAACTCTAAAGCTGTAATCACGGGAGATATAACCCAGGTTGATCTGCCAGATGGAAAATTGTCAGGACTTAATGAGGCTGTTAAACTCCTGGATGGCATCCCCGATATAGGAATAAGCCACCTAACCAGCAAAGATGTTGTAAGGCATCCATTAGTGCAGAAGATTATCAACGCATACGATAAACAGGCTGCCAAAACAGCATATAAACAAAGCGCCAAGGTCAATAGACCCACCGTTTACAAGAATAATAAGCGAATAACATATGTGCGTAAGCCTAAGGGTTAAGCTGCTGCCCCTTTTACAAAGGATGTGAAATAATGAAAACAAAGGAAAGCCGTAGTGGAAGGCTCGTAGACAACGAGTCTATTCCTGGAAAAGATATGAAAAAAAACCGCATGTTTAACACGGCCTTAATTTTTGTGGCCTTTGTTTTGACATGCGGTTTTATCGCGTTTGGAGCACATTTTAATGGTGGAGAAAGCCTTCAAGGGATAGCAATTGGGTATCCTTCCAATGTAAGTATTCTAGCCCCAAGAGAGGTTGAAGACACTCTAGCTACAGAGGAAAACCGGATTCGCGCTATGGAACTGGCTGAGGAGCTGCCAAGGATTTATATGCTAAATCCTGTGGTATGGCCCAGTGTAGAGCACAATCTTGAATTTTTTTCAGAAAGCTTATCAGGAGTACGGGAGTACCATGCCCAAGAAATTGAGGCTTTCGAACATGCTCAGCGGGAAGCTACTAGTGACTTTAGGGTAGAGGAAATACGATTCGACGAAGAACTTGCAGCATGGGAAGCCCTCAGAGATAGTATAGCAGCAATAGATGGGGATATGAGTGAACTGCCAGCACCCCCGGAAGAACCAACAGAGCCAGAGCCACTGGAGCCGGATTTTCAAGTAGGGTTACAGTTTGAGCTGCTTCCCGTTTCCTTTAATGAAGCTCAGCAGGAATTAATTCTTTCATTAGGCGACTACGCTTATGCTGAGCTATGGACAATTATTATGACTGTAGCGGAATCGGTTCAAGCAACCAATATATATGTAGCAGACTCTGCGTCTACATTAAACACTGTTGATCACTACTTAGGCGAATATGCCTTAGATAATGACACAAGAACCACAATCGAAGCCATTTTATCAAGGCATATAACCGCAAATAGAATAGAAAACGAAGAAGCCACACAGCAAAGCCGGGATCTTATGGCTCAAAACTATGTACGTGAACTGATCCTTGAAGGCCAGACCATTGTCACTATAGGGGATATTGTTACGCCAAATATATATGCCATACTTGAGCAGCTTGGCCTTCTTGGGGAAACTACCCTTAGGGATTTAGTCATACCTATTTCCGGGGCTATTTTCATTGTACTGCTGCTGTTTATGGCCTGCATGATGTATTTGTATTACTACAGACCCACGGTTGCCGCTATTAAACGTGAAGCGTTTTTATTATTTACTTTATACGTACTGGTACTTACCTTTGTATTTGTACTTAGAGATTTTTCATACCCATTTTTGCCAATTTTGCTCTTCCCGATGCTTGTATCTGTACTTATGGAACGACGAAGTGCTATTTTGCTTTCGTTTGCTCTAACTATGATTAGCTATTTTGTAGTAGCTGGATCATGGGACTTTTTGGTATTCTTTTTTATAGCCGGCCTTGTAATTTCCATGCTTTCTCGCTTTACAACTGACCGTAACAAGATATTTATTGTTGCTACAGGAGTACTGGTTATCCAGTTTATCCTCGCAACTTCCATTTCCGCAATGACGGATCATAATAATACTTTTTATAGTATTCCGGCTTTGCTTACCACTGCCGGTATTGCAGGGCTTAACGGGTTATTAACGGTGATTATATCTACCGGCAGTTTACCTATTTGGGAGACGTTTTTTGGAGTAGTTACCCCCGTTAAGCTACTGGATTTAACAAACCCTACAAATATACTTCTGCGCCGCCTTACAATAGAGGCACCCGGGACTTACCATCACAGCCTAATTGTGGCCAATCTTGCGGAAACTGCAGCTTATGATATCGGTGCTAATGCCCATGCGGCACGGGTTGGCGGATATTATCATGATATAGGAAAGTTGAAATATCCTCATTATTTCGCGGAAAACATAGATGGTGAAAACCCACATGATCATTTTGACCCTAGTGACAGCGCAAGGATAATTATAAGCCATGTTTCATATGGGCTTACTTTGGCGGCAGAGCATCGCTTGCCTCAATTTGTGCGAGATATTATTCAGGAGCATCATGGTACGAGCCTGCTGCAATTCTTCTTTCACAAAGCCAAGGAAAGCGGAGAGGCTGTGGATGAAAAGGATTATAGATATCCCTATATAATCCCTCAAACTAGAGAGTCGGCATGTGTTTCCCTTGCAGACTTGGTTGAGGCGGCAATGAGAGCTAAGATGCCTAAACTAAAATCAGCCGAAGAAGTAGAGAGTAGCATCAAAGAGCTTATAAGAAGAAAGCTGCATGACGGACAGCTTGCAGATAGTCAGCTTAGCATTAAAGATGTCGCGGTTATTGAGCAATCTTTTATACGGGTTTTAAAGGGTATGTATCACGAGCGGATTCAGTATCCAAAGCCTGTACCTATTGGGGATGCGGAGTCTGTTATTTCGGCTAAAAGTGAGGAATAAGAATGGAAATTTACTTAGATGATCACGGGGAGTTATTACCGGAACAGTTAGAGCTATTGAATCGCGTGACGTTGGCAGTTGCTAAGTATTGTGATTGCCCGGGAAATAGTGAGGTAAGCATCTCATTTATTAATGCCGAGGAGATTCGGGTTCTTAACCGGGATTATCGGGGCAAAGATACAGCAACGGATGTTTTAAGTTTTCCTATTAATGATGAGCTTGCCATGGGGAGTATTTCCCTTGGTGATATTGTTATATGTATGGATGTTGCGAGAGAACAGGCCAAAGAATATGGTCACAGCCTTAACCGAGAGCTTGCATTCTTATTAGTCCATGGGCTGTTACACTTATTTGGTTATGAGCACGAGACATCGGAAGACGAAACCGAGATGAAAGCTGCCCAGAATGATATCCTCAATACATTGAGGATTGGAAGAGAATAAAAAAGGTGAATCCATGAAAACTAATAACTGGATAGAGTCCTTCCGCCATGCTATAAATGGTATCCGCTCTACAGCACGTAGAGAGCGAAATTTTCGTATCCATATTTTTTTTGCATTTTTTGCGGTCGCTGCTTGTATTGTGTTTCGGGTTGAAGCTATCCATTTCATTATGGTTGGATTTTCGATCTTCTTTGTAATGGGAATGGAGCTTGTAAATACAGCGGTGGAGGCCTTGGTGGATATGTATTGCCGGGGCAAGCAGCATCCACTTGCAAAACTGGCAAAGGATGCCGCGGCTGGTGCGGTTTTACTAGCTTCTATTCAGGCCGTTATTGTGGGGGCATGGGTGGCTATTTCAGTAATTAGAGCTAATTAATTCGAAATCCAATTCGTCTAGGACGAATCGGTTTCTCATTGAATTAGCATAGGAGATATGTGAATGTATAAGATTTATCTGTATATATTTTTCGGCTCGGTTATTTTTCTGATTATGCTCTTTGGTGTGCTTTCATTAGGTACTTCCGGTGACCCAAATAGCTATGACTGGCGTTATGGAGATACTTTTTTAGAGGTACCATCCCCTACCCCCTATCCAGAAGCAGAAACACCTTATTTTTCTCCTAGAGCTGTTGAGTCTCCTATGGCTTTTTTGCCATTTATAATCCCATCAGGGCCTTTTAGTAGACTTACCGGGCTTCCGATTGAAGAAGAATATATGAATCGCAGGCCCTTTGCTGCGGTAATTAATAACTCCGGACGTGCCCTGCCACAAAGCGGCGTAGGCGCTGCTGATATTATTTACGAAGTCCTAGCAGAAGGGGATGTTACCCGCCTTGTTGGGATTTTTCAGTCGTATGTCCCTGAAATGATTGGGCCCATGCGCTCGGCTCGTGATTATTTTATAGATTTTGCCCTCAATCATGATGCCATTTTTATCCACCATGGGGCTAGCCCCGGGGGGTATTCGCAGATTAGCTCTCTGAGGATCAATAACTTGGATGGTATTGCTTTAGAGGGGATAGTGTTTTGGCGAGACCGGACTTACCCATACTGGGCGGTTAATACAGGTACAAGGCCATTAGAACATAGCTCCTTTACTGGAAGCGAAAGACTTTTTAATCACCTTGAGGGCAGAAGCATACGAGATTATTGGCCGGATGAGGCTGATGATTTTGGGTTCAACTTTAATTTAGGGCATATCCCTCCTGATACCACAGGGCATGGTCAGGCATATTCCGTTCATGTGCCTTTCTCGGCGCTGTATTTTAGGCGGTTTACATTTAACGAGGAAACTGGACTGTATTATTCCGAAAACCGTCAAGGCCCTCATATGGATGCCAACACAGTAGAGCAAGTAGGGGTTAGCACAATATTAATACAGTTTACTAATATGCGTGTAGTAGATGCCGTTGGGCGGCGCAGTGTAGATACTATAGGCTCCGGCAGCGGATATATGATTCATGGCGGTAGATATCAGCCTGTACGCTGGCAAAAGGATAGCCATACATCCCCTACCCGGTGGTATTTCCCAGACGGTGCCCCTTTAGTTCTTGAGCCGGGGCGGGTATGGATTTGTGTATTTCAATCTAATGGAAATGTGGTGTTTGAGTGAGTTTTTATTCCGGATTTGTAACACTTGTAGGGCGGCCTAATGTAGGTAAATCCACCTTAATGAACCATTTTATAGGCGAAAAGATTTCTATTGTAACAAGTAAGCCCCAGACCACCCGCAATAAAATTCGAAGCATTCTTACAGGTGACGATTATCAAATTATTTTTATAGATACCCCGGGAATCCATAACCCAACAACCAGGCTCGGGGATTTTATGGTGAAAAGCGCCATAGGTGCCATTGGGGAAGCAGATGCTGTAATCCTGATGGTAGAACCTAAAAAACGTATCCCGGAAGGCGATATCGCTATAGTCGAGAAGCTAAAAGGGGGTAAATCCCCTGTATTTTTAGCCATCAACAAAGTGGACACGGTACAAAAACCAGAATTATTCGCCATTATAGACCAATACCAAAAGTTATATCCATTCAAAGAAATCATCCCTCTGTCGGCACTGAAGGGAGATAACACCCAAGGGCTGCTTGCAGCAATACGAAAAGTCTTACCTAAGGGGCCAATGTATTTTCCAGGAGACCAAACAACAGACCAACCAGAAAGACAGATAGCCGCAGAGATTATAAGAGAAAAGGCTCTCACCTTTTTACAAGAAGAAATCCCGCATGGCCTTGCAATAGAGATTACTCATTTCAAATTACGAGACGGACATAACGAAGACGACCCAAATGCGTTAGTGGAAATTGGAGCCAATATCTTCTGCGAACGAGATAGCCATAAAGCCATAATCATCGGAAAGCAAGGAGCCATGCTAAAGCGTATCGGAGCAGCCGCGCGCCGTGATTTAGAGGCCTTACTGGGTTATAAAATATTTATGGAGCTATGGGTAAAGGTAAAAAAGAACTGGCGAGATAGCGACTTCCTCTTGAAGAATTTCGGATACTTTCCAGATATTAAATAACATAGCAAGCGGGTTCTTGGTCACAATAGTAGTAGTAAATACACAGAGGAAAAAGGGGATATAAAATGGAACGACAACAACAATTCTGGCAGCAGTTCACCGAGTCCGGAGACCCATTAATGTACCTGCAATATAAAGAAAACAAGCATAAAGACATGAAAAAGCCCCATGGAAACCATTAAGGCACGGGGCTTAGTACTAAAGGAGTTCGAAGCCGGTGAATCTGACAAGCGGCTATTATTGCTATGCAAAGAATACGGGCGTATGATGATATACGCCCGCGGCGCCCGTAAACCCAAGAGTAAATTTATGGCCGCAGCACAGCTTTTTACATATAGCGATTTTGTATTAACTGTAGGGCGGGGGTTTTACGCTCTGGCTCAGGCTCAGGTTATAGAGAGCTTTTATGGTCTTCGCAGCGATTATGACTGCCTAACAGCGGCGCATTTGGTTGTAGAGGTTTGTGAAAAGACTTTACTTGAGGATAACCCCGCTGATGACCTCTTACTGCTTGCACTTAAATCCCTTGGGCATCTAAATAAAAATATTTTACCCCCACTGCAGGTACTTGGGGTTTTTTTTATGAGGTTTCTTGCTTATTATGGTCTTACGCCGGAAGTAGAAGCATGTATCCAGTGCGGTGACAGTATGGCTTTGGGGGCTTTTTTATCCGCTGAGGGGTTAAATTGCGGGGTACATAAGCCAGGATATAGTATAAAGCTTTCAGGTGGAGCGATATTTGCACTACGACATATTATTGGAAGTGATTTGTCAGAGTCCTTTCGTTTTAACTGTAGCGAGAATGTAAAAAAAGAGCTGTGGCAAAGCGCCTGTATGTTATGGCGTTGCCATTTTGAATGGAAATTGATGGCAGAGGAGTTTATACAAGTATGAAAAAAGGTGTATTCATTGCCCTAGAAGGACTGGATGGCTCTGGGAAGAGTAGCCAGTTTTCTGCCCTTAAAGCAAGGTTGGAAGACAATAATATTTTATGCAAAGAAGAGAAAGAACCAAGTGAACGCAACCTAATTGGCTTGCTTTTAAGAGGTATTGTAAAGGGTGTACAAGGGCTATCGGTGTCACCTACATCATTGGCAAAGCTATTTTCTGTGGATAGGTATGAGCATGTAATCAATGATATAAAGCCACACATAGACGCAGGCGGCCATGTGTTAATGGATAGATTCATATTTTCAAGCTTTGCTTACCAAGGCCTTTCATGTTCATATGATGAAATATATATTTATAATAAGGACGTTATTAATCTCCTAATGCCGGATTTAACAATTTTTATTGACACTCCGCCAGATGTTTGTTTAGAGCGCATTAACACAAAACGAGTCGGGAAAGAACTCTTTGACAATAATGGTACTCAGCTACGCAAAAATTTTATGTACGCTTTTGAAAAAATGAAAGACTGCAATATACTTATAATAGATGGCTCACAGCCATTTGAAATAGTAACTAAAGCCATATGGGAAGGCGTAAGGCCCTTATTTGGGCTGTAAGGAGGATATTATGGGACAACAATTGACTTTTACCAAAATGTATGGCTGCGGCAATGACTATATCTACTTCAATTGCTATAACCAAAACATTGATTCACCAGAAGCATTATCAAGACAGTTGAGTCACCGCCGCTTTGGTATTGGAGGCGACGGTATTGTAATGATCTTACCCTCAGATATCGCCGATGGCCGTATGAGGATGTTCAACAGCCAGGATGGCAGTGAAAGCGATATGTGTGGCAATACAATACGCTGTGTCGCCAAATATCTTTACGATAATGGAATAGTAAATAAAGAACATATGCGCATAGAAACCGGTAGCGGTGTTAAGGATCTATTCCTTAAAGTAAACAAAGGTGAAACCACTACTGTACGGGTAGATATGGGGACTGCCGCACTTCGGCCGGAAGATGTTCCTGTAGACTTATCCGGCGATGCGGTTATCGCCAGACCAGTAACCATAGGAGGCAACACATACAAAATCACTTGCGTATCCATGGGCAACCCTCACGCTGTCATTTTTACACAAGGAGTTGGCGAGCTTGGCCTTGTAGAGCTAAAGGATATGGAATTAGAAGCTATCGGTCCATATTTTGAGCACAATGCTATATTCCCAGAACGGGTTAATGTAGCCTTTGCCCATGTAATCGGGCGAAATCACATAAAGATACGAGTTTGGGAGAGAGGTAGCGGAGAAACAGGAGGCAGTGGCACCGGGGCCTGTGCTTCAGCAGTAGCTGCGGTACTTAACGGATACGGTGATAAAAATACACCCATCACAATAGAAATGCCAGGTGGAGAGTTGATAATAGAATATACAGACGAGACTGTATATATGACAGGCGACTGCGTGAAGATATTTGAAGGAACCGTAGAAATATAATGAAAGTTATATTTATTGTTGCGCTAGTATTTATTCTATCTGCATGCGGAAGAGGAGCGGAGTATAATTATGAATATGTACCTGAATCCCCTACTCCAATAATCACTGAAGCAACTCCCGAACCCACTCCGGAGCGATGCGATTTTTTACCTGAGCCATCACCAACCCCCAAGGCAGCAATTCGCCTAATACCAGACGAAGAGCCATATATCCCCCTGATACCCAGATGGGTAGAGGGGGATACTTTCGTTACCCAGCATTTTCTTTGTGATTTTGATTATCTAATGCATATGTTACGCATTAATTTTCCATTATTCGGCCCTGCTTATCGCGGCCATGGTATTAATATTGATTTAATTGAAGAAGCCACAAGACAGGCTATTTTACAGAGCAATATCACTAGCCCTCAGGAATTTTCCAATATGCTTGCCCGATACTTTTTTGAACCATTTGGAGGCTTCGGTCATCTATATCAGCATTGGGAGCGCCGCCTTCATTTGGTTCTGGCCAATATCTACCGAGATAGTATTGATGAACATGGTAACTTTATTCACGCGTATAGCCAGCGTATCTACGAAGCTATGCGTCACCCGGCAGTTACAAGGTTCTATGGCAACATACAAGTAAACTTAGGCCAATATGAAACCGGAATGTTGACCCCAAACAACATAACCACTGAAATACTAGTAGAAGGTGAAATAGCATACATGAACATACACCGCTTTAACCATTACAATATCCACCACGATAGCGAAATTATTTTTGCCTTCTACGAAGAAATTGCTGGCTTTGACCATCTAATAATAGATTTACAACAAAACTTAGGCGGTTTCCCTGACTATTTCTTTCAGTTAATAGTTGCCCCAAATCTTACCACCCCATTAGAAGGTCGCATATATGAATTCTTCCCGGCTGGATACAATAATCGTCTTTTCGCCGATGCCCTAATACATGACATACTATCAGACGACCCAAACAGCATCACCTTATACTACAATGCACAAGCATTCACTCAAGAAAATAATATGCCCTATTTTAACCAGGAAGACTTAAAACTTCTGCATAATGTCATAGCATGGGATATAGGTATGACCCCTGTAGTAGGCAAACTGGCTTTCAACGGAAGGATATGGATGCTTATTGGCCCAGGCTCCCAATCCGCTACAGAAGTGGCCGCTATCTTTGCAAGGGAAACCGGGTTTGCTACACTTGTGGGGCAACCCACAGCAGGGATAATGGGTGCAATTTCTGCCTATCTTGTACTGCCTAACTCCGGCATACTAGTACGATACGACCTAGGATATATGACTGATTCCTACGGCCGCTCTTTCGAAGAATTTGGGGTCATGCCCCATTATGTAAGCCCCCAAGTGATGAGCGCTTTGGAGACAGTACTGACGCTTATAGAAAATGAGAGCTATAGCAATTCCCCCTTTAAACAGTTCCGCCCGAGCCGAAAATAGCGGACGCATCAACGCTTTTTCGGCGACAGGCGGGGCTGATTTAAAGGTGAATTGCTATAATACCGATTCCAAATTAAAACCTGTCTGACTAAGTGGCGGCTTGAAACGCGAAGCAAGCATTGTGCAATAAAAAACGAGAGTCGGTCTATGCCTTCTCTCGTTTTTTTATAACACTTACCCCTTACAAGGTTCGCGCATAATTTACATGCAGTTTACGGTTCTTCTTCACAATATTGACTGCTCCCATCAGCACTGTAGCAAGTACCACCAGCAAACCGCCTGAGACAACAAAGGCTGTGGAGCCATTACCGCCAGCCATAGGCAGCTCAATACTTGGGAAGTTGCCAATAAAGAAGTCCACTGGCCTATCACATGGGGTATTGTTGCAGGTGCACGATGCAAGCCTGCGCATGTCTATTGTGTGTACGAAGGCTGTTCCCATTGTGGTAACTACGAAGTCGTTGTTTACAACCTGTATCCGCCACTGCATTTCTGTACGCTGGAAGCCTTCCGGAGCATGGAGCTCCATCAGCTGGTACACAAAACCCGATACAAAGTCGAAACTCATATAGTCGTGCATGTTGTCGGTACTTATCAACCCTGCCGTGGGGGTAACATCTTCCCATGTGCTGCCGACATTGCTGGTTGTTACAAGGTCTGGAAGGCCCGATAAATCTGGAATCCCTTCTGCATTAAGAGGCACTGGTGTACGGAAGAGCCTAAACTCTGCACCTGGCAGCAAGTTGATTTCGTATGGTGTGCTGTAAATGAGATGATCTGTTTTGTGGAAAGCAAACGGCTGTGTTATGCGGTAGTTGTGAAGTGTAAGTGCTACGCCAGCCTGCACTGGATTACTGGCAGGGTTTATTGCCGTCAATTGAGTACCTGACTGCCTAAATGTTGGCGCATTTGCGTTGGAGCGGCTAATCACCGCATTTTCACCGGTAACAGTAATATACCAATGTGTGCCTGCCGGCGGCACTACCCAAAACGGATGCGGCACAGATACTTCCACAAGCCTGTACCTGCTTTGGGTCAGGTACATGGTCACTTGGCCTGTTGTTGGGGCACTGACTAGGGCTGGAGCCGGGGCTGATGTGCCTCTGACCCTGACATAATTTCCGTCTGTGAAGCGGTACAGGTAAAACACGACACCAGATAGCGGAGTATTGCTGGCATTGTCTATTTTGGTAAATGTAAAAGGCAAGTCGGTAGCTCTGAAGTTGACATCCCAGTTGTTTAATACATGATTATATGCCGCTGGGCTTGTAGTGCCAAAGTTTGCAGCAGGGATTATAACCGTCGCATTAATTGGGGGTGTTTGCAAGTCTGGTGCCCAGTTGTTGCCGAAATTGATGGCACTACCACCAGGCCATACAAGGTTGGTATACGCCAGTGGCCTTGTTATTGGGCTGTTGTAATCGTGCCGTTCGCTAAATATTGCGCCGCCCATGCCGTATGCACGGTTGTGCGTAAAGGTAACCGCGTGGATATTGAAGGTACTGCCATAGGCCACCCACACGCCGCCGCCATTACCTTCAACAGTGGTAGAACCAGCCGTGTTGCGATAGATTGTACTTCCGTTGTTTACAGTAAGGGTTGCAGCTGTGCTAAAGGGAACAATACCTGCATACAGTGGTGCTTCGTTGATATGGTCGTCATGGGGGGTTATGTCTGCGTACGCCTCGTTTGGTGCTGTATTGAGGTAACCAACACCCAAGCTAGCTCCGGCTGGGCGACGTGGGCCGTCTACAAACACACCACCGCCTCTTGTTGCGGCATTTTGGTGGACTTGACCATTAACGGTAAGGTTTGCGCCACCTGATACATATGCGCCGCCGCCTTCGACATTGGCAACATTGTTGTTTAGCTGGCCAGTAAAGGTGACTGAAACACCTGTGTTTAACCATAGGCCACCACCACTATTGTTGGCTCTGTTACCTATCACGCCTGTACCAGCTGCATTGCCTGTTGTTACTGCGATGGTGGCACCTGTGTCTACAAATATACCGCCGCCGTCAAAGGCTGAATTGGTGTTGGGGTTTGGCAGAGCTAGGTCAGGCCCTGGGTGTGCGCCGCCTATTACACCGCCGGACATATTAAAGGTGGAGCCAGTGTGTAACATAATACCGCCACCTGTTTCGATAGCCGTATTTCCATAAATATTACCGCCAAGCATATTACCTGTAGCACCTGTGGTTAAACGTATACCGCCGCCATCACTGCCAATGGCATGATTATTTCTAATCCTACTGCTGGGATGGATAGTAAGAGTCGTCGCTGTTCCGTTGGCGATACCGCCGCCTTGACGGGCATCATTGTCGTGGATTACGCCGCCATACATAACCATGTTCGCGTATTGCAGCAAGCGCACTCCGCCACCAATACCGTTAAGCCAAGTTCCTTCAGCATCGTGGCGGCCTATTGCCCGGTTGTTGTATATAAAACCGCCATGCATCTCAAATGTACCGATGGAGCCAGCAGAACCCTCCATATATACACCGCCGCCGCTACGGGCCCAGTTATGGCGGATTCGGCCATCCATCATAATAAATGTGCCATTATTGCTTACGTTTATACCTGCACCCATTCCGCGCGTGTTATTGTTGCGGATTATACCTCCATCCATTTCAAAGAAACCACCCGAGGCAACGTGTACGCCACCGCCTCTGTTGGTGTTGAATGGCAGATTATCAGGGGTTGACTGTATTCTGCTTATACCATTTGAGTTGCTGTAAATCTCGCCACCGGTCATATAGAAATAGGCTCCCGTGACAAATACGCCACCACCACCGATGGCTATTTGCGTTGTGTCTGTTGTGACATTGTTGTGTATCGCTCCCCTTGCAAGAGTAAAAGTGCTGCCATCACCAACAAACACGCCGCCTCCGTTATTTGCCGCATCATTACTATCTATACGTCCTGTTCCTGTTATTGGAGTACCACCAGCGGGAGTATAGTCCTGCATGTTAAAGGTTGCGCCGCCCCCTAACCATACACCACCGCCGTTTAACGCGATATTGCCCAATTGCGGATTAGTAGCGTGGCCAATAACCCCGCCTATCATCGTGAAAGTAGTATCTTGCCCACTAACATTTACACCGCCGCCGCTAACTGCGCGGCCATTGGATATCATACTGCCTGTCAGCATTGTAAACTCTGCACCACTGTCAACCTGCACGCCGCCCCGGTTTCCGTCATGAGCAACCCCGCCAATGACCGCATTGCCATCAAGGATCAATGTGCCAGAACCAGCGCCGCCTAGGGTGAAATTACCGGCATCCGTGTTTACAACAAAGTGGCGACCCAGGTTTTGCGTAACCGAAGCGTTCCAAGGCGGTTCATCAGGTGTGTTGGGAAAGCCCGCCACAGGCATACGTAATGTGATATTTGCATCGGGAGCCGCCTCTACGGAAACCTGCCGGGCCACACGAATACGATGGGGGTTCGAGAGGTCACTTGTGGGTGTCGTTATGGGTACCGTGGTTATGGTATTTCCATCACCCTCATCGGTTATGATCAAATTGAAGATTCTCACACCGCCAACCATCTCTATGTCGGGCACACCTGTCGTACCTTTAGGGTGTATGACAATTCTGTCTGGGGGATCGGTCGTGGCGTTGATTGCGTTGTTTAGCCGCCTCCAGTCTGGAAGGCCTTGTCTAAAGGTTATAATCAAGAATTGATAGCGCTGTGATGCCAGGTTGCCTGGCTCAGGGTTGCGTAGTGGGTAGTCAAGCAAGTATTGCGCAATATTCACTATACCCACTGGGACTCCCACATCGGTATTTACCGATATATTGCCATTTATCCAGCCATTTGCCCCAGTCCTATCTGCCGTCCTTACCATTATGAGCTTGTAAGGCGAATCATAGGTTGAGAAGCGTGGCGATGTAGACATGCCGTAGGTTAAACTTGCCGTACACGCACTGCTTACATTGTTGCCCAACATATCAAGGGTTCTTACAAAAATTGGGAAGTAGCCGGCATTTCCCAAAAAGATATTTACACGGGCATTATCTGCGCCCACTGGAATATCTACTGGGGATGGCACTGATGTACCAAAACCATGTTGGGGGTGTGTCCCGATTACCAAGTAGCTACCTGGGAAGGTGCCTGGAGGTAAAAACACTTCAAAGAAGCCATGGATATCACTGGTTGTTGATGCAATTACCATGCCAGAGGCCCTGTCAATCACATTGACTATTGTGTCTGGCCTTACTACCAAATTTTGTGGTGTTATCAGCATAGAGTCGCACAGCGTAAACCCATATATGCGTGCAAGGGGATCCTTAGTCAGCATGATGTATATCGTCTCATCAACATCACCAGGATGTAACGTGTTAAGCACTTCCCGTTCCGCACTCCAGTTAGGTGCCGTTGCCTCTGCTTCTTCCCCGTCAATAAATCTTACAGGGTTAAAGATGCCAGAATTTGCTGGATTCTGCACCTGCCACCTGTCTTCAAGGGTATCAAGGCCCACATCTGCAAGTACACGCAAAGTTGCGTTAGTAATTGGGATGCGATGTTGGTGAACTTGCCCTTCAATAATAATATGTCTTTCTATGACTGCTACTCTTCTTGTATGCTCGTACTCTATGGGCACATTAATGCGTATTGGATCCTGATAATCAGCTTCACTTTCGTCATCGTCATTAGACCATTCAATGAGTTCGCTAAGTGGCATCCACTCCGATGGTCTAAAAGAGCGTGTTATGTTACCACCGTTACCAGATGTCTCACCATCAGCATTGGTGCTGCCTGTAGCGGGACTTAGAATCGGAAGATTAGGAAGGGGGATGATCCTTACTTCTGTATACTCTGTGACATTGCTTATCCACCAATGGCCACTGGATCTTTGTTGAGATGCAGCATTGCCAATAGAATTTATATCAGAAAGCGTGGCGGGTGCCGCTGTTGATACAGCTGCAGTTTCCAGTGTAGCGATGCCTGCAATTATCCGCGGGGGTTGGTTATTACTGTGCCGTATACCATCTGGGTTACGAAGTTCAATTGTAAAACGCTGATCCGTACCGCTGGTAAACCAATAATATGGCGTATTATTACCAGCCCGGCCGCCATGAGGTATAGCGAGATATATCTCTCCTTCTTCAAGATCTTCATCGTCGTGCTCAAACTCACGCACTACTCTAAGTGGCAAGTCGGGAAGATCAATATCGCGTAAGCCAATCCGCACAATGAAAGGATTTTCCGGTGAAGGGTTTTCGTTATGCGGGTTTTCAATGGCACTGTGTATCAGCGTCAATGATTCTGTTGAGAAGCCGTTGCCCATACCTGTAAGCAAATCATGCCAATATGAGCCGCTAATGTCAAAGTGTGACTGTATTGGGAGGTCTTGGTGGCGCGGAGCTGCCTGTACCCTGCCCCAAGTTGGAAGAACATGATTTCCGAGGGGGGCAACCCAGGTAGAGTCGCTAGGGCGGTAATGAGAATTTACAGCATCACGAGTACTGCGTGCCCGCGGGTCTCTGGCGGCGAGGATTCCAGGTTGAAGATCCTGCGATTCCGTTATCGGGGCACTGTCGTTATGCAAAGCCAGCACAAGGTTATCTATAGGTGCCCTGCGCATTGGTACACGGATCAGTACACGGCCGTCACCCAATTGACTGACTTGATCTATTGTGATACACGTCCAGGCGTCATGATATCCCAACGCAGTTAAGCGAACCTGGTGGCCGTTTGCGTTTACGCTAGCCGCGCCACAATCATTCCCGTTAGGGTTGAGGGTTAAGCAGTACGGGCCGCAACCCTCTCCCTCCCATGGACCTGCATCAGCAGCAGACAAGTTCAGCATACCCGCATACAAAGTAAAGGGCGGGTTGGTTAGACGCCCGTAAGGTGGAGCGTCATCAACATACATACGGGACCAGGTTACTACTTGATTTCTGAGGTAGTAATCCACACCCACAATGATGAGACCGTCAAACAACTCGTTTCCGTTGAAGGCGACCACGCCACGAGGGCTAATCAGACCGATGGACATTCTACGGATAACACCTGCGGGCTGGTTAGGGGTTATGCCGGTTAGGACAGAATTGCCAGGGTCACGATAAGGATGTGCCACACCAGTACCAGCCCTACCCGCATATTGGTTGAAGGTTCTCATTAGGTCGTGTCGTGTCCATGGTAGATAGTGGGGGTGCTCGAAGAAATTGAGGCGACCAGCAGTAGGGCCTGACCATCCACCAGGAGGAACCCACGTTCCTGGCCACCCGTCAGGGGGCGCCCATCCGCGCCCTTGTACATGCCAGAAATAGGCATCTCGGGTGGGCCCAAGCATTAGATGATCTGCGCCTGGTTCTATAAGCTGGAAGAAAGCCCGCGGCTCATCTTCAAAATCGATTTGCCAAGCCAAGTGGGGGTAAGTCTCCCATGTGTCTCTCACGTCCACATCAGGATCAAAATGATCCAGCCAGCCGCGGATACGCCAATTATCGCCACTAAAGGCCGCAAGGCCACCGGATGTTAGTATAGAGGTGGGTACAGGCTGCATGGTGGGCGTAACAAAGCCGGCTGTAGCTTGCCCTGTGTGAATAGATGTGTCAAAGAACACATCCCGGTAAGTCATTCTTCTTGTTTGACCGACAGGCGTGCCCCGCGCACCGCCGCGTCCACGCGAGCCTCTGAAAATTGGGTGCCCGCTAACATTGCCAGCGTTGTACACCCGGTTTAATGTGATCATGCCAACGACATTTCGTCTTAGACCTAAAATACCGTTCCCCGGTGCTGCGCCATCCGTCCCAGTGACTGATGTTCCTCCTGTATTGATGGAGAGGGTGCTGTGTACAAGGCCAACATTGTATGTGTCTTCGATTAGTGTAGTACCAGTGCGACGAATGCCGCCAACGATGCCGCCAACGCCGCGCATATGCCCCCGAATGGCACCCGCGTTATAACTTAGGGTAATTTGGTTACGGGTACCGCGCTGGATGTTGCCAACGATACCGCCGGCACCCGCTGTATTTGTATTATTAACGCTGTTTTGACCGCTGCCGGTGGAGCCAGCGTTGGTGGAAATAACTGTTACAGAAGCATCATTACCTGCTCTTGTAATGTTCAATCTTGCGCGGCTTGAACGCCCAACAATACCGCCGCCAGATATCAGCCCTCCCCTGTTGGTAGCTGGAGTGCCTACATTATGAACAGTTACATGCCCAGTGTTTGTTACATCCATTATAGTGGTGTTGACACTGTTGCTTTGGCCAATAATACCGCCGCCTACCACCCAGCTTCTTATGTCACCAGTATTTGTGGCATTTGAAATTGTGAGCCCCTGCACGCCAACCCTGTGCCTGGTAGAGCCAACAATACCGCCAGTACGGCCAGTACCATTGACGATTCCACGGTTTGATACATCCGTGATTGTTGCAACACGGTTGGCCCTTGTCCCGCGAAATGTAATACGCCCTACAATGCCGCCCGCACCGTGGTGGGAGGTAGTACCGCCAGTGCCAGCTCTTACCGATGTAATATCAGCAAAGTTGTGACTACGCTCGATTGTAAGGCGGTTTGTGCACATGCCCACAAACCCAGCAATTCTCATGCGGCCTCCGGCACGGTGGTTAAGGCCGTCGTTTATTACGTTTCCACGGTTTGCACTGTCTGATATAGAGACAATACCCGTTGCCATGCCGATAAAACCACCGACTGCATTGCTTCTATTAATGGTACCAGAGTTATCCGCACCGCTTGAGGTTAGCCTAACAATACCATGGTTTGTAGAGTCGTTAATGGTGATGTTGTTGCGTGAATGGCCAATCATACCGCCGATATATCTATTTTGGGTGTGCTGGCCGTATATATTACCTCGGTTATGAACACGGGTAAGGGTAGTTGATGTGCCGCCTCTTGAAGAAGTGCTGCCAGCAATACCGCCGCCGCCGCCTCTGCCATGCACACGCACGTCCCCGTAATTTGTTGTGTCTGTGACGTGAACAGATGTGGTTATATAGCCCACAAAGCCGCCTGCTGAAGCGACGCGGGTACGAATTTCAGCACCGGTACCGGTGTCAGTATTCCTCATTCTAACATCGCCGTGATTTGCACTGTTTTCAATGGTAATGGTACCTGTACCTAAAGCGCGGCCTACAAAACCGCCGAGGCGGCCAAAGGAAATGGTTGAAATATCGCCGTAGTTTCTGGTTCGGTAAAAATTCGCACTACCTGAATACATGAAACCGATAAAACCACCGCGCCCCACATTATTGCCGGCGGCAGCGGTAGTGGTGGCAGTGTCGAAGATGTTGCCATGGTTGTATGAACGATAAAATTCAATGCTGCCCCTGGAAATACCAATGAAGCCACCATGGTTGGCAGTACCAGTAACCGTATTCAGGTGGACATGATTCTCTGAGCGGGCAAAACTTGCGTTGCCACTCAGCATTGCGCCGATAAAGCCACCAGCGCCCGTAGCAATAGTGCCGCCGTTACCGACGGTTCCATGGTTGTGAGAATCGTTAATTACAATGTTGCCTCTAGAAATGCCGATAAAACCACCACGATGGGTAGCGGATGTTACGCTGAAATGGTTTTCCGAATGTGTAATCGTGACATGTTGCGCATCACCGATAAACCCACCCAGTGACTGAGTCACCGGAACGACGGCGCCCTCGGTTGAAGTATGAAGCCGGTATATTGTCGAGGCGTTTGCCCCTGCGGTCGGGCTTGTAAGCCGCCCAATCACACCGCCGATATGCAAAAAGACTCTTGAGCCGCCGGCAGTGGTAATGATTGGCTGGAAGTGAACACGGTTTATAAACTGCCCTGTCGAGCTTATATGTACATCACCTGCCGCTAAGCCTACAAGCCCGCCAGAGGTATGAACATTTCTGTTTGCTACAGCACCGGGGGTTCCCGTAGTGTTTAAAGCAACCTGTAAGCGAACATCCACATTTGTAATGTGCAAGACAGAACCAGAATCAGTGGCGCCAACTAGCCCGCCAACCCTCTTGTTGTTGGTTTCTCTGGCCCCTCCGGCAAAGGTAATCGCGGCGTTTGTTGTCCCACTTGTAGCACCATGTATCGTGATATTGTTCATGGTGACTGTGCTATTTGGCAAAATGCGACCGGCAACAAGGCCAATACTGCCCTCTACATTGTTCCATGTGACAAGGCCGGCTGGGTCATTATAGTTGACATTGGAAAAGGTCAAATTTTCGACAACAGCGCCGTTCCCCAAAACGCGAATAAGCCCGAAGTCGTTATGGCCTGGGGTATCAGGTGTCTCCGCGGCGGTTCTGGGAATCAAAGTCAAGTTGGTGATTGTGGCGTTGTTTTCACCTATTAGCAGGCCGGTAAAAGGCTGCCCGTTTACAAAACCGCGGCCGTGAAACGAGCCTTGGCCTTGCATATTAATGGTGCCATCTATAATAAACTCATCATTGTTGGCGGTTGGCGTCCCCTGAATCGGCTCGCTACGCAAAAACGCAGCCAGATCATCCGGTGTCTCAATCCGATGAACAACGCCAGAGGACATCGGGATGATTCCCGAGACTCTCGTAAGACCCATCACATCATTAGACCATATTTCTTCATAAGGGCCCAATTGTCCTGTTTCATACGTATATGTGCTTGTATTCGCCAAGACTACCGCAGCTACAAGTACAGTAACGAAAAAAAACGCTGCAATAAACTTTATGCGTGTACGACCCACGCCACCTAATCTACTGCGGTTTCTGTCGTTGCCTATGCCGTTCATTATACCTACTCCTAACTATGTAAGGTGTTGACGTATAGTTCGCTATAATTAGTCAACATATATGTTTTTCGCAATATAATATAGACCTAAACTATCCGCAATACAGCTTTGCGTGACTTAGCCATTTTTGCATCTTAGTTAGCCATTTTCGCATCTTAGTTGCCATGATAATTTCTGCAATAAAAAACCGACTCCATCTGGAATCGGTAAATTGTATGCACTGGTAACAGTTGCCTTATGAATTTTCAGCCCAATTATAGCGAATTAATTCGCTATAGCTATTTAAACTGCGTCTTTAGCTTTTGATTAATCTTATTTGCCAATCTTAGAAATATAAACCACTCATATAGCGCCACTAAAAAATACGCAACACTTGAAAAAATAATTAGCGCAACAATAGATAAAGTAATTTCAAATTGTCCCATAAAATATGGCACACTAACTACAATCCCTAGCACCAGCAGAAAGTGAATACAAAACCGTATAATAAGCTTTGTTCCCCCTAACTCATTTTTAGAATACAGCACAAAATATGTCAGACTGATTAGTACCGAAATAATAAGTATAGCATAAAATGCGTCAAAATAAATTCCCTGCCACCCATTAATTACTCCTGAGATAAATATAAAGAACCAAGAAATGCTCCAGGCACGAACAAATGTGTAAAACACACGCACCCAAATATCTCTAATACACATTATATATACCCTCCCAAAATAAGATTCTATATGTCTAAGTACTCCTTCAAATTATTGACATACTGCCTAGAAACAATTACCCGTTCACCATTAGCCAAAACAACATCAAAACGCCTGTTAAGCATCGGAGAAACACTTTTAATCTTTTCCAGATTAGCAATGCAAGACTTGCCAATCCGCAAAAAATTCCACGGTCGTAAATACTCTTCTAGCTCGTAAAGTTTCTGTTTGGATTCATATACATAGCCTTCAGCGTAAAGGAATGTCATACGGTCCACTGTTTCAATGTAATAAATATCTGATGGATTTACTTTATATATTTTATTGTCGATATATCCAATCAGCGAGCCTTGATTTGTAATCCTGTCTAGTAACTGCATAATTTCTGGGGTAACATGGCGACAGCTGACTATGATTTTATCCTCATCTCCATCCTTCGGCTGCTCAAAGATAATCTTCATGATAGGATCGCACCTTTCAATCTAGTGATATATAAACTATCATGTATTTGATCATTTGAAAATAACCAAATTTCTTAGTTAGTTTCTTAGTTAGGGCACAATCCTCCATTCATTAACAAAAGCAAGAACATGATCCGAAGCCGGAGGCCTATCTTGTACTACCCTTGTACCAGTTAGCACAGCAGAGTGCCTAAACCCTAAGCTTATAATAGGAGCCCGCTCTACAAAGCCACGCTGCAACGCGGACACAGCCTGCAAATAAGCGGTTTCTGTTGATGCACTATGAAGCCCCGCAAACAACTCTTCCATTATAGGGTCCACTCCAAAAAGCTCTCCTCCTTGAAACATAAAAGCAAAGTCAGGTTCAAAGCCTAGCTGCATACCACCAAAAAATAAATCAAAATCCCCTTCCATTAATCTTAGATGATATTCTTCAAAGGGTAATACTACAACTTCAGCCATAACCCCAACCCTATCCAAACTCATTACTAAACGCTCTGCTATGTGAACCCTCTCTATATGTTCAATATTCACTAATATCTCCAAAGGCTCTTCATTATCAAGATTCCTTAATAAGGTAGCCGCTCTTGCAATATCATAATTGGCCTCAATGGTTTCATCATGCATCCAGCTAGATGGGTGTATAGGAGAAACCGAGTGCACTCCTTGATGAGAATACACAATCCCCATAGCCTCGGCAACATTAAATGTATAACTAATCCCTTGGCGGATGTTTATGTCTGTAAAAATCTCCCGATGAAAGTTAAAACCAATAAATTCAAAGTACATAGTCAGAAACTCTTCATGATGCACTTGCCGTACACTGTGGTGCTTTACCCACTCAGAAAAAGGTATCCTTATTGCATCAATAATACCCTGATCAAAGGCATACAACCTGCTTTGTTCGTCTGGAATAAATAACACCTCAACTGTTTTAATTGAAGCGCGGTGGCGGAAAGTATAGGGGCTTTGGGTAAAAACAAGGGATTGCATAGGGGTGATAGCTTCTAAAAGATAAGGGCCATTACCCAATGGTTGCATATTGCGGGCACTGGCAGGGTTATTATGCCCACGATAATAATGTTCTGGTATTATTGGAAAATTAAGGGCATGTCCAGCCATAATCGAAGGCCTTTCGAATACAATAACCACAGTACGGGAGTCAATTCGCTCAATTGACGCAATGTTATTTACATTTTGCTTATAAATAACCGTATCTGGTGCTTGCCTAAGCACCCCAACAGAAAAAATTAAATCGTCAGATGTCACTGGCATCCCATCGCTCCATATAGCATCATGACGTATAGCCACAGTTGCCCGGGAAAAGTCTGAAGACATTTCCATATGGGCAAGATGACCCACTACTCGCAAAGTATCATCAAATATTACAAGAGGCTCGAAGAGCAATCGAAGTATAGGGGCCACAGTTGCATCTTCATTTAGTAAAGGATTTAAGGTAAGAGGGTGGCGCATAGCAAGTCGTAGGACTCCATCATCAGGAAAAGCCTGCACAGGGTCATCAGGACGCTCTATGGGTTGAGGGTCACCAGTGGTTTCTTCATATTCAGCGGCTTGAGCGTAACTTTGGGGAGGTGAAAACAAACCCGAACAAGCCCCAAGAAAAATAAGCATTGTCAGCACCAACAATAAAAGTATACCTTTGCTCATCAGACACCTCCTCTATTTAATCTCCCAGTAAATCTAAGTATAATCGCATATATTTGCTGGTTAAAACGCACTCTTCGTACATAGTTTGCTGTTTCATTAAAAGGGATATTTGTAAGCGTCTGGCCATCACTGGAAACTTCGGGGTCTTGTAGCCAGCGGCTTACATTGCCCATGCCAGCGTTGTACGCGGCTATGGCCAGGTCAAGACTGCCAAAACGTTCAAGCAGCCAGTTTAAGTAAAAACTACCCATGGCAATATTTACTTCGGGTATCCATATGGTTTCTGGGTCAAAATCTGTTTTGCCCATCCTCCGGGCTATATCTTCGGCTGTTGCCGGCATAAGCTGCATCAGGCCTTGGGCGCCTCTGTGGGATTCGGCCTCTGGGCGAAAACTGCTTTCTGCCATAATTACGGCCAATATCCAAGAAGGGTCTATATCTCCAGCGTGTTCTTCTATTATTTCCAGATAGCGTACAGGAAAGCGCATGCTTAATCCCAAAACCCCTACTATTGCAAATAGTATAAGAAGTATAACTACAGTGGCAAGCCATCTCTTCATTAATTCCTCCAACGAAAATATTGTAAAATCCTTTATTTAAAGGGACGGAACGCTTTCGTCATTATCATCAAAACTGAATCCGAAAAGCTTTTTTCAAAAGTATCGGGACATCTGGAGAGTAGTTTCTAGCGCCGATTTGACACGCACAGCTAAATCAGCAAAATCATTATTATTTTCTATCACTATATGAACATGAGGCTTCAATGCCTCATCTCCTTGGCGGCTTGCTAATCTTTTCGCAGCAACGTCCCGGGTTATATTATCTCTTTTCATTATTCTTTTTATCTTTGTTTCGTGGTTTGCGGTTATTAGCCAGGTGCTATCGCAATATTTATCCATACCTGCTTCTATTAATAAAGGAGCATCAATTACCGCGAATGAATAGCCTTCATTTCGTGCATCTTCTATAAGCTCCATGGTTTTTGTAATTACTTTTGGGTGGATTATTGCCTCTAGGCGAGATAGCTTTTCATTATCTTCAAATACGACTTTGCCCAAGGCCGGCCGGTGGATTTCGCCATCTGTTCCAAGAATAGATGTCCCAAAGAAGTCAATTATTTCATCGTAGGCATGTCGGCCTTTTTTCATCAACTCATGAGCCAGTGGATCAGCGTCAACTACAAAGCCCCCTATATCCGCCAGTATTCTTGCAGCTGCGGTTTTCCCACTGCCAGATATACCTGTTATCCCAATAATTGTCATTTGGTATGATACCAGCTTTCCCCAGTTTTTACATCTGCTACTAAAGGAACTTTAAGTTTTGCCGCATTTTCCATTTCTTCTTTCAAGATGCTGGTTACTTGATGTAATTCGTTGTTGGGTGCTTCCAACAGCAACTCATCATGGACTTGAAGTATTAGCTTTGTTTCCAAATTCTCGCCTTCAAGGCGTTTTGCGACATTTATCATTGCGATTTTTATAATGTCCGCAGCAGTACCTTGGATGGGCATATTCATCGCTACCCGCGCCCCAAAAGCTCTTTGGTTGAAATTGGGTGATTTAAGCTCCGACATGGCACGTCGCCGATTGTATAAAGTTGCTACATAACCTTCTTTTCTTGCATTTTCGATCGTTGTGTCCATATATCGCTTTACATTCGGGTATTTTTCAAAATAACCTGCAATATAGGCCTCCGCCTCTTTCACAGAAATACCAATATCCTGACTAAGGCCAAAAGCGCTAATACCATAAATTATGCCAAAGTTTACAGCTTTAGCGTCATTCCGCTGTTCCGGGGTTATTTCCTCCAGAGGAAGCCCCAGGACTTGAGAAGCGGTAAGCTTATGAATATCCTGGCCTTCATTAAACGCATTGATAAGAATTTCATCTCCGGAAATATGCGCAAGCACCCTAAGCTCTATCTGGCTGTAGTCCGCATCTACAAAAACACATCCATCTCGTGGCACAAAGGCCTTCCTAAGCTCACGTCCAAGAGGCATACGAACTGGGATATTTTGCAGATTAGGCTCTGCAGATGATATACGTCCGGTTGCGGTAAGGGCCTGATGGAATGTGGAATGTATCCGAGAGGTTTCTGGGTTTATAAGAGGCAGAAGCCCCTCAACATATGTTGATTTCAGTTTTGCGTGTACCCGATAATCCTGCACCAGTGGAATTATCGGGTGGTCCAGCTTTTCCAATTCGTCAGCGGCGGTAGAATAGCCTTGGGTGGTTTTCTTTCCGCCTTTAAGGCCAAGCTTCTCAAAGAGAATGACCCCAAGCTGTGCAGGAGATTGGATATTAAATTCTTCGCCGGCGTGAGTATAAATTTCCTCAGTTAAAACGGTTAGTTGTCTATCCAAAACATGACCATATTCTTCTAAGGTTCTAGGACTTACCTTTATTCCAACAGCCTCCATATCAGCAAGAACTGTAGCTAAGGGTAGTTCAATTATGTTATATAAATCCATCAAATCCGCTTTAGCCATAGCATCCATCATAGGCCCATATAACCGACACACAATATCAGCAACTCCAGCGGCATAAGTCGCCACCGTACCCAAAGGCAGATCCGAAGCTTTTTTACGGGCACTGCCTCGCTTGCCCTTGTTTTCCAATAAATCTTCCAATGTTGGTACCATTATATCCAAAAAAGTCAGGGCCAAATCCGCCGCCTGCCGCTTAGATTGCAGCGTGTTAATAACATACCCGGCAAGCTCCGCGTCAAAAGCCAAATTGGCAGGAACAATCCCATAATGCCGCAGCCGCCCAATCTCTTCTTTTATATTCAAAGCCCACTTAGGTGTATCGGATTCAAGCCAGGGACGAGCAGCCTCCAATAGCTCAGCCTCGGTAAGGCCAGGCCCAACTGCGATATACTGCCCGATAGGAGCCTCGCCACCCCCAGAAAAAGCCACGCCCATTCCCACAAGCGCATCATCCCAAAGAGTAAAAAATGCCGCCTCTGAGGAAATAAAAGCAAAAAACATCGAAGCATCTTCTCTTGAGTTAATAATCTTATACTCAGATGGCAGCGGCATAGTCACCGCTTTGGCCACGGCTTGAACGCCTACCTCAACCGCTCCACTTTCCTCATCCGCCTCAAATGGCGAAACCTTGACCTCATTTACAACATCTTTAGAAAAATGTTTATAAAGAGATTTCATTTCAAGCCGCTTAACTTCGTTATATACATCCTGATTCCAGATATTATCCGGCGTACAAAGCTCCATCTTTACAGGAGCATCTACTTTTATCGTAACCAATTCTTTACTAAGGCGAGCTTGTTCTTGATACGTAACCAAGTTCTCAGCCGCCCGCTTAGGCTTAATCTCCTGGGCGTTTATAATAGCATTTTCGACTGAACCATAGGCTACAATGATCTTAGTAGCAGTAACCTCTCCAATACTGGGCACACCAGGCACATTGTCAGAAGAATCCCCCATTAGAGCCTTAACATCAATAAAAGCCTCTGGTGACACGCCGTATTTTGCAATAACATCAGCGGCATAATAGTTCTCTACCTCAGTTTTGCCTCCTTTGGTTTTGGGTAAACGAATAAGTACTACATCTGATGCCAATTGCAGCAAATCCCGATCCCCAGAAACAATAACCGGACTCATTCCCTCGTCCACAGCCATAGCAGCCAAAGTGCCTATAACATCGTCAGCCTCATATCCCGAACAAGCGGCTATGGGTATCCCCATTTTCTCTAAAAGACTTTTGAGTATAGGAACCTGGGAACGAAGCTCTTCCGGCATTGTTTTTCTGGTGGCCTTGTATTCGGCATACTGTTTATGGCGAAATGTAGGCTCAGGAAGGTCAAAAGCCACAGTTACATAATCAGGTTTTTCTTCATCAAGAAAACGCACAAGAATATTAATAAATCCGTAAACACCGTTTGTATACTCTCCTGCCATATTAGAAAACAAAGGCAAGGCATAGAACGCCCGATTAAGGATGCTAAATCCATCAATAAGTAGAATCTTTTTCGCCATAAGTACCTCCATCTATATAATACCGATTCCAAATTAATTGGAATCGGTATAACCACGAACTCTTTAAGAATTGTAACATAATTTTCTAAGAATTATACTAAAAAAGCCCCCGCCATAAGACAGGAGCTGTAAGTTCATTTAATGAAGATATTCTACTTACTCAGATTAACATACAAGAAAGTCAGCATGTCGGCGCGTTCATCTATAACCTTGCTTATTGGCTTACCCATCCCATGCCCGGCAGACTTCTCTATACGAATATATATGGGATTGCTACCACCATCAGCCGCCTGCAATGTCGCCGCAAACTTACGGGCTTGACTGGGAACAACCCTATCGTCTGTGTCAGCGGTCATAATCAATGTTGGCGGATAAACCGTATTCATTTTTACATTGTGAAGTGGAGAGTACTTATACAGGAATGGAAATTGCTCAGGATTATCAGCACTGCCAAACTCACCTATCCAATAGCGTCCTATTGTGAACCTGTGATAACGAAGCATATCAATAACAGGAACATGTACGATGACAGCGCCCAGTAACTCAGGGCGCTGTGTAAGGCACGCTCCAGTCAATAGTCCACCGTTGGAAGCACCGTGTATCCCTATCATATCCTTACTTGTATAGCCTTCATCTATAAGATACTCCGCGGCGGCAATAAAGTCATCAAATACATTCTGCTTTTTTTCCAGCATACCGTTTCTATGCCAGTCCTCACCGTATTCATTGCCTCCCCGTATACAGGCCTCTACATGGATGCCGCCTTTATCAAGCCAAGCTAGAGTAGCAGGAGAGAAACTAGGAGTCATACTTACATTAAAGCCACCGTAACCATATAACAGCGCCATGTTTTTACCGTCTTTTGCAATACCTTTTCGCTTTGTGATAAACAGCGGAACTTTAGTTCCATCCTTAGATGTACAAAATTCTTGTACAGTTTCATAGCTGTCAAAATCAAAATCTATCTTAGAAGCAAAAACAGTAGACATCTTCCTTGCTTCAAAATCATACTTCAAAACCACGTTCGGATAGAGCACACTTCCAAACTGTATAAACATCTCTTTATCACGCTGCTTTGCAAAGAGTGAGGATACAGAGCCCACAGTTGGCAAATCAATCTCACGATCAAAACTTCCATCTAAGTTATATAGTACAATACGGTGCGTTGCGTGACAAAGATTAACGCATAACAGTTGATTATTTACCAGCCTCACATACTCCAGCATCTCACCCGTGTCTGGTATTATTGTTTTCCAATCGGTTACGCCATCACTAGATAGCTTAACAGACATAATTTTGCCAAAAGGGGCATCACTCAGGGTTACTATATATGCGATATCATCAACAACTCCAGCAACTTCCCAGTTTTCGTCGAAGTTATCGGATATGACAAGCCATTCGGCATCTAAATTATCCATAGGCCTAAAATACAATTTATTTTTTCTTAAAGTTCCGTACCAGATAATAAGGAAGGCCCATTTCTTATCTTCATCTGTAAAAAATGTAAAATTCCATTCAGGCTGATCATCGTCCTTATGGATTAACTTATCTTCGCTTTGACACTGGCCGATAATATGCAGGCGCACCATCATATTCTTGGCATCGGCTTCCAGCACTTCTGACGATTTAGGGGCCAGAAAGCATGAATAGAAAAAGCCGCTGTCATCCGGAAGCCAAGACGGAGTTGTAAACTTTAGATGATGCAGCACATCAGGAAGTGTTTTCACTGTTTCAATATCTAATATGTGCATGGTCTGCCAATCAGAACCTTTACTGGATAAGCTATAGGCTAAATATCTGCCGCTATTGCTGAAGGTAAAAGTGTTAATGGCTACAGTACCATCATCGCTTAGGGTATTTGGATCAAGAACCAGCTCGCTCATATCATTTAAGGTGCCTCTATAAAGCACATTTTGGTTTTGCAACCCATTATTTCGCCATGTGTAGTAAAAATCACCTGCTTTATAAGGCACACTTGAACGCTCATAGTTCCAAAGGTTTGTAAGCCGTTCTTTGAAGCCATTTCTGACATCAAAGCCATTGATGTAATCTGAAAAATCACTGTTTTGCTCATCCATCCACTTCTTTACTTCCGGATCAGTGTCGTCATTGAGCCAGAGATATGGGTCAGCGACTTTTGTACCATGAAAATCTTCAATAAATAATTCCCTTCGGGTTTCACGGCGTTTTGGCAGCATTTTCATACGCGTCCTCCTAAATAGTTTATTATTAACTCTGTTACTGCATTATTCATACATCTTCATCCCACGATACCGAGCCATGGCCGCAACATCCTTATCCCCACGCCCAGAAACCGTAATAACAATAATCTTATCCTTACCCAAAGTAGGCGCATACTTCATTGCATAGGCAATAGCATGAGCACTTTCAATTGCAGGGATTATGCCTTCCATACGGGCCAAATATTCAAAAGCCACTACGGCCTCATCATCAGTTACAGGTACATATTTCGCCCGGCCAATATCATAAAGATGAGCATGTTCCGGCCCAACCCCTGGATAGTCTAACCCTGCCGAAATAGAATACACTGGGGAAAGTCCATTTTCATCTTGCACAAAATAGCTCTCCATTCCATGAAAGGTACCTGGCCGCCCCTTTGTTATTGCAGCGGCATGTTCATCTGTATTTACTCCACGCCCTGCGGCTTCACAGCCTATCAACTCCACACTTTCATCCTTAACAAACTCATAAAATGACCCTATTGCGTTACTGCCGCCGCCAACACAGGCGATTACGCTATCTGGAAGCCGCCCTTCAACCTCTCGTATTTGCGCCTTAATTTCCCGCCCAATAATAGCCTGGAAATCCCGTACCATAATAGGAAAAGGATGAGGCCCTACAGCAGAACCAAGAAGATAATACGTATCCTCATCACTAGCGCACCAAGCCTCTATCGCCGCGTCCACAGCATCAGACAGTGTTGCTGTTCCAGAGGTAACACTGTGTACTTTTGCACCATGAAGCTCCATGCGATATACGTTAAGGGCTTGACGTGCCATATCTTCTTTCCCCATATACACATCACATTCCATACCCAGCAAGGTTGCGGCGGTTGCTGTAGCAACCCCATGCTGGCCGGCACCGGTTTCTGCAATCAGACGCTTCATACCCATTTTTTTAGCAAGGAGAGCCTGCCCCAGTACATTGTTGATTTTGTGGCTTCCGGTATGGTTTAAATCTTCTCGTTTTAAGTATATCTTTGCGCCGCCTAAATCAGCAGTCATATTACGGGCATAGTAAAGCACCGATGGCCGTCCTGCATACTGGGCATATAGTATTCCCAGGTCCTTTATAAACTCCGGGTCATTAATATAGCGCTCGTAAGCCGCCTCCACCTTTGTCAATGACGATTTAAGGACATCAGGAACATATGCCCCGCCAAACTTTCCGAATTTCCCTTTGCTCATACTATGCCTCCTTTTGTGTATTATCCAAGTATCTCCCCTACCCTAACTTCATGGCCAAGAAGATAATCCTTTGCAGTCATTCGTTTTTTTCCGGCAGCTTGCACTTCAGCAATCCATGCGCCTCCGTCACCGGTTTTAACCAAAAAACCTCGCCCTGCATCAACGGCAAGCACCATTCCAGGGACTGCGTCCTCTATCATTCCTACTTTTTCTAATCGCCATATCTTTATTACATCATTTTTATATAAAGAATATGCCCCTGGCCACGGGTCAAAAGCCCTTATTAGATTAACAATCCGGTCCGTTGGCCAGTCCCATCTGATATGCCCGTCAGTTTTTTTAATCATAGGGGCATAGGACGAAATAGAATCATCCTGAGGCATACGAGTGGCAGTGCCAGCCTCAAACATAGCTATGGCTTCAATTATACATTCCCCACCTAATTCTGCCATACGGTCATGGAGGCTAGGGGTCCGCTCGTCGGGGTCTATTGTCAGCTCTCGATGCAAAATCATATCACCAGTATCTATACCCACATCCATGTACATGATTGTTATACCTGTAACGGTATCACCGTTTTTTATTGCGCTATGAATTGGCGAAGCGCCACGATACTTTGGCAACAAAGATGCATGGACATTTATTGAACCCAGACGCGGAATATCCAAGACTGCCTTAGGCAATATAATTCCGTAAGCTGCGACTACAAAAATATCCGCTTCTAGATTGGCTAGATAACTGCGGATTTCTTTTGCCTCTTTATTAGATTGGATTTCTGCATCTCCTACCGGAGCTTTTTTTATACGCAAAGTCTCTGGCTGCAATACTGTAATCCCTGCCTCCAAAGCGAGTGCTTTAACTGGAGACATCTGTAATTTATGCCCCCGCCCAGCCCGTCTATCTGGCTGGGTACACACTGCTACAACATCATGATGTGCAATTAGCTGCCGAAGAGAAGGCACCGCATACTCCGGTGTACCCATAAATACAATTTTCATAGACCACTTCCTATTCCTCTTCATACTATTCTCAAATAAATTCATAGAATTTACTCAAAAAGAAAAATATCAACGGTCCAATGATTTTTACTTTTTAAGTAAATTGACATTTTCAATCAATAGTATCAGTATCTGGATTATAAGGCCGGATATTTTCTGCTCTATCCAAATAAAGCACTCCATCCAGATGATCAAACTCATGGCAAAAAACCGAAGCCATATATTCTTCGGCTTCAACCTGAAAAGTCTCTCCATCCCGGTTTAATGCCTCTACCGTAATTTTCATAGGCCGTTCGATATCACCTTGCCTTCCAGGCACACTAAGACAGGCTTCATTACTGATTTGGGTACCTTCTGATGCAATTATTTCCGGATTAATAAATTCATAAAACTCATCTTCATTCTCTACAATAGCAATGCGTTTAAGCACTCCAATCTGTGGTGCGGCTAGGCCTACACCATTCCTATCATGCAAGGTTTCACGCATATCATCCAGTAACGTAATTATTTTTTCATCAATCTTTTTCACTGGTTTAGCTTTTTTTCTTAAAATTTCGTCCCCTTCAAAGCGAAGCTGTCTAAGTGCCATAATTATCTCCTTCTAGTCCAACATCACCGGATTAAGATTTAGGTGAGCCGTGATTCCGGTTAGTGGATCGTTTTCTCTCAATTTTTTTATACAATATAGCACAAATGCCTTTAATGATTCTTCCTCTGGATGTTTTATTAATATTTTCCAGCGGAATTGATTCTTAATTTTGGATACGACAGCCGGACTCATCCCCAGCAATTCGAATACATCCTTACCTGCCGCAAGCTTCGAGTTACAATATTCCATTATAGCCCACAGTTTTTGCAATGCAGCAATAACAACTCTTTCATCAGGCCCGGATAGCATAACAGAAAACACATGAGAAAAAGGCGGGTACAACATAGATTTCCTGAGTGCAATCTCATGAGCGTAAAAGGCCTCGTAATCCCCATCTTTTGCAAGTTTGAGGGCATAATGCTCTGGGTTATACGTCTGGATAAATACCCTTCCTTGTGAGCCGAAAGACCTGCCAGCCCTACCGGCGACTTGAGTAAGCAATTGGAAGGTATATTCCCCAGCCCTAAAATCACCGGTAAACAAAGATAAATCCGCCATAATAACACAAACCAAGGTCACTTTAGGAAAATCAAGCCCTTTAGCCACCATTTGCGTCCCAATTAGAATAGAAGCCTCACCAGAGCGAAATGTATCTAATATTTTTCCATGCCCCTCTTTGCCCTTAGTGGTATCCATATCCATACGAAGGGTAGCGATACCGGGAAAAAGCCCTTGTATCTCTTCCTCTACCTTTTGTGTCCCTGCGCCGAATTGCCGAATATGTTCCGACTCGCAGGTGGGGCAGACCTTAGGCATAGGAAGTCCTCTACCGCAATAGTGACATATAAGCCGTCCACCAGAGGAGCTTCCTCTGCCAGAGGGGCGCCCTCCGCCGGGACTTTGATGGTATGTATAATTAACTCGGCAATGATCACATGACATTACATATCCACATCGTCTACAAGATACAAAAGATGAATGTCCCCTTCGATTGAGAAATAAAATTGCCTGCTCTCCTTTTTCCAAGGTCTCCTTCAAAGCGTCTAAAAATGCTACAGAAAAAAGAGAAGTATTACCTCGAGTTAGCTCCCGACGCATATCTAGGATATTAACCTCTGGAAATGTATGATTAATACGGTCTGGCATTTTTATCAAAGTGTAAGGCGTAGCTGAATCACCAACCCCTCGCGCATAACTCTCCAAGCTAGGGGTAGCCGAGCCTAGAACCACAACTATCCCGGATATCTCTCCACGTCTAATTGCCACAGCACGAGCATCATATTTAGGGGTAGTTTCCGAATGATAGGTATGTTCATGCTCTTCGTCAATTACAATTAACCCAAGATGCTTAAATGGCATAAACACTGCAGAACGCGGGCCAATTACCAGGCTTATTTCCCCGTCATAAGCCTGTTTCCATATCTGAAAACGCTCTCCTGCCGTTAACCTACTGTGGGTTACCGCCACTTTATCTCCAAAACGGGCCCGAAACTGATTTACCATCTGAGGAGTAAGCGCAATTTCCGGTACAAGAACGATGGCCTGCTTTTCCTGGGAAATAATATGTGCAATTGTATGAAGATATACTTCTGTTTTGCCACTACCGGTAACTCCGTGCAATAAAAAAGGAGATACAGTCCCTCCACGAGAAAGGACAACATCTCCTTCTATTATCATATTAATAGCATCTTGCTGAGCATCTGTAAGGGATACATCAGATACATGAGCCATAGCACCAGATGGCTTACGCCGCCTGGTTCCAGGAAAACGCCCGTCAGCTTTTGAAGACGGAATAATACAGCGGATACATGCCGTCAAAGTAGTATAATACTTATCCTTCATCCACAAAGCCAAAGCTATATTATCTGCCGTAAGTACAGGATAATCCTCCATTAGGCCAATAATATCCTTAACCTTATCGGCAGGTACATCATCCGGTAGTGTACTAGAAAACCCCATTACATACCCAATAATAGGCTTTTTTCCCATACCAAAAGGTACCCAAACCCGCCCCCCTTTGAAGGGACTAATATCCTTGGGTACCTTATAATGAAAGAGTCTATCTACTTCTACATGAGCCACATCTACACAAATCAAGGCATATGGGCTTTTTTCTCTTTTTTCACTTTGGTAGATTTTTACTCATCCCCGTAGTCGGCAGCATCTTCAACTTCATCATCATACTGCCCATAATCATCTTTGTCTTCCGTATCACTGATATCGCTACTTAAATCACTATCACCATAACGCTCTCTAAATAAAGTTGCGTCGTCTTCTGGTTCGTCGTCATCTGTGCCGTATGATGCAGGCTCATAATCTACTTTCATATCCTCGCGTACATCGGCAATATTTTGGAAATGTATCGGGTCTGAACGTCTTTCTAAAGTACTTTCCAGCATTTCTTCCGGTACTTTAATAGTTAGCTTACCTTCCCCCATTTCCTTTACCGCAATGGATACAGCCCGATCTGTTGGGGCATAGGTTAAGGGGTTAGCACCAGAGGTGATTTGGCGCGCGCGTTTTGCCGCCGCCAGTACTATCGTGTAACGGCTGGTGATTTTACTATCTACCAAATCCTTGGTATTAATAATGTCCATTAATTCTGAATAAGAAGGTTTTAGCATGTTGGCTCCTTTATATCTTATAGTTTATAATGCTCCATTTTTACTTGGCTGCTGGCAAAGTCTTTTATAGTCTGCTGGTTCCTTACTGGTTTTAGCCGTTCTGCCATTACCAATGCATCTACTTTGGCTACGGCCCTTGCTACTTCATCGTTTATTACCAGGTAGTCATATTGGTCTATTAATGGAATTTCTTCCAATGATTTCTTTAATCTATCTTCTATTGTTACGGCGTTTTCGGTCCCTCGATTTACTAATCTTCGCTCAAGCTCAGTAAAAGTCGGCGGCATTAGAAACACCAACACGGCGTCAGGGAATTTTTCTTTTACCTGTAATGCACCGTTTACCTCTATTTCCAGTACTACTATTTTGCCTTCTGCGATTTGCCGTTCAACATAAGGCTTTGGGGTGCCATAATAATTACCTACATATGCAAAATGCTCTAGCAACTGATGCTCTTCACGCATTTTAACAAATTCTTCCTCAGAAATAAAGAAGTAGTCCTTTCCGTTAACCTCCCCTACCCTTGGGTTACGAGTTGTTACAGAAGTTGACACAGCATAACCCATATCAGGGTCAAGCTTTTTTACCACAGTGCCTTTTCCTGAGCCGGAAGGCCCGGATATAATTACCAACATCCCCATTGTCCTATCCATAAACTATTCCACCGTATTAGAGATAGGCTCGTCAGTCGAGCTTGTAAAGCGGTTGGCAATAGTTTCCGGCTGTAATGCGCTAAGAACTAGATAGCCGCTGTCTGTATAGATTACTGCACGAGTTTTACGGCCTTGGGTTGCGTCTATAAGAAGTTGCTTTTCCTTTGCCTCCCCAACACTTCGTTTTACAGGAAGAGAGTCATTGCCAACAATGGCTACAATGCGCCCTGTGGGTACAGTATTGCCAAAGCCTACATTGATTAGCTTAAACTGCATAATGCTATACCCTCCTATTCGATATTTTGAACTTGCTCCCTTATCTTTTCAATTTCACTTTTTAGCTCCACTACCAGTTTAGATAGCTCTACATCTGCGGATTTTGAGCCAATGGTATTGGCTTCTCTGTTCATTTCTTGAACTAAGAAGTCTAATTTACGCCCTATGGCAGTAGTTTCATTTATCATTGTTGCCAATTGTGACATGTGACTATCCAAGCGAATTAGTTCTTCGTCTACAGTACTGCGGTCTGCCAGTAGTGCCACTTCTGTCAAGAACCTGTTTTCATCTAGCTGATGACCTAGGCTTGATAATAGCTCTGTTACTCGCTCTCTTACTTTTACGAAGTGTTCTTCTACTGCGGCCGGAGCACGTGCTGTTAGCTGGATCAACAAATCTTTTATACGGTTTTGCTTTTCGATTATATCCCGTGCAAGAGCATCTCCTTCGGCTTTGCGCATGTTGTTAAACTGTGTCAATGCATTTTCTAGGGCTTCTTCTAGAGTTTCCCACATTTCTTGTTGGATGTCTTTTGAGTTGACACTATCAAACTTATCAAAAGTGATTATATCTGGGTTTCTTGCAAGAAGTTCTATACCTGGCACCGCGGGGACACTGTACTTAGTCCCTGATAGTGACGAGTTATAGTCATTCCAGCTATAGCGCTTCATCAACGTTGCAATTGCCTCCATATAGGCATCTGCAAATGCTTCATTTACATTAACAGAAATATCTTTTTTAGTGTAGCTATCGAAGTTTACCCATACATCTACCTTCCCTCTGGTAATGTCACGGGATAGACGTTTTTTTATTCTGTCCTCAAATGGGTTTAAAAAGCGCGGAAGCTTAATTGTTATATCACTATAACGATGGTTCACTGCCTTTATTTCTACTTTAAAGCGCCTGTCATAGCGTATACACTCGCCACGGCCAAAACCTGTCATGCTTCTGGGCATAAAACTCTCCTTTAAATGGGGCTTGCGCAACTTTATTTTAACCGAGGGCGCGGGGTATGCCATCGATCATGTTCCTTTAGCTTGCGTCTTAATGATAAGGCCCACCCCATACCCACTAAGCCAATTATAGTGCCGCCAATAGCTAGCCAGTACGGAAGTCCACGCAATGTAAAAATATTATCTGTAAACAAGGATATAAAATAATCCATATCACTATCAAAAGAACGCTCTAATGCTGTACTAGATGCATATAAACGGCTTTCAAAAATCCGTTCATCGCCTATATAATAAGCAATGACACCTATATGATCCCCTTCTTCTATTGGAGCTTGCAGTCTGGTTAAACCGTCATCATATTCGTCTTCATCGTCATCACTCGCGTCCCATCTTACCGGAGGGGTAAGTAACAAATTGTATGTAATAACGCGTGTCATGTTGGTGTAGTCGCTATGGCTGATTAAAGCCCGGTAAGATTCGTTAATGTAAACAGAAAAAATATCTGTCTCGCCTCGGCGTGGATTGATGATGCGTACATTCTCCGCGAGATCGCCTTCATTAACAATGTATCTAAAGGAGTAATTAAAGAAGCCATAATTCATAAGCAGCCAGGTATCTTGCCAGCGTCCTGGGCTTTCTGAATCAAAAACAATAGTTATTAAAGATAAATCACCAAAGGAAGCAGCTCCAGCCAGACATTCCCCAGCTGGGGTAGTGAAGCCTGTTTTTATTCCTGTCATATGCGGATGACCAAAGCTTAACTCTGGCAAAGTAAGATTATGATTTTCCCAAGAAAAATCTCTTACTTGGGCATCCGGTACATAGCGCCCTCCTGTTCCGCTGCCTTCAAAGATATGCATACCTGCAATTTCCGCAAGAAGAGGAACATCCATATAAGCACGGGCAATCAAAGCCAGGTCATATGCCGTTGTAAAATGCTGAGAACTATGAAGGCCGTAAGGGTTATCAAAATTGCTATTGGTTGCTCCCAACTCATAAGCAAGATTATTCATTAGGTCTGAAAATATACCTTTTGCATCTTCGTACGAAATGTTAAAATTATTTTGGACACGACGTACTGTCTCCAAGGCTAATGTGCGCCCGGTTTCATTACCAGAGCGTATCATCAAAGCTTTTAGAAGGACGCGAACAGTCAATGCCTCACCTTCAATATGGATAGCGGAAGCATAACCTGAGGGCATGTTGTGGATTTCTGAGCCTACGATAACGATATCATCTGGGTCTAGATGCTGCAAAACGACTAAAGCTGTAAGCATTTTAGTCATACTTGCTGGATAACGGCGCTCGTGTTCGTTATAGCCGAATAATACCTGACCGGTAGTCTGCTCAACTAAAATAGCTGCTGTTGCATTTAAATGAATGGATTGCTCTGGAGGGGACTCACCTTCATCGGCAAATACCACCACTGTGGGTAGAAGTAAAGATAAAATTAGAAGAAATGAAACAAGAATCTTTCGCATATACGAACTCCCTCAAAAACTGTAAAATCAAAAGCTATGGAAATTTGTAGTACGAAAGCCAGTATAACAAATCATGAGTCAAATGCAAAGGTGTTAAGACTCATCATTGTACTTGCGGGATTACTTTGAGGGTTGGAGCCGCAATTGTAGTGGGAGAAATAAACACAGCTACGGCAGCCACCTGCAAGATGATTGCTGTGGAAAGCCATGGCTGTTGGGGAAGGTTGGTATTTTTTACATGATTGCATGATTTTTATCCTTTCTATTCGTTTATATGGCGAATTAATTCGAAATCGGTCAAGACTGCTTCTCATTTAATTCGCTATAAACAGTATTCCCCAAATACGCGTGACAAATCACCTATATAGTGGGTATAATTTCCTGTAAACAAATATAGCGATTATCGCTGAAACTAGGAGGAAGACATGAAAGAAATAATTAAAACAGCAGAGGCAGCACGGCAAACGCGGGAGAAGATTAATTATAAACATATGGAAAACGGCGTAAAAATACTTGACCCGGCAACCACCTATATCGATTCAACTGTAGAAATCGAAGCTGACGCGGTAATATATCCAGGGTGTATACTTGAAGGGGCTTGTAAAATAGAAGAAGGTGCGATAATCGGGCCGTATACCCATATGAAGGATACAATAATAGGCAAAGGAACGGCTGTACGCCAAAGTGTGTTGAGTGGCGCATCTATCGGAGAAAACACAGAGGTAGGCCCATTTGCGTATTTGCGCCCCGGTGCAGTTGTAGGAAATAAATGCCGTATAGGAAACTTCGTAGAAATTAAAAACGCAAACTTAGGCGATGGTGTTAAGATGGCGCATTTATCATATATTGGGGATGCAGATGTAGGGAATAACGTAAACTACAGCTGCGGAGCCATAACTGCCAATTACGACGGGGTGAAAAAACACCGCACAGTCATAGAAGATGATGCTTTTATAGGATGTAACTCCAACTTAATCGCACCCGTATGTATTGGTGAAGGCGCACTTATTGCGGCAGGATCAACAATAAACCAAACTGTTCCGGAATATAGCCTTGGCATTGCTCGTGAAAGGCAGACTACTAAAGAAAATTGGGTTAAAGAAAGGGGATAAAAAATGAAAGGCATAATCATTGGTATCTTCTTACTAATGGAGCTATTCGGGTTTCTACTGGAGTACCTAAACTTCAAAAACCGAAACGCTCCTTTACCTAAAAATGTAAAAGATGTCTATGACGCAGAAACTTATAAAAAGCATAAGGCATATGAAATGGATAATCTTAAATTACAGATTATCTCTGGCATAAGCGGCCTCGGGATTTCTCTTGCAGTACTTGGATTTAATCTGCATAGCTTCTTCTTTTACCTTCTTGGTATAGAAGGCCTTTACTTACGGGTTTATTTTATGTTTGTAATGGTGGCTCTTATTTCACTGCCTCTTGGTATCCTTTTTGGTGCCATAAAGACATTTAAAATTGAGGCCAAGTATGGGTTTAACAAGTCCACAGTAGGCACCTTTATAGCTGATATTATAAAGCAGCAGGTGATTTTAGGTATTGTGGTTCTAGGGCTTATATCTTTGTTTATGTTATTGCATAGTGCCATTGGGAATATGGTGTTTGTGATTTTCTTTTTTGTTTTAGCGGCTGTTATGCTATTCATTGCCTTTTTTATGCATTTCTTTTCAAAGCTTTTTAATAAATTTACCCCCATCGAAGAAGGTACTCTTAAAGAAAAAATAGATGCACTCTCTGCCAAAACAGACTTCCCGGTAAAAAAAGTGTTTTCTATGAACGCCTCAAAACGCAGTACTAAAATGAATGCCTATTTTGCAGGCTTTGGGCGCAACCGAGTCATTGTGCTTTATGATACCCTGATTGAAAAAATGACAGAAGATGAAGTTATATCTGTACTAGCACATGAAATAGGCCACGCAAAGAAGCGCCATGTGCTTTTTAGTATGCCAATGAGCTTTATCCAATTTGCGATTCTACTGCTTGCCGGATTTTTTGTGGTTAATGTAGGAGATATTTCTATGGCATTTGGATTTACAGAGCTTAATATCGCCTTTAATATTTTTGTTTTAATGATTTTCGCATCTCCTATTTTGACCCTATGTCAGATTCCCTTTAGCGCGGTGCGGCGGAAGTTTGAATATGCTGCTGATGCATTTGAAGTAAAGCATGCAGGCGTAGATACTGCTGTATCTGCGTTAAAGAAATTGTATAAAGAGGATTATGGAAATCTTACACCACATCCCTTTGTGGTATTGATACGACATAGTCACCCTACTCTTACCCAGCGGATTAGTGCTATGGAGGCTGTAGTGGCTAAACAATAAAGAACGGGGAAGCGCAAGTACAAGCGCTTCCCCGTTTTATTTACATAATTTAGAATGTAATTAACCGTATATCCTTATACTCCATAAAAGCAGCAGCGGTAACCGCAATCCACAGAAGCACATATATGAATATACCAACGCCAGCGACCTGTGTACCGATATGAAAAAATGTAGACACGGCCATATAGAGACCAAAGCCGGATAAAACCAGAATAATCAGCCTGGGATTTTTTATTGTTACCTTATTTAACCCAGTTAATAAAGAAATTGCCGCCACTGCTATCAAAGGAACAAGCATGTTAAGCACATGGCCAAGCGAACCAGGCACACCCCTTCCTCCAAACATTAAGGCAAAACCGGATTGCCTTACAGTAACAATGCCAAACATCCCCAGAGATACAAATGGCAAAAACAGGGAAACAAGCAGCAATGCGCATCCTCCAAAAATAATTAGTTGGTTGATGCCAAAACGGGAAGTAAGATTATTTACAATATCACTTCCTGAAAAGGTTGGGCCGTTTTTGACCCCTTCTGGCACATAGCCGCATGAACAGGCTAGATGTACCTCACTTTGGTTAATTTCTACGCCACATCCAGGACAGAACATAATAAAAACCCCTTTCATTAGACCTCTTTCGAAATCACGTTTTATGATTTCGAAAGTAGGTTTCATTATAAGTCTTTTGCTTCTATCACGCCTTTTGATTTCAGAAGAACTCTATTATAAAAATACATATAAGTCTATAGAAGCACTCCCAAGAGTTCACCAATATGCGCAACCCCCATTACCCTCATGCCTGCCGGAGCTCTTAGCTTTCCTTTGTTGGCAGCGGGAAGTATGCATGATTTAAAGCCTTGTCTTGCCGCTTCTGTTACTCTACGCTCAGCTTGACTTATAGCGCGTAATTCACCTGCCAGCCCTACCTCACCCATTACCATTGTATATGGATCTACGGCTTTGTTTTTGTAGCAGGAAGCCAATGCCGCCAAGATTCCCGCATCAGCGGCAGGCTCATCTATTCTAAGCCCACCGGCTATGTTTACATAACTGTCGTAGGTTTGAAGCTTGTATCCGGCACGTTTTTCCAGTACCGCTAAAAGCATTACCATACGATTATAATCCATGCCGTTAGCCGTACGCCTTGGTGTGCCGAAGTTGGTATAGCTTACCAATGCCTGAACTTCGGTAAGAAGTGGCCGAGTGCCTTCCATACTACAGGTTACAACAGAACCAGGTACACCTATTGGACGGCCTGCCAGCATATAAGCAGAAGGATCGGCAATTCCCGTTAAGCCTTCTTCCCCCATTTCGAAAACGCCAATCTCTTGAGTAGAGCCAAAACGGTTTTTTACGGCTCGGATAAGTCGGTAGGCGTCCTTTCCTTCCCCTTCGAAATATAGAACCGTATCAACCATATGCTCCAGCACTCTTGGCCCTGCCAAAGAGCCTTCTTTGGTCACGTGGCCTACAAGCAATACAGCTGTGGATTGCTGCTTTGCCAGATATGTGAAAAAAGCAGTACATTCCCGCACTTGTGTTACAGATCCCGGTAAAGATGACAATTCACTAAGGCGCATGGTTTGTATAGAATCTATCAACAGTAGCGAAGGCTGTATTTCCTCCACTGCTGCCTGGATATTGTGAAGATCTGTTTCCGCCAGCAAGTAACATCCGGGTACATTAACCCCCAGCCTATCAGCTCGCATTTTTATCTGGCTGGCGCTTTCCTCCCCGGTTACATATAAAATGGGAAATTCATCACTAGCCATATGGCGGCATATTTGCAACAGCAATGTAGATTTACCAATGCCAGGGTCGCCGCCTAAAAGCAGCAGGCTACTGGGCACCAAGCCACCACCTAAAACTCTATCAAGCTCCGGAACGCCTGTTGGCTTACGGTCTGCCACGATATCAGTTGGGATATCACTTAGCAGTACGGGGGATTCAAACACATCTTCCGTATTTACTGCTCCCATGCGGGGAGGCTTCACCCCTTCTGGGCGTATAACTTTTTCCTCCAAGGTGTTGTACTGTCGGCAAAAGGGACACATACCCATCCATTTTGCCTGTTCATGTTCACAGGCACTACATATATATAGCGTTTTTGTCTTTGGCATAGACAACTCCCAAGGTTGTTTTTTTGGGTAAAAGCTTTTCTTTAAATATCTTCGTAATTTTTTACTTTTTTAACGATTTTTAAGGTCAATGGCAATACCAGCCACTCATAGCCCCATTTTAGGCATACACTTACGATTATCATTTCCCAAATAGCTGTCCATGAGAAATATAAAGCAAAGGCAATCAACGTAAAAATAGCAGAATCCAGGATATGGCCGATTATTGAAGATGCCATAGCCCTAACCCCAAAACCGGATAACCCTTCATGCTTCAGCTTCATACGTGCAAACACCTTATCGTTAGCATATTTTCCGATAGTAAAGGCGGTTAGACTCGCCAGGACAATACGCCAGGTGCCTCCCACAGCGCCTATAAAATGGGCTGCATCATACCATTCAGGCTGGGGCAGTATAATGGCCAGTTGTATCAATCCTGCCATTAGCCCGTTAAGAGCCAATGTAAGCCAGGCCGCGCGGCGCGCCCATTTGTATCCATACACCTCAGAAATCACAGATGCAAGTATATAAGTTACAGGAAAGGTCAAAATTCCGGCGCTGGCAGTCCAGCGAATAACCACTAACATGTGGTTTGCCAAGATATTTGCAGCAATTAAGCTTACTGCATAAATGGTGACTAAGTACACTAACAATGGTTTCGGTTTACCCGCTGTGTGGTTTCGGTTATCCATCGTTTTCACTCCTTATTTATTTAGATTGTGTCGTTCTGAAAATTAGAACGATATTTCGATTGCAATATCCTCCTTTCTGCGGGCATACTAGCCAAAAGATGATTATATGTCAATTATTGCGAAATAAATGAAAAACTAAAAAGCGAGGCCATTATGAAAGATATTTATGTAATAGCCGGACCAACAGCAAGCGGGAAGACCGCAGTGGCTGTGGAACTGGCAAAACTGGTAAATGGGGAAATAGTGTCTGCTGACTCGATGCAGATATATAAAGGAATGGATATCGGCACAGCAAAACCAGCGGAAGAAGAAAAAGACAGCATACCTCATCACATGATTGATATTGTCAAACCAGATGAACCCTACTCCGCGGCTCTATATCAACAACAAGCCAGATCCATTATCAATGATATCCATAGTCGAAACCAGACACCTATCTTATGTGGGGGTACAGGATTTTATATTAACGCAGTGATTTACGATGTCCAATTTGCCCAAGACGAAGATCCCCATGCCTTGTATTTTGCAGATATGGCTGCAAAAAAAGGCTCTAACCATATTCACAGCTTACTGCAAGCAACAGACCCGAAGGCCGCTTGCGCAATCCATCCCAATAATATTAAACGTGTAATCCGCGCACTAAGCTATAACCGGGCAACTGGGAAACTGTTTTCCGAATATAACGCATTACAAAAAAAACAACCGGAAATATACAATTCAGTTTTTATCTGCCTTAACATGGAAAGACAGCAATTGTATGACCGTATCAATCAGCGGGTATTAAATATGATTAATGCCGGGCTGGAAAACGAAGTAGAGAGACTTATATCCCAAGGATATCATAAGGATTTAGTATCCATGCAGGGAATTGGCTACAAGGAAATAATTAAATATTTCCTGGGAAATTGTACCCGAGAGGATGCCATTTCCAATATCCAACAAAACTCACGCCACTATGCAAAGCGCCAAATAACGTGGTTTAAACATCAAAATCCATATGCAATCAATATGCCAGCAGGTGTAAAAATACCTGAGATTATTGCCCAGGAAATATCCTTGCTGTAAATCTTTGGTTCACTATTGCCAGACTATTTCCCATTAGGTACAATAGCAGGCGTGAAACTTTTTTACAAAGAGAGGAAGTAATCCATGAAAAAGAAAATTGCAATACTTACCGGTGGCGGCGATGCCCCTGGACTTAACGCAGTAATATATTCTATAGTCCGCGGTTGCCATAATCTACTGCCAGAATATGACGTAATCGGCTATAGATTCGGATACCGAGGCCTTTATGAAGGTGATTATATTCCCCTGACATTGGAATCAACATCAGGCATACTCCACAAAGGCGGCTCAATGCTGTTTAGCTCCAATAGGGATAACCTGTTTAATTATTCGGTAATGGAAAATGGCGCCTTTGTTCATAAAGGTGACGTATCTGATGTTGCTGTTAAGAAAATGAAAGAAGCTGGAGTACACACCCTTATAGTTCTTGGAGGGGACGGCACCCTTACTAGCGCAAGAGATTTTTCCAACAAAGCGGAAGACGAAGATGGCTACAAAGTCAATGTAATAGGCGTACCAAAAACCATTGACAATGACCTCAATGCCACAGACGCCACATTTGGTTTTGATACAGCCGTAGGTATTGCCACAGAAAATCTAGGCCGCCTCCATACTACAGCAGAAAGCCATCACCGTGTATTAGTGGCACAAATAATGGGGCGCTCTGCCGGCTGGATTACATTACATGCCGGAATCGCTGGCTCTGCTGATGTAATACTTATCCCAGAAATCCCGTATAACTTTGCTTCCATTGTTAAAAAGATTAACGAGCGCAATGCAAGAGGTAAAAAATTCTCTATTATTGCCGTGTCAGAAGGTGCGATTGAACAAGGTGGTACACAAATAGAAAAAGAGAAAGTAGAAGGCCGTCCAGATTCAACCAACCTTGGAGGTATTGCGGAATATATAGTTGGCCAGTTAAAAGATAAGATTGAAAATGAAGTACGCGACTGTGTATTCGGCCATATCCAGCGTGGAGGGGATACCTCTGCTGCTGACAGACTCCTTTCTGCCAGATACGGTGTTCGTGTAGTAGAATTGATAAAAGAAGGCAAATTTGGAAATATGGTATGCCTCAACAATGGCAGCATGGAATATGTGGCACTAAATGATGTAATACCAAAGGACTTAGAAAAAGGTGGCATCGCCAGAGGTGGCGATAAGCTGGTAGACCCCAATGGAGAACTGGTTAGAGTAGCCAGATCTTTGGGTATTTCCTTTGGCGATGAGTAGAAAACGTGGAATTAGTTTAACAATATATTTCTTTGATATTGCGGCACTTGTTGTCATGGATCAACTAGTGAAGCTCTATGCCATAAGAAATTTACAAGGGCAACCAGAACGGCCGCTTATCCAAGGCTTTCTCCATTTAACTTATCTGGAGAATACCGGAGCGGCCTTTGGGTTTTTGGCTGGGTTTGATTGGGCGCAGATAGTCCTTACGGTGTTTAAGCTTGTAGTATTGGCCGCGGCGGGATGGTATTTTTTCAAGCTTCCCAATGAGTCAAGATTTACATTGCTTAGGGTGCCGCTGGTACTTGTTATAGCCGGAGGCATCGGTAATCTTATTGATCGTGTACGTTTTGGTCATGTTGTGGATATGTTCGTGTTTAGGTTTATTAATTTCCCTGTGTTTAATGTTGCGGATATATATGTAACTACTGGGATATTTTTATTTGCCATTATGATTCTCTTTGTAGTAAAGGATGCCCCATATTTTGGTTACGATAAAACCAAGCTAGAAACGCAGGAATCATGATTACAATAACCGCAGAAAGCGTCAATAAGCGGATTGATATTTTACTGACAGAGAAAATAGAAGGCCTATCCCGTAATAACGCCCAACGTTTGCTTGAAGATGGTCAAGTCACTATTGGCGGCCAACCCATTAAAAAAAACGCCCGCCTAAAGCTGGGTGATATTGTAGTATGTATAGTCCCCTCTCCTGCCCCTTACACAGCTGTTGCAGAAGATATTCCCTTGGATATTATTTATGAAGATAATGATATAATTGTAATTAATAAGCCTCGCGGCCTGGTGGTTCATCCGGCGGCGGGGCATTTTAATGGGACTTTGGTTAATGCGCTTTTGCATCACTGCGGAGAGTCACTTTCCGGTATTGGTGGTGTGCAGCGGCCTGGAATTGTTCACCGCCTGGATAAAGATACTTCCGGCCTGATGGTTGTGGCCAAAAATGATGAAGCGCATCAGGGGCTTTCTAATCAGCTTTCCAGCCGAAAAATGGGCAGGGTTTATCAGGCTCTTTGTGTTGGGCGAATAAAGTCAGATAATCAGCGGATAGATATTCCAATTGGCCGTCATCCAAAAGACCGAAAAAAAATGGCCGTTATTACAACAGGCAAAAGCCGTGAGGCTGTGACTAACATATCTGTTTTGGAACGGTTTTCCCGTTTCACTCTTATTGAGGCGCGTCTTGAAACGGGACGTACTCATCAGATTAGGGTTCATTTATCATATCTTGGGCATCCTGTTCTGGGAGACCCGCTTTACGGGCCTAAAAAACAGCCACTGGGTTTGGAAAGCCAGATTCTTCACGCAAAAGCGCTAAGCTTAGTACATCCTATTACCGGGGAAACCATGAATTTTGAAACCCCATTGCCGGATTATTTTACCGAAGCCTTAAATAAATCTAAATTAATGAAGTGATTTATACCGATTCCAATTAAAATCCTATCTGCTGCTTCGCGTTTCAGGCCGCCGCTCTGTCAGACAGGTTTTAATTTGGAATCGGTATTAGGAGGAAAAAATGAATAAAAATATCCTTGGTACCAATGTAGTTGTGCAAATAGCAATTGTTGTTCATGACATTGAAAAAACATCACAAGATTTTGCAGATTTTTTGGGAGTAGAGAAACCTGAATGGCGCTTAACAGGTACCAGAGAAGAAGCTCAAACCGAGTATCGCGGTGTGCCTTCAAATGCCCGGGCAAAGCTCGCGTTTTTTCCACTTGGAGGCAATCTCCAGTTAGAGCTTATAGAGCCTGATATGGAGCCATCTACATGGAGAGAAGGACTTGATAAAAACGGGGAAGGGATTCACCACATTGCCTTTTTTATCAAAGGAATGAAAGAAAAAACCATGCAGCTTGAAGCCAATGGAATGACGTTAATTCAAAAAGGGGAATACACCGGCGGGCGATATGCATATATAGATGCCGAAAGCACGCTGAAAACCGTGATCGAACTACTTGAAAATGATGATTATAGCGAATTAAATGAGAAACAGTCTTGACCGAGCTGAAAATCGCGAACGCTTCAACGCGTTTTCGGCGACAGGCAGGACTGATTTCGAATTAATTCGCTATAAGACCATACAGCTGAAAAAATTATATTAAAAAACCGCGCGGTTGCGCGGTTTTTGGTTATTTATAAATTTATATTACTCACAATCTTGGCATGTACCTACAAACAAAATTTCATGTTTGTCTACTTTGTATCCATACTTACTACGAATCTGATCATCAATACCCTCGACGCAATCCATATCCAAATCAAAAATTTTATTACATACTTTACAAGAGAAATGATAATGAGGCTCTGAGGTACCATCATATCTAGCCACATCATCTGAGACGGCCATCTGGGTAATGATACCTTCCCCAGCAAGCTGACGCAGATTGCGGTATACTGTCGCTTTGCTTATTGTAGGGTGGCTTTTGTGTATCACAGTATACAGCACATCCACCGAAGGATGGGTGTTAAACCTCTTTAGTGTATCCAGGATTATTTGTCTCTGAATTGTATTGCGCTTAAGGCTCATAGAAGATGTCCCACCAATTCTTCCAAGGATTTTTTGCCAAATATAACATCCTTGTCATTTAAAACAAGGGCTGGCACACTCATTATACCATGTTTTTGACGAAACTCGGAGAAAAATTGTATATCTATCATTTCTGCGGAAACATTGTTGTTTATGGCGGCAATCCGCTGACTGGCTTGCACTATTTCTGGGCACATTGTACAAGATAATGAAACACCAATTTTTATATTTGTATGATTAGACAGAGCTTGGATTTTGTATAGTAAGTCAGAATGTATGGGTTGCCCTGGACCAGCAATGTTATATATTGCCAAAATAAATGATTCTAACTCATGGCCGGCTGGTACACCATTAAAGCCTATACCCGTGTAGCTTTGATTTTCATCCATAAGTGCAATTATTGGAAACATAGAGCTTTGGATTTTGGCTTCTATTCCCTGATTGTGCCCCCTTTCATGTAGATGAATAGGAATTTTGTGGGCTATAGATTTAAAATCCTGCAAAAAATCTTTTATTTTACTGGAAAGTTCACAATCAGGTTGCAAGATAGCATGTATGGAAATCGGTCTCTCCAGCCTTTCCATTACGATTTTTATCTGTGTCGCCGATTGGTCATTAAAGATATGAGTGTCTTCTTTTACTTCTTTTGAGTCTATTGGCTCAATTATTAACCCTAACTTGGCTTTAACTTCATCAATATATTTTTCTGCAGCAGTTGAAGCTATTGCGCCGTCAGCCGCGGCTGTTACCAGCTGCCTTAATCTTTTGGGGCGGATGTCACCGGCCGCATATATTCCTGATATATTAGTTTCCATATCTTCTGAAGCTGGTATATACCCCCAGTTATCCATGGTTACATGACCTTTGAAAACTGCGCTTTCTGGCTCATACCCCACAAATACAAAAACCCCAAAGGAGCCTTCCTTAGCTTGGTGTACCCAGGTTTCACCTGTTTGATTGTTTACAAACTTTGCTTCATTAACAAGATTTTCACCTCGTACATACATGATTTCTGAGTTGAAATTAACTTCAATTTTATCATGTGTCATGACTTTATCCGCTATGGTTTTAGAACATGTAAATTCCGGTTCTCTGGCTATTATCGTTACCTTTTTTGCAAAACGCGTAAGGAAGATAGCTTCCTCAGCGGCAGCAAATCCTGCACCTATTACATATACATCTTTACCCGTAAAAAACTCACCGTCACAAGTTGCACAATAGGCAATGCCTCGGCCCGCAAACTGGGCTTCACCTTCAAAACCAAGCTTCCTGGGCTTTGCTCCGGTGGCAATAATTACTCCGACCGCTGAGTATTTATCCCCAGCGGTTACTGTTTTTATTTCCCGGGAAAAGTCAACTTTTGTTACATCTGCAGTAATAAAATTAACGCCAAAGTTTTCAGCCTGTTTTTTCATATCCCCTGCAAGTTTAGTCCCGGTCGTAGATACCACTCCGGGATAATTGACCACTTCATTTGTGATTTTTATTTGACCACCTGGGTCGGATTTTTCTATAACCAAGGTTTTGAGCTTTGCTCTCCCGGCATATATAGCAGCGCTGAGGCCAGCAGCCCCAGCGCCTATTATTATAAGATCGTATAAGTTTTTCATTGCTTTTACAATTTACCTATCAGGTCAAGGCCAGGGGTGAGGGTCTCGGCACCTGGTTCCCATTTTGCTGGGCATACTTGGTCTCCGTGTTCGGCTACAAATTGGGCAGCTTGAACTTTGCGAAGCAATTCTTTTGAGTTTCTTCCTATGCCTAGGTCGTTGACTTCATAAGCCACGATTTTACCTTCTGGATTTATGATAAAACTACCTCTTAGAGCCAGACCTGCTTCTGGGATTAATACCTCAAAGTCTTCTGATATGATATGGGTTGGGTCTGCAAGCATGGGGTATTTTATTTTTTTAATGGTATCTGAAGCATCGTGCCATGCTTTGTGGGTGAAGTGGGTGTCGGTGGATACAGAGTAAATTTCTGTGTTGATTTTTTGGAACTCACTGTACGTATCTGCTAGATCACCTAGCTCTGTTGGGCATACGAATGTGAAATCTGCTGGATAGAATACAAATACAGACCATTTGCCTAGCAAGTCTTCATTTGTTACCGTTTTGAAATCGCCGTTTACATAGGCTTGAGCTTCAAATGCCCCTACTTTTTTTCCGATTAATGACATGAGATGTCCTCCTTAGAATTTAAATAATATACAATATCATTTGCATATGTATATTAATATATATTCACTCTCATGTCAATAGTATCTTTTAAACAAACTTCATATCACGTCAGCCTAATTTAAAACGGAACTTGAGCAAAGCCCCGCAAGAGAAGGAATGACCGAATTTCGCCGCGTACTCCGGCTGATGCCAAACAGCCTCCGGCGGGAAAAAAGCCGTTTATCACGGATTGCCATCCGCATAAACGGCGTTTTTCTATCGCCGGAGTCTGTTTGGCGCCTACGTAAGCGGCGAAATTCGGTCATTCCTTCTCTTGCTAGACCCTCGGCATTGATTTTGGTTAATTTGCTTTAAGAGCCGGATATGCATGTGATGTATTTTTCTATACCCCCTTGCAAAGAGGTAGCGCGGGCGTGTAAGAGCCGATTTTGGCGCCTGTGGAGGCGCACGGAAGACTCAAGTGGCGGAAAAACGCCGTTTATGCGGATGACAATCCGTACATAAACGGCTTTTTTCCCCGCTTGAGGCTTCCGTGCATAGCCGGAACATGCGCCAAAACCGGCTCTTACACGCCCGCGCGGCAGCCTTGTTCCCGCTCGTTATGTAAATTAGACTAAATATCATCATCAACCCTTTTACCGTGAAATTATGTTAATTTATAACTTAATCGATGTGCCGGACATAGACCATACTTTAATATAGCCTCTTTGTGAGCCTTCGTGCCATATCCTTTATGTTTATTGAATCCATACAAGGGATACTCATCATGGAGGTTCATCATAATCTCGTCACGGGCTTGCTTTGCCAATATACTGGCGGCGGCTATTGAATGACTATGGGTTTCGCCCTTTATTAAACACAGACTTGGAATATCAATAGGCGGGGAGAACTTACCGTCTACAAGTACTACCTTTGGCTTTGAGCTTAACCCATTGATGGCTTTTCTCATTGCCAATAGTGCGGCGTTATGGATATTAATATTATCTATGGTTACTTCATCAACAATTCCATAACTATATATCACGGCGGCAGTAATTATCTCCTGAGCTAGATGCTTTCGGCGATTCACAGAGACGGCCTTTGAGTCCCAAACACCTTCTATTATATATCCTGGAGGAAGCACAAGCGCACAGGCTACCACAGGCCCCGCAAGCGGCCCCCGGCCTGCTTCGTCCACTCCTGCAACTGGCCACAGACCTTTCTCAAAAAAAACCGCCTCGCAGGTATCAGGGGCGGTTTTTACATATCGGTTATTGCTCATTTGATGGCACATTATTACTTTTTAACCGTTTGTATGCATCTTTAGCACTTCGTATATCATCTTTTGTTATTGTTTCATTGCTATACCTAGCACGTATATACACGCTTCGCAAATCGTGGCCATTGTCTTTTAGCACATCGGCAGAGATTCCTTCTAAATCCTGGCTAGTATAATAAGGAAATAATCGACCTTCATTCTTTTTTATAAGCTTAATAAAGCGCTTGTAATATCTGCGCACAACCCCACTATAACCAGACAGCTTTTCGGAGGGAATATTTGTCTTTGATATTGTCTCCCCAATACTTTCTCGTACCAGAGTATCGCCTTCGTCCATCTTACCATAGGCTTTAAATATCTTCCTAGTTGTCCATATGCCGACACATATAACCCCAATAACAACTAAGACTGCAATAGTCCATTGAAGTATAGCAATAAAATCGAATGTTCCGATTCTCATACTCATATCATTGTCCAGTTGCCAATCGGAAAGCTCGTAATCTTCCTCAACCTCAGCACCTAAAAACGGTGCCCTCAGTCGGTTGACAGTATCTTCCGAGATTTCGCCTGGTAACATACCCAGCAAGGCAAGATATCCCCGCCCAACTAAGCGCACAAGAAAAAACACGAATCTTCGTACTATTCCAGACCCAGAAAACAAGGCTGCTGCCACAATAACTACAATTACTCCGCCACTCATTAGCTTATAAAGCGGTTCTTTAATGGTATTGACGTCATGGCGCAAATCCCGGGAGAGCATAATGCCGCAAATAAGAGCAATAAGTAAAAACTCTGCTCCATGCCCACCAGAAAAGGCCAATATTATCCCTAATACAACCATTAAGCTCACACCAAAACCAACGATACCTCTAAAAGCATCGTTATTCAATGTATAGCGTTTGGATGCAGCAATATATATTGTAAAGGCCGTAATCGGCACCAAAACAAAAATCACATCCCCAAGAGTCACAAAAGGTATAAGAATACCGGCTAAAAGAATAGGAGCAAGACGCAAAACAAGCCCTTTGCTTCTTAATAAAAAGCTAAGACAAAAGATGAAAGTATAAAGCGCAAATGTAAGCACATTACCTGTTCTAAGGCCCATCATATCTGGAAGAAGACGCACAAATACAAAGTATAAACTCAACTGGCATAGGGTTTTGAGTAAAAATATGTGAAACATTTCCCTACCTCTTTCTGACATAAATCGGGTTTTGATGATAATGACGAAAGCGATTGATTTCCGGTTTTGGTGATTTATTTAGAAGCGTTCTAGCCTAAAACTCCACTATGCCATCAGGAGTAATAACCAATACTTGCCCTCCTGAGGCTTCCCTAAGCCTAATAAGTTGAGGATGAACCAGCTCATCGTCTTCCGGTGTCAGTATAATATGACTCCTGCCCTGTTCACATTTTAATATGGCATTTTCTATCATATCCCCATAGGTTTCCCTTGTTGTTGCATAAGACGCACATCCAAGGCCGCCTAAAAGCTCATTCATATGCCCCGGCCCCAAGCCGTCGGGCACATTATTCCACCGCTCGGTATATGAGGATTTTGCGTTGGTTATAAAGGAAAATTTAGCGCCAGCGTTATCCAACTCTTCGAATACAGTACGGGCAAGACAAAGGCTGTTTTCAACCTTATGATATCTTGGGGGAACCGGGCTTATAGCAGTGTTAAGCATTACTGTAACTGCTGGTTCAAGTGTGTAATCATACTGTCGCACCATCAGACGGTTTTGCCTGGCAGTATGGGCATGATGTATATCCCGAAGCGGTTCCCGGCCGGTATAGTCACGGGTACCTACAGTAAGCACCGGGTCAGGCATAATAAACCGCCGCACAGATACATCCCCAAGAAAACCTCCAAGTGCCTTGGTAACCTGAGGAGACTCTAAGCGGTTTGGCATTACAATTATCCCTTTAAGGAAGGGGAATGTCTTAGACTTAGACTTAACGCCAAGAAAATCCCCGCCATACATATATGCAAGCGGAAGACGATAATTTCCCCGAGCCGGTAAGCTAAGTTCCATTTTACTGATAACCCGCTGCCTGGGCATGATATAAAAGCGTTTTGTTGTATAACGCTTATCACCGGTAATATTAATATTACCAATAATTTTTGCTTCCCAAGGTACCGGCTCTCTAAGCTCCATAAATAGCTCTGGCAGAGCCTTGGGGTTTTCTATTTCTGAATATATGGTAAAGGCCTGATTAGGCTCAACCAATTGTTGTGAGGCATAGGCTTTATAGGTTACACCCTTTAGGGCGTATGCCAATGTAATCCTTTGAACAACAGCCGCAAGCAAAATCAGTACTACAATTACCACCAACATGCTATACCTCTTCTAATGGAACCTGAACGGAGTTGATTGTACTTTGAAAGCCGATTGCGTTAATTGCCGGTAGGCGATGCTTCAAAATTGGCAATGCCAAGTACTTTATATCTTCCGGTAGTACATAATCACGGCCATTGCAGGCAGCCAGTGCCTGAGCGCCTTTATATAAAAGCATAGCACCACGGGTGGATACCCCTTCTGTGGGGCTGGTTCTAGTTTTTTCAATAATATCCATCAGATAGTCTTGCACATCTTGCTTCATGGTTACTTTTAGGTATTCGGTTTTTAGGAACTTTATATCCTCTGATGTAAGCTGTTGGGTTAGACCTTCTACAATGTTTATTGTCGAAGCACGGGCAATTACTGCCTTTTCTTCTTCACGGCTAATTCTGCCAAGAGATAAACGCATCATAAAGCGGTCTAACTGGGCTTCTGGAAGCGGGAATGTGCCATAAGACTCTATCGGGTTTTGAGTTGCCATTACCATAAAAGGCTCTTCGAGGTGCATAGTTACGCCATCTACGGTGATTTGCCCTTCGCCCATAGCTTCAAGCATTGCAGATTGGGTACGGGGGGTGGCACGATTTATTTCATCACCCAGAACCATATTAGCGAATAGTGGGCCCGGGCGGAATTCGAAGTCACTGTTTTTTTGGTTGTAGAAATGTATCCCTGTTAGGTCGGAAGGAAGCAAGTCTGGCGTAAATTGAACACGAGAAAAATTACCTCCAATTGTCTTTGCAAAAGCGCGCAGTAACATGGTTTTGCCTGTTCCGGGCATATCTTCCAATAGCACATGGCCGGAACAAATAAAGGCCACCAAAGTAAGAGTGATTACGTCACTCTTTCCTACGATGACCTGCGAAACATTCTCGACGACTTTATCCCTGCACAATTTAAATCTTGCTGTATCCAAAACAGCACCTCCTTATTGGAATGGAATTATACATAAAAATACGAGAAATTCCAAATTTGTATTAATTTATTGTAAATCCATTGTGCACTGCAATGTTAAGTTGTACAATGGCTTTCGATAAAAAATGGATTATTAAAAATCCTAGGAGGCAAAAGATAAATGAAGTTTGATAGTAGGTTGATTTTCCCACTTGTTTTACTATGTACGGCAGGGCTGTATTTGCTGCTGATTTTCGGCATAGGCCCCAACTCTGTTTTTAGTATTACAAGCATCCCCCAGGGACTGGATCTTAGAGGCGGCGTTAGTATTCTATACGAAGCCAATGTCCCATCCCCTAGTCTGGAGGATATGAATACCGCCAACTCAATGCTAAGAGACCGCCTAGACAGGAGAGGTTATCTAGAAGCCACGTCTGTATTAGAAGGCACCAGGCAAATCCGTGTTGAGATACCTGGTGTTGAAGACGCAGCGGCGGCAGTAGCAGAAATTGGCCAGACTGCCCTGCTTACATTTCGGGATTCCGAAGGCAATATACTTCTAACAGGTGCTGATGTAGCCAATGCCCGCAGCGAGTTTTTGTCAGGCCATGGCGGAGCGCCGGAGATGGTTGTGTCCTTGCAGTTCACCACTGAAGGTACGCGTCTCTTCGCCGAAGCCACCCGTGAAAATTATCAGCAACCTATTATGATTTTTATGGACGATTATCTTATAAGCTCGCCCATTGTCGGTAGAGTGATAACAGAAGGATCGGCTCAAATCACCGGCAATTTTAACCGGGAAAGTGCAGACCTTCTTGCATCTCAAATCCGCTCAGGGTCATTACCTTTTGGTCTTAACGTAATATCCGATAGCCTTATAGGCGCAAGATTAGGTGCTGAAGCACTTAGAACCAGTATCATTGCAGGGATTATCGGCCTCGGGTTGGTGCTGTTGTTCATGGGGTTTGTATACCGCACTATGGGCCTGTGCGCCAATCTTGCCCTGCTTATATATGTAGCTTTGGTGATGGTAATCGTTAGCGGACTTTCCGTTACTCTAAGCTTGCCTGGTATCGCCGGGATTATTTTGTCTATAGGAATGGCGGTAGATGCCAATATAGTAATTTTTGAGCGGATACGAGAGGAGGTAACTGCCGGAAAAACCCTGCGCGGAGCTATTCGCACAGGCTATAAACGGGCATTACCCGCCATTATTGATAGCAATATCACAACATTGATTGCCGGCGGAGTACTGTTTTGGCTAGGTACCGGCCCTATTATGGGCTTTGCGCAAATGCTAATTATCGGTATTTTAGTATCCATGTTTACTTGCCTGTTTGTAACAAGATTAATCACTACTTGCCTGATAGACCTAAAAGTAGTAAAAGCCTCCCATATCTTACGCAGTAAAAAAGAGGAAAATGATAGCGCCGAATCATCATTAATATCCGTATTTACATCCGAAAACCCAGCCCCACGCCGGATAGTAGAACGTCGGAAGATATATTTCATTTTCTCAGTGAGTATTATCTTGTTAAGCCTTGCTTTTATGCTTTCCAATGTAGTAAGAGGAAACGGCTGGTTTAACCTGGACGTAGAATTCTCTGGTGGCACCTCCTTTTTCGTAGAAATGGGGCAACCCTTCGAAAATGCCGACGTCGAACGCATTGTACGGGATGTTACAGGGGTAGCTGCCCCTCAAATCCAGCAGGTGCTAAACGAAGACGCTGTAATGATACGCATCCCTCAACTAACCATGGAGACTCGTTTAGAGCTGGTAGACGCACTTTCGGCTTATTATGGCTTAGATCATGAAGCCTTTTCATATACAGATGTAAGCCCCGCGGTAAGTGCCGCAATGCAGCGCTCAGCTATTATGGCTATGGGAGTAGCAACTCTTGGGATGTTGTTGTATATTTCTATACGGTTTAGAGATTTGCGTACCGGGGGCGCTGCGGTTCTTGCTCAGATTCATGATGCTTTGGTGGTACTATGTCTTTATGCCATCCTCCGGATACCTCTCAACTACGCATTTATTGCGGTAATGCTTACTACACTTGGGTATTCAATCAACGCTACGATAATTATTTTTGACCGTATGCGTGAAAACAAGGTGCGTATGCCTAAAGTTGGAGCGGCAGAGCTTATAAACGCAAGTATTACCCAAACCTTAAGGCGTACAATTATTTCCACTTTTACCTCCTTTTTAGCTGTGTTGATGTTGTATATAATCGGGGTTGCAGCTATTAGGGACTTTACCCTACCTATATTGGTTGGGTTGTTGTTTGGGGCATATTCGTCGGTATTTTTGTCCGGATCCATGTGGTTTATGATGGTAAAAAATAAAATAAATAAAATACACAAAGGAGCTGTAACATGAGTAAAAGATTAAGCGGCAAAAGTTTGAATGTAAAAAAGGACAATGAATCTAAGAAGCACGCAACGCCCGCCATTGACCCTGTAATGAAAAAGCGTGTACTGATTGGCGGTGCTATTGGATTAGTAGTCATTATAGCCCTTACATGGGGCTTGATTATGTACTATGGTGACTCTGTAGTTGCACGGGTCAACGGTATTAATATCATGGGAGCCGATGTACAACCTCAGTTGGGCACTGCAAATCAAAGATTACAACATCATGTTGAACCCATAACCGATTGGGAAAGAGCAGTACGTGAAGAAGCGGTAAGGATTGCAGCACTAAACAAATTATATGAAGATTACGGCAGAGGCCTAGGCCTTTCGTTTGGTGCCAATGACTCCCCAGCACTGATAACAAATACAGTAACAAACGCAATTGTTGATGACCCATCCTTGTTTGCTGATTTTGAAAGATTCATGCCCGAAGATTTGACCATAGATGCTTATGCCCGTGCCCTAGAAATCGTGGAAAGACTCCGTGCAGGAGAGGACTTTGACACTCTTATGGCAATCTATGGGGAAGACCCAGGAATGGTACAAAATCCAGAGGGATATAACTTCCTAGCACATCAGATGGTGCCAGAGTTTACCGAAGGTACATTGGCACTTGAAATAGGAGAAATTGGAGACCCTGTACAGTCTGATTTCGGGTTTCATATTATTATGCGTATAGAGCCAGACCCGGATAATATTATGCAAGGCGCAGTACCAGCAGAAGGCGAAGAGGTTCTTGGCGCAAAGCATATATTAGTAGCAGCAACACGTACCGCCGAAGCAGATAGGATGGCACAAGCCGTTCATGCCGGATTCCAACAGCAATTGGAAGACGCTAATATTACCTTTAGAGGCGCACTTAATCGTGTAGAGATTTAGATTTATAAAGAAGGGGCTGTCACAGGAATAAAAATCTGTGACAGCCCCTCTATTTTTTTACATAATTCATTGAAGTACTGAGTACTCTCGGCCTATTAATCTGTCATAGGTTATAAGGCGTTTAGTTCTGGTCAAACTTTGAGATATGTCTGTTTCCGGTAAGTTTAGACGTACATTATGGAATGGGATTTGACGAAAATAGTCTAGCAAAAGATTCATATATGGGGTGCGGTGGAAACCCGTTTGATAAGCCATTATGGATAGTAGATAGTAGGTAGAGATATGATTATCAGTGCTGGGGATTATAGGGGTTAGCTCACGGTTTGAATAGATTATGAAGGGAGTAGAGTACATAATGGATCTAGCTTCAGGGGTATTCATTGTACCTTGCGGGATTAAGCCTGTTTGGGTAAAGGCCGCAAGATGACCGCCAAGATTGGGAAGGTGGTCACCGAAGAACAGCATAATTGTAGGGCGCTCGCGGTTGTCTATATAGTCCACTAACATCCCCAGCATAGTATCCGCATCAGCTAAGCCATGGGTATAGGTAGTGACAGTATTTAGAACAGTTTCATCCAATAAGTCTGACGTAACGTGTATTCGAATATCCTCTGGAGCCATTACCGGGAAGGGTTGATGATTTTGCATAGTAATTGCAAACATGAAAATTGGCACATCATCCACTAAAGCTTCGTCTAGATAGTGCTCCATTGCGGTGAAAAATGATATATCCGTGACAAAGTTTTGATTATATTCAAAGGGAAAGCGCTGATACAGGCTTTCGTAGCCCAGAAACTGATCAAAGCCCATTAATGGGTACGCAATATGCCGCATATAAAACCGCTCTGTAAAGGGGTGCAAAGCAATAGTGCGATATCCAGCATCCCTATAATGGGATACATAAGTGGCCATTGGGCGGCGTAGGAATTCGTATGGAATGGAGCCACTGGGAAGAAAATCAGTGGTTAAGCCGGTAAGGATATCAAATTCTGGACGGATGGTACCGCCGTTAAGTGCAGTGGTATAAACCAGGCCGCTGTATGCGTTAGGACGGGCGATTATCGCATCGAAATTTGGAAGAGGATTTTCGGAAAATTCTACGCCAGGGAGTATCCGCACATCAAAGAATCCCTCTGATAAAACTACGATTACATCAAAGTAATCCTCTGTCGCGGCGATGTGCGGAGAGCCTTCTAATAAGGCCATAATTGTATCACGAGAATAACCCTCTGGGCGTTCAATATTCATACTAAGCAGATTAATGGTAAACGCCCCAACAAAACCATTTGCTTCGTAATTTGAGCTTTGAAGCGCCGCATCAAAAAAGCTCATGTTAAAACGATTAAGAAATCGTTCCGCGCGAGGATGCGATGATAAAAATATAACTGAAACTACAACAAAAACCACCGCAATAGGGATGCGGACCTTCCAGTTAATAGGTATTTCAATATTAAATAAACCCCAAGTCACAAGCCAAATAATCATGACTATGATCCCAATCCAGAAAAACATAGGTACCCTAATATTGACAAAGGAAGTCAAATACCCAGCACTTCCAGCCATAGCAATATCACGAGGAAAGAAATTATCTCCATTTACTGCCACTTTTACATAATTGATGTATCCCATCAACGCCGCAATCAGCCCTAGAATCCCCCCGGCGATTACCGCCTTTTTACTCAGCAGCAGTAACACAGTAAAAATTGAGGTTACAATCAACATTCCAAAAAACGCTTGAGTAGGAAATCGGCTACGCCATTCAAGAGCTAAAGCCAAACTACCTCGAAAGTTCATATATTCGATAATAAGTATGGCGTATAATGGGAACAAAACCAAGCTTATATAAAGCAGAATTTTTACTATGGTATATATTGGCGGATACCACTGAGTGTATTCCCACCTATATTTTTTACTAAGTTTATCTATCATTTTTTTCTCCTTTGCAATAAACTGTAATTGACAAGAATATAGCATGGGTCATTGTCCTGTGCAATAAATCCTTTACATTTACTGGGGAGTGTGATACATTTCATAAAAAATATGGGGATGATAACAAGCGGGAGAGTCTTACGGTTATTATGCTTGAGTATGCCGATAAGACGCCGAAGGGGCAAGTAGTGTCTAGCCGACTCACTACGAAACTCTCAGGCAAAGAAACCGCGTGTAGGACCCGACTCTGATTATGCAGAGAAATGGCATTTATGCTATTTCTCTTTTTTTGTTAAGATTTTGTTAAGATTACTAAAAGGCGGAAACTTGTGAAAATAATTTTAACTAACAATCCTGATGTTGTTGAAAAATATCCTTTGATTTCAACATACATTGACGGCAGCGTAATGCAAATCTTTGAATCCGTACGGGATGCTGTTCACAAAGGCGCTGAGTTAATCAGCCACCCCCTAAGTGGCAGCATCAAGCCCAATGATACCCCATATAAAAGCGTTGTAATTTCTTCCGCTGTCGGCCCTTTGGATTTTAAATCACTCCAAATAATAGAAGACGCAATATCCGTACTTAGGCGATTACCTGACAAATGTCGTAACTTTGATGTATCCATTTTGGCAGACTTTCGCATAATAGATCTTGACCACATAAAATCCGCACTTATATAAAGAGAGGAAGATATCATGAGCGAAGTGTATGACATCCTAATTGTAGGCGCAGGCCCAGGAGGCCTAACCGCCGGAATTTATGGCAGCCGTGGTCGCCTAAAAACAGCAATAATAGAAAAAGGCCGCCCAGGCGGACAGGCCGCAACCACAATGGAAATGGAAAACTATCCAGGCTTCTATAAGGAAGCCTCCGGCCCAGAAATAATGGATGAGTTCTTAGCCCATGCAAAACATTTTGGCACAGAAGTAATAAAAGGCCAAGTCACTGACCTTGACCTTCAAGGGGAAGTAAAAAAAATAACCACCAAAAGCGGCGAAACCTATCAAGGCCGCACAGTAGTACTTTCCCCCGGTGCAACTCCCAGAACCCTAGGCGTAAAAGGCGAAGGCCCCCTGCGTGGTAAAGGTGTATCCTACTGCGCCACCTGTGACGCGGACTTCTTCGAAGACTTAGATGTAGTAGTAGTAGGCAACGGTGACGCCGCCATTGAAGAAGCTATGTATCTTACCAAGTTTGCCGAAACCGTAACAATAATAGTAATCCACGATGAAGGCGTTCTAGACTGCAATAAAATGAGCGCAGAAAAAGCCATGAAAAACCCAAAAATCAAATGGATTTGGAACTCCGTATTAGACGAAATCCAAGGCGAAGAGTTAGTAGAAGGTGTTAATGTAAAAAATATCAAAACCGATGAAATCACCAACCTAGAAGTAAACGGCGTTTTCGTATTTATCGGCTCCGTACCCAACACAGACTTCTTAGAGGGCAAAGTTGCACTAGATAAGCAAGGCTATATAATCACCAACGACCGCTGCGAAACAGATATCCCCGGTGTTTACGCCGTAGGCGATGCCAGAGTAAAATTCCTACGCCAAGTAGTAACAGCAGCAGCAGACGGCGCAATAGCAGCAGTATGCGCAGAGCGTTTCCTAGAAGGCCACGTAGAGGGCCGTGTAACTCCTGAGCTTCTTAGCAAGTTAAATAAATAACAAATCGCCCCGATGATAATGTAAAAACCAGAAAAGTAACACATGTATAGGAGGAAAACCCAATGATTGAACTATCAAAAGAAAACTTCGATGCCGAAGTACTAGAGGCCGAAGGCCTAGTATTTGTAGACTTCTGGAGCCCTAAATGCGAGCCATGCATGGCACTTATGCCAGAAGTAATAGCCTTTGCAGAAAAAAACGCAGGCCGTGCAAAATTCTGCAAGCTGGACACAGCAGGTAATAGACGCTTAGCAATAGCCCAAAAAGTAATGGGCCTCCCTACCCTAGTCTTCTACAAAGGCGGGGAAAAAGTCTTCTCCTTCGATAAAGAAGCCATAGAAGAAGGCGGCATGGCCGCAGTAGAAGCCAAACTTGAGGAATTACTAGCCTAATTCAAATATAAATGCAAGGAGGTATGTCATGCGCTTAGAAGTTGGCGAAATTCTTGTAAAAGATGTGCAATTTGGCGAAGCCACAGCGGTGAAGGGCGGCGTTCTTTATATCGATAAAGAAGAGCTAGCCGCCGAGGCCGCAAAAGACGACAGGATTAAATCTGTAGAAGTCTTTCTGGCTCGCCCCGGGGAATCTGTTCGCATCCTTCCCGTTAAGGATGTAATTGAGCCCCGCGTGAAGGTAGAGGGCCCAGGAGGAATCTTCCCAGGCTTTATGACCGATGTAGAGCAAGTAGGCTCTGGTCGCACACACGTACTAAAAGGTGCAGCAGTAGTAACCACAGGGAAAATAGTAGGCTTCCAAGAGGGCATCATAGACATGAGCGGCCCAGGAGCACAGTACACACCATTTTCCCAAACCCAAAACGTAGTAGTAAAAGTAGAGCCCGTAGACGGTATCCTACAACACGAGCATGAACTTGTTGTAAGGCTTGCAGGCTTTAGAGCCGCAGTATATCTAGGGGAAGCAGGCAAGGAAGTCACCCCAGATAAAGTGACCCCCTATGAAACCAAGCCCATCCTAGAACAAGCCGCCCAGTACCCAGGTTTACCAAAGGTAGCATATGTGTACATGCTACAAACCCAAGGGCTTTTGCACAACACCTACTATTATGGCGTAGATGTAAGGCAAATCGTACCCACATTTATGTACCCAACAGAAATCATGGATGGGGCAATCGTAAGCGGAAACTGTGTATCCGCCTGTGACAAAAACCCAACCTACATCCACGCCAACAACCCAGTTATTGCCGACCTTTACGAGCAACACGGCAAAACCATCAACTTCCTAGGCTGTATTATCACCAACGAAAATGTAACCCTACAAGACAAAGAACGCAGCAGCAACATGACTGCGAAACTAGTAGGCTTCCTAGGCGTAGATGCGGTAATCATCTCCGAAGAAGGCTTCGGTAACCCCGACGCTGACCTGGTAATGAACTGCAACAAAATAGAAAAGCAAGGCATAAAAACCGTGCTAATCACAGACGAATACGCAGGCCAAGACGGCGGAAGCCAGTCCTTAGCGGATTCAACCCCACTAGGCAACGCAGTAGTAACCGCCGGCAACGCCAACCAAGTAGTAGAGCTACCCCCAATGCAAACCGTACTAGGCTACCCAGAAGTAGCCCACGTAATAGCAGGCGGATGGGAAGGCAGCCTACGCCCAGACGGTAGCATAGAAGCAGAAATCCAGGTAATAATAGGCGCAACCAACGAGCTTGGCTACGGCTATCTTACCGCCAAAACAATATAAAACAATACCCCTAAATCGTGCAACGCACGATTTAAATCAAAGTTTTGATTAAACTTTTTCAAAAGTTTACGGGGTTTGGGGCAGAGCCCCAAGGTTCTAAATAAAAAAATGAAGGGAGCATATTCATGGGAATATTAGAAGGCAAAAAAATCGCCATCCTAGGCGACCGTGACGGAATACCCGGCCCAGCTATAGAAGCTTGCGTAGCCACCGTACCCGGCACAGAAGTAGTGTTTTCTACAACCGAATGTTTCGTCTGAACCAGCGCAGGCGCCATGGACCTAGAAAACCAGGCAAGGATTAAGGAATTATGCGACAAATACGGCAATACCGAGCTAATCATCTTACTCGGAGGAGCAGAAGCAGAAGCTTCTGGCCTAGCCGCAGAAACCGTATCTTCCGGAGATCCTACCTATGCAGGTCCTTTGGCCGGAGTCTCGTTGGGACTCTTAGCGTACCACATTGTAGAAGTAAAAGATGAAATTGATTCAGCCGTATACGAAGACCAAATAGCCATGATGGAAATGGTGCTAGACGTAGATGCCATTGTTTCCGAAGTGGCAACCTATCGCGGTTAGTAGCATCATAAACCTTGAAAGAGAGGTGTAAGCGTTAATGAGAATTGTCCATTATATAAATCAGTTCTACGCTGGTTACGGCGGCGAAGAAAAAGCCGATCTTCCGCCAGAAAAGCGTGACGGCTCTGTAGGCCCAGGCGCAGCGCTAGCCGCTGCACTAGGAGATGCTGCAACCGTAGTAGGCACAGTAATATGCGGCGATAGCTATTTCAACGAAAACCTAGAAACCGCAACCCCAGAAGTACTGGAAATGATTAAAAGCTTCTCCCCAGACCTAGTAGTAGTAGGCCCAGCCTTCAACGCAGGGCGCTACGGTATGGCTTGCGGCACAGTAGCCAAAGTAGTAGACGAGGAGCTAAAAATCCCAGTAGTAGGCGGCTTATACGAAGAAAACCCAGGCCTAGAAATCTACAAGCGCCACGGCTACTTCGTACCCACAGGCAATAGCGCTGCCACAATGCGCAAAGCTATCCCTGATATGGTAGCAATCGCCAAGAAAATAATCGCCGGGGAAACCGTAACCGAAGGCTTCTTTGAAAAAGGCCTACGCGTCAACTACTTTGCCGACACCCGGGGCTCAAAACGCGCCGTGGATATGCTTCTTAAAAAGATTTCAGGCAATGAGTTCACAACAGAATATCCAATGCCTGTATTCGACAGAGTGCTTCCAGGCCCAGCTATCACTGATATCACGAAAGCCCGTATCGCACTAGTAAGCTCTGGCGGCCCAGTACCCAAAGGCAACCCAGACCGTATAGAATCCTCCAGCGCATCCAAGTTTGGGAAATACTCCTTGGTAGATATCGTAGACTTCACCGCAGAAAACGGCGAAACCGCCCACGGCGGCTACGATCCTGTATATGCCAACCTAGACCTAGACCGCGTTCTTCCTGTAGACGTAGTAAAGGAAATGGTAACCTCAGGTGAAATTGGCTCACTCCATGATTACTGGTACTCAACAGTAGGAAATGGCACATCCGTAGCAGATTCCAAAAAATTTGCCACTGCCATCGCTCAGGAATTACTCCAGGACAACGTATCCTGCGTAATCCTGACCTCCACATGAGGCACCTGTACTCGTTGCGGTGCAACGATGGTGAAAGAAATCGAACGTCACGGTATCCCCGTGGTTCATATGTGTACAGTAGTACCAATATCAATAACAGTAGGGGCCAATAGAATTGTACCCACTGTTGCAATCCCCTACCCCCTTGGGGATCCAAGCCTCCCAGCAGCAGAAGAAAAAGAACTGCGCCGGAAGCTAGTTAAAAAAGCGCTAGATGCCCTGTGTACAGAGGTTGACGAGCAGACTGTATTTTAGCTACTAGGGCTGCTTTGTGAACTATTTCATGAGGCAGCCCTTTTTTCGATTGCAAACCAGGAGAATCCAAACATGAGTAAGAAAAAAAATGACACAGCCATTATTCGTAGTAGTGCCGCAGAATATTTAACTTTTACTGCAGCGACAGGCGGCAATGATGCAAGCATAGAAATGCGATATGAAGACGAAAATATTTGGCTCACCCAGAAGATGATGTCTGAGCTTTACAATGTTTCTGTCGTTACAATAAGTGAACATATAACAAAAATATTTTCTGACGGAGAACTAACAGAAGAATCAACTATTCGGAATTTCCGAATAGTTCGAACCGAGGGAAATCGCCAAGTTGGTCGTACAACAATGCATTATAATCTACAGATGATTATCTCTGTCGGCTTCAAAGTTAACAACGATAGAGCCATCCGCTTTCGAAAATGGGCAAGTCAGATAGTAAAAGATTACACAATCCAAGGCTGGGTGATGGATACTGACCGCCTAAAAAAGGGCCATACCTTCACTGACGAGTTTTTCGAGCGACAACTACAAACAATCCGAGAGATACGATTATCCGAGCGTAAATTTTATCAAAAGGTGACGGATATATACGCCACATCTTTTGATTATGATAAAACAGCAAAAACAACCCGCAAATTCTTTAGCGCGGTTCAAAACAAGCTACATTACGCAGTTCACCGTCACACTGCCGCTGAGCTAATAGTAGCGCGAGCTGATGCCGATAAAGAGCACATGGGCTTAACCACATGGGAGACTGCTCCTACAGGCAAAATCATTAAAGCCGATGTTACTATCGCAAAAAACTATCTAAACAAAGAAGAGATGGATTACCTAGAACGTATAGTTTCACTATATTTAGACTTTGCAGAATTGCAAACACAACGCCGTATCCCTATGTCAATGAATGACTGGGCAGCAAGACTAGACGGATTCCTAGAGTTTAATGGAAGTGAGATATTAATTGGTGCCGGAAAAATAACAAGAGAGCAAGCAAAGCTTCACGCTGAAACAGAGTTTGAAAAATTTAGAATTGTTCAAGATAAGTTATTTGAAAGTGATTTTGATTTATTTCTAGAGGAAACTAAAAAGCATATATAAAGGAGTTGACCCAATGAAATTCCCAGTACTAAAGGGCACAACCTACGCCCTTATCCAAGCCAATGACATACTACTACACCAAGGCAGTACCCAAACCAACGAAGTAAAACTCAACCCAGACAGCGAATATCTAAAGGAGCTGCCCAAAAGCTTCCGTAGTTTCGAAGACGCGGTAGCATACCCACCAAACCAGGTATTCATAGGCAATATGGAACCAAAGGCACTAGACTCCATTCCACGCCCATGGTACGAAAACGCATCAAAAGAATCCACACGCCAAGGCAAGCTTGGAGAAATCATGCCACAAGACGAGTTCATTGGCTTAATAAAAGCAGTAGACGCTTTCGATCTTGTTCTTTTGGATGAAAGCTTTGCTACAAAAGCCCACGAATCCCTAAAAGCGCACCCAGTAGTAGGCAATTGGCCTTTCCTGGACAAACTAACAAAGAATCCAACAACTGTGGAAACCATATCCGAGCAAGTCAAAGACCATGGCGCAGAGCCTCTATACCACGATGGTAAGTTAGTTGGCTGTATTAAAAAAGCCCATGCCTTCGACCAAGCATTAAGCGCACATGTAATGTTCGAAAACCTAACCAGCAAAGCCTCTGCCGCTTTCTCTATGGCTCTTCTTTTTGCCAAAACAGGCCTAGACCCTCTGGATGTAGAATATATCATCGAGTGCTCTGAGGAAGCTTGCGGCGACATGAACCAACGCGGCGGCGGCAACTTTGCCAAGTCCATCGGCGAAGTAGTAGGCTGTGTAAACGCTACAGGCTCCGACACTCGCGGCTTTTGTGCTGCACCTGTTCACGCCCTAGTGCAAGCAGCAGCCCTAGTAAAAAGCGGCGTATACAAAAATGTAGTAGTAGTGGCCGGAGGCTCTTCTGCCAAACTAGGCATGAACGCAAAAGACCATGTAAAAAAAGGACTCCCAGTACTAGAAGATATGATTGGCGCTTTCGCAGCACACATTGCTGAAAACGACGGCACCTCCCCAGTAATCCGCACAGATATAGTAGGCCGTCACACAGTAGGCAGCGGCGCAAGCCCGCAAAACGTAACCCAAGCAATAGTAGGCGACCCGCTAGACAGGGCAGGTCTAGGCATAGCCGATATAGACACCTTCTCAGTAGAAATGCAAAACCCAGAAATAACCGAACCAGCCGGAGCGGGAGACGTACCCAAAGCCAACTACAAAATGATTGCCGCCCTAGGCGTAATGCGCAAAGAGTTCGAACGCACCCAACTTAATGAGGTAGTAGAAAAAATAGCCATGCCAGGCTTCGCACCAACCCAAGGCCATATCCCCTCAGGAGTACCCTTCCTAGGCCATGCCGCCTCTCAAATGGAAAGCGGCGCGTTAAACCGCGTGATGATTATAGGCAAAGGCAGCCTATTCCTAGGCAGACTTACCAACCTATTCGATGGCGTTTCATTTATTTTGGAAAAAAATAAGGGCGTAACAGAACTAGAAACCGCCGAAACCACCCAAAAAATCCGTGTAGGCCTAACCCTTCTAGGCAGCGAACACGGCGAAGCCGAGATGCTAAAAGGGGCAGAACAAGCCCACAACAATAACCCTGCCATAGAAGTAGTAGTAATTGGCCCAGCCTGCACAACCTCCCTACCCCATATCGAAGCCACAACAGAAAAAGAAGCCCACGCCCAAATGGACGCAATGTTAAAATCCGGCGCACTAGATGCCGCCGTCACCATGCACTACAACTTCCCAATCGGCGTATCCACAGTAGGCCGCGCAATAACCCCAGGCCGTGGCAAAAGCATGTATATAGCCAATACCACAGGCACCTCCGACACTCAGCGCACAGCAGCCATGGTCAAAAACACAATCCAAGGGATAGCGGTAGCCAAAGCATGTGGCAACCCTAACCCCACAGTAGGCGTACTCAACATCGACGGCGCAAGAGCAGTAGAGCGGGCATTAGAAAACCTAAAATCCGCAGGCTACCCAATAAACCTAACCGAAAGCGCAAGAGAAGGCGCAACCATGCGTGGCAATGACCTACTACAAGGCACCCCCGACATTATGGTAATGGATAGCCTAACAGGCAATGTAATGATGAAAGCCCTAAGCGCTTTTACAACAGGGGGCAGCTACGAAAGCATAGGAGACGGCTACGGCCCAGGTGTAGGCCAAGGTTATTCCCAGATTGTTAATATTATTTCCAGAGCCTCCGGCGCACCGGTAGTAGCAGGTGCAATAGCCTATGCAGCCGCTTGTGCCAAAGGCGAACTAGTGAAAAAAGTAAACGCCGAGTTCCAAGCTGCAAGAAAAGCCGGCCTGGATGCCTTACTAGTCACAAGCGAACCAAAAGAAGCCGCCACAACCGAAGCCACCCAAGCAATAACCGCCCCACCAGAAAAAATAGTAACAGAAGAAATAGCCGGGATAGAAATCCTGGAGCTTGAAGACGCAGTACAAGTACTATGGAAAAAAGGCATCTACGCCACCAGCGGAATGGGTTGCACAGGCCCAATAGTACTGGTAGCCCCAGAGGACCTAGACAAAGCAAAAGAAGTCATCACAGAAGCCGGATACCTATAACAACCCCCGCCGCCTCCGGCGGCACCCCCTTCTTTAGAAGGGGGTGGCCCATAGGGCCGGGGGTTGATTACAACGCAATCACTTGGAGGAAATAAATATGAAATCCGCATACACCCACTGGAATAATATTTCCCAGGAAATAAAATCGGCAGGCCTATGGAAAACCGAGCGCATAATCACCTCCCCTCAATCATCCAAAATCAACACCACCCAAAGCTCCAACTTGATAAACATGTGCGCTAACAACTATCTAGGTCTAGCCAATAACCCAGAAATAAAAGAAGCCGCAAAACAAGGCATAGACACCTGGGGCTACGGCCTCTCTTCTGTACGCTTCATCTGCGGCACCCAAGAACTCCACAAAAACCTGGAAGCCCAGCTAAGCAATTTCCTATGTACAGAAGACACAATCCTGTATTCATCATGCTATGACGCAAACGGCGGCCTATTCGAAACCATACTAACCGCCGAAGACGCAATAATATCCGACGAGCTAAACCACGCCAGCATAATAGACGGTGTACGTCTATGCAAAGCCACCCGCTACCGCTACAAAAATAACAACATGGCAGACCTAGAATCCAAACTACAAGAAGCCCAAAGCGCCAGAATAAAAGCCATAGTAACCGACGGAGTATTCTCCATGGACGGCGTAATAGCCAACCTACCAGCAATCTGCGACCTGGCAGAAAAATACGACGCAATAGTAATAGTAGACGACAGCCACGGCGTAGGAGTAATAGGAGAAAACTTACGCGGCACCCACGAACACTGCAATGTAATGGATAGAATAGATATTCTAACCGGCACCCTAGGCAAAGCCCTAGGAGGCTCCTCCGGCGGCTACACAAGCGGCAAAAAAGCCATTATAGACATCCTCCGCCAGCGCTCCCGCACTTATCTCTTCTCCAACACCCTATCCCCAATAATCGCCTCCGGCACCCTCAAAGTACTGGAGCTAATCCAAAGAGACAAAACCCTAAAAACCCGCCTAGAAGAAAACACAGCCTACTTCCGCAAAGGCGTAAAAGAAATAGGCCTAGACATAGTAGACGGCACGCACCCCATAGTCCCGGTAATGCTATACGACGAGCTAAAAGCCCAGCGCATGGCGGAACTACTACTAGAAAAAGGCGTCTACGCCATAGGCTTTTTCTACCCGGTAGTCCCAAAAGGCAAAGCCCGGGTAAGATGCCAAGTCTCAGCAGGCCACACCAAGGAGCAGCTAGACATTGCACTGAAAGCTTTCCAATCTTGTAATGCAAATATGTAACAAATAGAAAAACCCCTATAAGCAAAGGCTTTAATATGCTCAGTTTATAGGGGTTTTCCTATTGTTTTGTTTTCAGACCTATGCGGTTTTCCACCGTTTAAGATTAGGAAGCCCTTCATTGCATTGCTCTTTAGCATCTTCTGGCGAAAAACCAAAGTCTTTAACCATCATGGCAGCAACGGTCTCAATCATTCCTTCAAGATTGATATCCGGGTTTGTAAATGCGCCGCTGTCATAGCAAAACTTACAATAATCCGCGCTTTTGCTCCCATTTGACTCTGTTCCATACATCTCGTCGGTTTCACCCATGGGCATACCGCAGCTTTCGCAAAACTTTTCTTGCATAATAACATCTCCTTAATAAAGTTTTGATGCTTCTTAATTTCATTATCGGCACCACACCTACAGCATAACATGCATAAGGTGACAACCCCACGTCATGTTATAGGTACATATTTATTTCTAATTTTTTCTATTCTAACCAACATTTCATCACGAATATACTGAGGTTCCATTACTTCAACCGCAGTACCATAAGAGAGAATATAATCATATATCCACTGGCCTTGAGTCATACGCAACGTAAATGACCCATCATTATTTACAGTTATATCACTCTCGGCAAATTCATCATAAAGCCGAAATTTTGCATGTGACAAAACAAGAAGCCTGACATAGATAAAGCAAGACGCTGAAAGGTCTTCTGGTGGCTCGATTTTTGGAGCTTCGTAATCGCCGCTAATAAACGACTTATCTAAAACCACCATGTTGCTTATACGATTAAACTTGAATACTCTATAATCATTTTCAGCCGGAAAGAATGACTGTAGATACCATGCCTTTGATTTAAACGATAGTCTAAGAGGATATACTTCACGCCCTTTATATTCGCCATATGCGCTTAGATAATCAAATGACACAGCAAACTCGTTAATGATAGCAGTTTTCAGTATTTCGAATTTGGTATTGTCTGCCTCGCTATGCCCCCAACGTGAAAAATCGACCTCAATCCAATTTTTATTAGGACTGGCAAAGAAGCTTCGTAACCTACTAAGTGCATGATCCGTTTCAATTAACTCTGTAGCAGACATACTTTGCAAGGAGAATAAAATCTGTTTTTGCTCATCGCCAGAAATAAAGGTTTTGTCTAATATAAAATTATCATGAATAAAAATTCCGCCGCCTTTTCCTTGCGTAGTATATATCGGTATCCCTGCTGCCGTCAGCGTATCAATGTCACGTAAAATGGTTCGCTTAGAAACCTCAAAATGCGTAGCTAACTCATTTGCGGTTGCTTGCTTTTTATTCATCAGAAGATACACTATTTCAAATAGCCGATTAATTTGCATAAGCTCACCCCAAAAATAGTATATCATACGAACATGACAATATTATGTCATGTTAAAAAACTGATTATACAATTGACGAAACGGCACCAAAAATGATATCGTGAACGTACGCTTAGGAGGGGTTATATGTACAATTTCACGTTCATGATGACTGAAGCTGATTATTTGGAATTTAACAGACAACACATACTATCAGATAAATCAGCTCAAAAAATCACACGGATTGCAAGGGCTGTCTTACTTATATGTATTGGATTTTTCCTTTTAAATTATCTATTCTTACAGGGAGATGTTCCAACAGGAAGCATAATCTTCTTCATCATTTTGGGTTTTGGAATTTCCTTTGGCTTCAAGCCTCTTATGCTTTTGTTAGTTAGACTTCAGATAAAATCATTAAAAAAACAAGGAAAACTCCCCTACAATAAAAACGTACAACTCCAGTTTGACGAAGAAAACTATACCGAAATCGGTGATATATCCGAAACTAAAATAAAGTACACAACCATAGAAAAAGTAGTCGAAGGCCGCATCGCTATTTACTTATATATAGGAGCAATACAAGCAACGATAGTCCCCTACTCTGTATTCGAAACCGAAGAACAAAAACATAACTTCCTGGCCTTTATTAGGGCCTGTTGCTACTACCGACAATAGACATCTATAATAAGCATAAAAAGAGGAATGAGGTCTAATCCCCATTCCTCTTTTATATTACATATTGAAATTACTACTTCATTACCCTCTGCCCTAGTCTCCTAGCAGGCGTAGTCTTACGGTTAGCCCTAGGAACCGGCTTTAGCTGATTGCCATAATTGCCATTGTCGTCATTATTAAGGTTTTTGTCATTGTTTACTCCGTCATCTATATCATGGATATTATCCCTCATATCATCTGCATCATAGGCGTGGTCACCCATGCTTGTCGGTGCAGGTGTTACTGCCGGATTAGGAACTGGCTGTGCGGTTGGGGCAGTACGTGTATTTCTATTTGGCACTGGCTGCGCTGCTGGAGTTGGTGCTTGCCCGGCGGGTGATTGTCCAGGTGTTCCAGGTACTGGTGTGGCTGGAGTTTCATCGTTTTGGGTTTTGTTACGCTTAAAGAAGGCATAATCATTATTTTCTGACGCATTAGCTGGTATAGCAAATTGATTATTGCCATCTACAGTAAAATTAGAGCTACCATAGAGTCCTTGATTAATTACATCAGCGTTAGAACGATGAGCAAGATTTTTTCTTGTTGTGATACCATTGGTAGCATTAATGTTATTTGTTACATTGCTAGCTGGGTGCCTTCTGCTGCCACGATTGGCAGTGCCATTAGCTTTTGCATCGTTTCTTACGCTGCTATTTCTGGTAATACCGCGAGTCGGTGTCGATCTTTGAGTTTGATTCATGTTGCGCATATGATGGACACCTGTGTTATAAAGTCTATTGTTAACTACTTGCTCTTGATGCTCGATTATTGCGCTATGCTTAATAATATCTTGGTTGTGTTGTGGAGCTGGCTTGTAGCTATTAGCAATATTTAAACCTGTTCCAGTATTACGGGCCCTATGGGTACGGCCTACCGGACGAGAATTACGGTATTGAGTAGTTGGCCTATGTTGATTGCCACGTACTACATGGGTATTGTTAGCTACTTTTGGAGCGGCAGCTCTGTTGGTTGTGCTACGAGTTACTGATCTATTTGCTGTTGCTTTTGGTGTGTGGTTACGAGTCGTGGTTCTGTTAGCATTCGCTTTAGGCGCCGCAGTGCTGCGGGCTGGTGTGGTACTGCGGGTTGTTGTTTTCGTTGCTTTAGGTGCTGGTGTTACTGTATTGCGAGATGGAGTAGCACTACGGGTCAAAGTACCTGTTGGTGCTTTGCGAGTAGATTTTCTAGCTGTATGATTTGGTGTTGCAGGAGTGCTTCTTACAACACGGTTATTAATACTGGTAGAGTTGTTGCGCTGAGCGCCTGGTGTTGCTGTATTAATCCCACCATAATGGGCTAAATCATATCCTCCATCATGATAAAGACTGTCTGCATACCCTGAATGATCATATCCAAAAGTGTGTCCTACTCTACCTCTTTGTGGATTCGCTACACGATTTGTAGTACTACGATGAGGTGTACGTGTGGCATGTGTGCTGGTTCCTACGTTATGGTTAACACCATGTCTGCCATGGTGAGCTCCACGATTTACTCCACGGTTAAAGCCTCTGGTTACACGTGTACCATCTGCTCTGCGAGTAGTATTACGTGTACGGCCTGCATTGTAGTTACCTGCTCTATTATTAACAGCATCTACAACCCGTTGGCCATTTCTGTTGCCTTGATTAGTTTCAGGAACGTTACTAGAACAACCTGTAAAAGCTATCATACCGGCTACCATACCGGTTACTACTATTTTTCTCCAGTTTTTCATATCTGTGTTATCCCCCTATTTAAAAGATAAGAAAAATCGCAGGAATCCGACTTCAGGTTAAACATGCATTTGCACTATCTATCCTGAATCCGAATTTGTCCTGCGATTCTAGTTTAAGCAGATATGAATTTTAAATACTGTGTTACCGCTGGCAGTCTTCCAAATTATTTACAAGCTATCTCCAAAATCTTTTCTAAACTTCTTCATAAGAAGCTCTGGCCAATTCCCAATGGGTTTTAGCCTTCCAAAGAAGAATCTCAAAACCTTTGGCTCGTCTTCGAATTCAAGGCCGCCAATCATTTCCCTATTTTCATATAGCCAGGTAAGCCTATCTGCGACATATTTTACCTGAGAAAGTGTAAACACCCTCTTTGGAAACGCCAATCGCACTAACTCCATATTGGCCACAGCCTCGCTGCCATCTGGATTACGCTGCTCGGATAATGTGCCGCGCTCCATACCTCGCACTCCGGCGGCTAAGTATAGCGCAGATGCAAGTGCCCCGGCAGGATACTGGTCAGCCTCAAGATGCTTGCAAAAAGCCCGTGCATCCACATGACATCCAAGGCCACCAGGCGGTGTTACAACAGGGATTCCCTTTTTTATTAGCTCGTTACAAAGCACTTCAACAAAAATCGGTGTCTGATTAATAATATCCATATCCAATGACTCGCGAAGGCCGATGGACATGGCTTCCATTTCCCGAACGCTCATGCCACCGTAGGTCAAAAATCCTTCATATAAAGGAATCATTTCCCGTATTTGCAAAAACATTTCATGATTAGAAGTCAAAATACCGCCGCCACGTGCCGCTCCCAGCTTCCTGGCAGAGAAATATATCACATCCATAAGAGAGCCTATTTCCCGGGTAATATCTATTACATCAACATCTTTAAACTCCGGCTCCCTAACCTTAATAAAATACAAATTATCCGAAAGCAAGCTCGCATCAAATATAAGCGGAATCCCCGCTTCACGGCAAACCTCCGAAGCCTGGCGCATATTCTCCATAGAAACAGGCTGACCACCAATGAGATTAGTCCCAGCCTCCATGCGAATAAAGCTGATTTTATCCTTACCTAATCGTGCAATGGCTTCTTTAAGTTTCCCAATATCCATATTACCCTTGAATGGAAGGTCACTATTAATATGAAGTCCCTCATCAATGATTATCTCTTCCACAAGGCCACCCATGGCAGTAATATGAGCACTGGCAGTAGTAAAATGATAATTCATAACCGCCACAGATTCCGGTTTAACCAGTAACTTAGCCAAAATATGCTCACAAGCCCGCCCTTGATGAGCGGGAAGAAAATGTTCCATCCCAAACATATCATTAAGTACACTCTCAAGCCTGTAATATGTCTCCGACCCGGCATAGCTGTCATCTGCTTGCAGCATAGAGGCGTATTGGTTTTCGCTCATGGCATTAACACCGCTATCTGTTAGCATATCCAGGAAAATATCCTTGTTTTGCAGCAAAAAGGTATTATACCCAGCTGTCTCAATGCGCCGCGCCCGCTCCTCTACAGGCAAAAGATAAACCCGTTGAACCATCCGTACCTTATGCATCTCCAGAGGTACATTCTCTCCCGAATGAAATTTAATCATCGTATCACCTTCCTATATTTCCAGCCACTCAAGGCGCTGTTTTGCATTAAATAATGCTGCTTCATCACTGATTTGGGAAATGTACTTTAGAATCTTCTCCCGCTCACGCTGAACATAATCCATAAAAATATCTCCAGCTTTTTCAATCAAATGCTTGCCCAAAAAATATTCCCGCTCAGTCCAGTCAAAAGTTTTTCCAGTGTAGCAAGCTGAAATCACTACATAAAAATGCTCCCTGTCACCAACTATCTCCCTAACAACAGTTTCATCCTGAATTTCAAACCCAGTCTCATGCAGCTTCTTACGTAAAAGCACTACATCATGCTGAGGCTGCAATATAAGCCGCGTCGCTTGCCTGGCCTGCGCCATGCCTTCTAATATAATACCCCAAATCCGCATACCACCCATCCCGGCAACAACAATACAGTCTGCCTCATCAGGTAAAAGAGGTTGTAAGCCGTCACCTATACGGGTTTCGATTTTTCCGCAAAGTCCTGCTTCACGGATATTTTTCATAGCAATGTCTAGCGGACCTTGATGTAAATCACAGGCAATTGCCTTTTCAGAGACCCCAAGCGCTACTGCTGTCATGGGTAAATATGCATGGTCAGTGCCAATATCTGCCAAAACATTTCCATTAACGGCATCTAGCACCACCTGCAATCTAGGTGTTAAGTTTGACTTAAGTACACTCATTTAATATCCCCACTGATTCTAAAAACGAATACACCGCCTAATTTTTTTACATGCGATCCATACTCCAAAAGCAATTGCCTTTAGAAAAGGGATATCCTTTGAGATATCCCCGTTAGGCTTGTTATTAATCCAGATAATCCTTCAATTTCTTACTACGGCTAGGGTGCCGTAATTTCCTTAATGCCTTAGCCTCAATCTGCCTAATCCGTTCACGGGTAACATTAAATTCCTTACCCACTTCTTCCAGCGTCCGCGCACGACCATCATCCAACCCGAAACGGAGCCGCAATACCTTCTCTTCTCTATCAGTCAGTGTGTCCAATACGTCTATCAGCTGCTCTTTTAACAACGTAAACGCCGCCGCTTCAGCCGGTGCCGGAATATCATCATCAGGAATAAAATCCCCAAGATGACTATCTTCTTCTTCCCCTATTGGAGTCTCAAGTGAAACAGGCTCTTGTCCGATTTTTAGTATCTCACGCACTTTATCCACGGGCATCTGCATTTCTTTAGCCAGTTCATCCGGTGTGGGATCGCGCCCAAGCTCCTGCAATAGCTGACGTGAAACCCTAATAAGCTTATTAATAGTCTCAACCATATGCACAGGAATACGAATAGTACGAGCCTGGTCAGCAATAGCTCTTGTAATAGCCTGGCGTATCCACCATGTTGCGTAAGTAGAAAACTTATACCCTTTAGTATAGTCGAATTTTTCTACAGCTTTAATAAGCCCGAGGTTGCCTTCTTGGATTAGATCCAAAAACAGCATCCCACGGCCTACATACCGCTTCGCAATACTCACAACCAGCCTCAAATTGGCCTCCGCTAGGCGCTGACGGGCATCTTCTTCCCCGGCTTCCATTCGCTTAGCTAGATCTATCTCTTCCTCGGCACTAAGTAGCGGCACTTTTCCGATTTCCTTTAAGTACATACGTACATGGTCATCGATATTTATGGCGCCTTCCACAGCGGAAAGGTCTATCTCTTTTTCCTTTTCAGCTTCCGGCTCCATACCGGATGTTAACTCAATGCCTTGGCTCTCCAGCCATTCGTAGACTTTTTCGGCTTGATCTGGATCAAGGTCAATATCCCCAAGAAAGTCCATAACTTCTTTGTGATCCAAGGTGTTTTTTTTCTTTTTGCCAATGTCTACAAGCTCCTGAAGGCGTAGCATTAACAAAGGATCTTCAAAGGATTTCAAAGAACACCATTCCTCTCGTGTCGCTATTATTCTATCCATCGTTCATGGTTATATACAGTGATGCTGTATTTCTTTTGGTCAAAAACAGGCTATTTACGGCTTTTAGGTCGTTTTTTTGCATTAAAGCTTCCATTTCCATCGTAAACCATGCCTGTTTTATAATTGCCGCCATTTCATTTAGGGCTTTTTCTATGGCGGCATTTGATTTATAGACAGTTTCTGATGCGAAAATTTCAGCGGTTTTTTGTTGGTCTTCTAAGTTTTCAAATGTAGCGATAATATCTGCCGGAGCCATCACCGCTTTAGATTCGCCATTTCTAAAAGCTAAGATAAGTAGCCTAGAATATGTTTCGTCCCCAATCTCTTCTGGGTCGAGGTAGCCGCTCATAGCTAATGCTCTCGCTGCGATTGGGTACGTAAGTACCAGGCTAAGAAGGCCTTTACGAGCTTCCCTTAAGCCCTTTTCCTCTATGGTGCCTTGAGGTCTTGGCCGCCTTGGTGTTGGCAGGATTATAGCTTGTCCGTCTTCTGAGTGAACCATGGAGGCGCGCTGTTTATGCACCTCAGCTAGTATTGCTGATGTAGCAATCCCCGATGCATCAGAAATCTCCTGGGCGTATGCATCTGTTTCTATTGCACTTGTGAGGCCTGCAATCAGTGCGGCGGCTTCTTGAGTAAAACGTATGCGCTGGTTGGTTTCTGTCTCAGCAGTTAGGTTATATTCATTTTTGAGCAAGCCGACCTCGAAGGCAATATGGCTTTTGGCAGATGCCAACAGTTGGCCAAACTTAGTCTTTCCGTGTAACTGTAAATATTCGTCCGGGTCTTTGGCATTGGTTTCAGGAGAAAACTGCAAGACCTTTACCCTAAGCCCACCTTTTTGAAGCTCTGGTATTGCGCGCTTTGCTGCTCGGGTTCCGGCTTCGTCACTATCTAATAATAATGTTACAGTTTCGAAGCTGGCACGCTTTAGTAACCGTACATGCTCCGCAGTCAGGGCTGTACCCAGCACCCCAACGGCGTTGGCAAAGCCCGCTTGGTGAAGGGCCAGCACATCCATATACCCTTCAACGATGATTATTTCCTTAACACGGGTTTTTCGGGCTATATTAAGGCCATATAGTTGACGGCTTTTATTGAAAAGCGGGGTATCTGGGGAGTTGATATATTTTGCTTCTCCATCCTCTCCATTGGGCAAAGCGCGTCCACCAAAGCCTACGATTCGATTACTGGAATCTATTATGGGAAACATTAGCCGTCGACGAAATCGGTCATAGTACCTTGTGAGATTTTTCTGGCTTTGAATTGCCAAACCAGCAGTTGCGAGTTCCTGTCCTGATGCTTCAAGGTGGTTCATTAAACCGTCCCAGCCAGGAGGCGCAAGGCCTAAACCAAAGCGTTTCTGTAGCGAAATATGTACCCCCCTACTCTCTAAGTAGTCACGGGCTAGTTTGGCCTCTGGTGAATCTTTTTGTAGTTCTTCATAGAAATACCTGGCGGCATCCTTGTTAAGCTCGGCAGTACGCTCCCGTTCCTGGGCTTGGATTTTTGCTGCCGGTGCGGCGGCCTGATCCGGTAAATTGTAATGCACCCTGTCGGCAAGAAGTTTAAGCGCATCTATAAAATCCATATTCTCAAGGCGCATAATAAAGCTTATTACATTGCCTCCTGCGTGACAGCCGAAGCAGTAAAACATCTGCTTATCGCCGCTTACGCTAAAGGATGGTGATTTTTCACTGTGAAAGGGGCAAAGGCCGAAGTGTGATCCTCCCTTGAGCCTTAGCTGCACATATGAACCTACTACATCAACAATATCATTGAGAACGCGGACATCTTGAATTACTTCTTGGGGGTAAAGCATAGATTCGCGGCCTCCTGTATTTTGTAAGCCCTAAAATAGGCCTCTTCCATGGGAATCCACTTAGTGAAATACTGCTTAGCGATTTTAGGGTTGTCCCGATTTTCAATACGCTGGTGTTGCGCTCCAGGTTCTATATCCATAAAAATACGTATATCGGCATAATCTCCAAACACTGGATGACCGCTGTAAACACCTTCTACAATACGCCATGAATCGGCGGGTATTACGGTTACGCCGTCATAATCCATTATTCTACAATCAAATTTGCGATATTGAAACTCATAATCGGCTTTTATATAGGGCAACACTTCTTCACAAAAGCGTTCGTGATGTATGTTGCCCCCTGGTTCAGCCAATCTTTCCGGGGTACGCAGCTCTGGAGGCAAGAAAAAATCATCCATTTTAATAATAATTCCATCAGAAATAATATCGGCTAAGTATCCGGCAAGAGTAGACTTACCAGCCGCCGCTCGTCCATCAATTGCGATTACACCACTGGCACAACCTGCTATTGATTCAATAATAGGGAGCAATTTAACCGACCAACCGGTTAATATCCTGTATGCAGGCTTTTCATTCTCCCGGTATTCAGGGCTATGGCTTACAATCTCTCCATTATATCCTCGGATGTAATCATCCCACTGAGAATAAGAAAAGGGAAGTTTTCCATCTTTGCACAGCTTTTCGGCTTGCAAAATATATTCATCTATATTTCCACTAGTTTCGTAGGAAATAGACGCAAAGAACAAATTCCACAACCACGTAGGATTGAGTGTTAACCTTTTCCATGCAGAAAAGTTCACCCGGCAAACATCTGTCCCAATATACTCAACTAAGAGCTTATCATCTGCCGGGGTGGATTCAAATTCATCATTAAAATATTCCAGGGCTCTTGTCGTATCACTAAGTATATGCCCCACGCCATAGGCAGCTTGGTAGCAAAGCTTAACTATATCTTGTGGAGTTACAGATGAATGGCGCTTGGCTTCTTCCAATATATAGGGAGATAAATCCATTACGTTTTGGCGATTACTAGACGGCTCATAGAAAGTTCCTCCTAGTCAATTGACTCAATTAGATCTTGCATACCATAGTATCCAGCGGGCTTTCCTTTGATAAAACACGCCGCTTTTATGGCTCCAACCGCAAATACATCGCGCGACTGGGCTATATGTGTTAATTCTATAACTTCATCTTGGCCTGCAAAGATTATATTATGCTCCCCTACTATAGTACCACCTCTTATAGCGTGTAGGCCTATTTCGTTACGGCTTCGCTTATCTGTAACCTGACTACGGTCATGTACATATTGCATTTTCCCGTCTAGAGCAGTGTCTATCGCATCTGCCAGCAGGTACGCTGTACCACTTGGGGCATCTAGTTTTTGATTGTGGTGTTTTTCTATGATTTCAATATCAAAGCCAGTATTGTGGAGTAGTTTCGCGGCTTTGCCAATTATGTTGGCTAATAGATTTACCCCCAGTGACATGTTAGCGGATTGAAATACAGCTACTTTTTTGGATGTTTGCAGAACTTTTTTTAAGATATCAGCAGGCAGTCCCGTAGTGCATATCACCAACGGGAGCTGTCTGCTTACTGAGTAATCAAGCAATGCTTCAATATCTGCAGTTGCAGATGGCCGATAAATACACATTATAACATCAGCTGGGGTTTGACATTGATTTATATCTGCGCACACGGGATATGAAAGCCCCCCGCTAGGAGGCATTACATCTACTCCAGCCACTATTTCAATAGCAGGATTAGCTAAAGCTAAAGAGCACACAGCGCTGCCTAAACGCCCAAGGCATCCGCACACGATAATTTTTGTCATTATGCACCCAAAAGCCCGTAGCGGGTCATTTCTTCTTTTAGATTTGCGTGTAAAGCATCATCTATCGTGGTAAGAGGCAGGCGGCACTCGCCTACGTCGTAACCCATCAGGCTTAATGCTGCCTTTACAGGCATAGGGTTAACATCAGCAAATAACTGACGGATCAGAGGCAGCATACCCAGTTGCAAACTAAGGCTGGTTTTATGGTCACCATTGAGATAAGCCTTAACCATGTCATTGACTTGTTTTGGCGCAATATTGGCTATAGTGGAAATTACACCTTTCCCACCAAGGCTTAGCACCGGGACAACATGGTCATCATTACCAGAGTAGAAGGTAATGGCATCGCCGCAACGCTCTACCATTTCCGCAACTTGTACGATGTCACCACTAGATTCTTTTATTGCAATAATATTAGGAATCTTTGAAAGCTCGTGCAAGGTCTTCGGCAGCATATTAAGTGCCGTTCTTGCAGGGACATTGTACAGCACAATTGGCACATCCACAGCATTAGCAATGGCCCCAAAATGCTGCACCAACCCTTTTTGGGAAGTTTTGTTATAATAGGGTGTAACGCACATAACTGCATTAGCGCCAACTTTTATAGAGGCTTTAGCCATCTCTATACATTTTGCGGTATCATTGCCTCCGACACCAGCAATTACTGGTATGCTTTTTTTGACAAAGGCTACTGCCTGACGTACAACCTCTATATGTTCATCATTGGTGAGGGTCACTGCCTCACCTGTAGAGCCACAAGCTATAATGGCATCTGTACCTGATTTAATCTGGAAGTTAATTAATTGCTCGTAAACTTCATAGTTTACTGCTCCGGATTTAGTAAAGGGAGTGCACACCGCAACTCCTGACCCGGTAAAAATAGACATAATATCACCCCGCAACAAAAATTACCATGATAATATTGAAAATACGCTCATGTGTCAAACAGGAGGGCTAGGAGTTCAAAACATTGGGGCTCTGCCCAAGAAAAACTTTAATTTGAACCGTGCAATACGCGGTTCTTGGACAAAAATATTAGGAGATCAACATGAAAATTGTACTTCCAGCAAATGTTACTAAAATTATTTCTATGTTGGAATCCCACGGTCACGAGGCCTATATTGTCGGTGGCTGTGTCCGGGATTCTGTGCGTGGAGTAGTGCCTAAAGACTGGGATATTACCACATCCGCAACACCTCATGAAGTGGTTGAGATATTTTCTCATACTGTGGAAACAGGAATAAAACATGGCACCGTTACTGTGATTATCAATCGTCTGCATTACGAAGTAACCACTTACCGTATCGACGGAGAATATTTAGACAGTCGCCGCCCTCAGGATGTAATTTTTACCTCCAATATATATGAAGACTTATCCCGCCGTGACTTTACAATGAACGCCATTGCGTATAACCCAGCTTGTGGCTTTGCCGACCCCTATGAAGGGCAGAAAGATATTGCCCGGGAAATAATCCGCTGTGTGGGAAATCCCACTGACAGATTTAAAGAAGATGCCCTGCGAATGTTAAGAGCTGTGCGTTTTGCCGGGCAACTTGGGTTCACATTAGAAAAAGAAACTCATAACGCAATCATAAGCCAAAGCGCAAACCTGGTGAACATTAGCGCGGAACGTATACGTGAAGAGATTGTAAAGCTATTAACCAGCCCATATATAGAGGCTGTAAAGCTACTGGAAACCACAGATTTACTTCCTTACATCCTAATAGATCAGCCCTTTGGCGGAGATACGAATAAAATTATTTCTCAACTGGAATATTGCCCAGACAGTGAACCCCTTCGTCTCGCCCTATTCCTATCATGGAGTGGTGACAATTGTGAAAAATTGCTGCGGACTTTACGTTTTGACAATAAAACCATATCAGAGGTTGCACGGTATGTTAATTGCCTTCACACATACATTCCGCTATTTCGTTATGAAATTAAAAAATACCTGCGACATATGCCCCAAGCTCATTTTGAAAATCTTCTGACCTTGCAATCGATTGTTAAACCCTATGACGCAAAAAGACTTGATGCCATGCGTAGAGAATCCAGAGATATCCAAGAAAAAGGTGAATGTTACACATTAAAGGATTTATCTGTAAACGGCATAGACCTAGCAGAAGTCGGAATCCCACCCGGCAAAGCCATAGGAGATAAGCTGGAGGAATTGCTGGATGCCGTTATGCGAGACCCAGCACTAAATGCTGACCTGCACAGTTTGCTGTAAGATTAGTTTTTTTGGGTAAAAGCTTCCCCCTTGCTAATTTACATTAGTTTTCTGTATTATAAAGGCGCTAAAAGTAAACTACACGGGAATGAGAGCCGATGAAATACAGACCTGTTGAAAAAGACTACCTAGACCGTTGCCACAGCCTTGTTGTTTTGGGAGGCACGTTTGATCCAATCCATATGGGGCATATCGCCATAGCCGAGGCTGTTTATAATGAAATAAAACCCCAGCGGGTACTATTTATGCCCTGTGGCCAGCCTCCGCATAAATATGAACACCAGCGTGTTACCCATGCAAAGCATCGCCTTCATATGGCGGCACTAGCAGCCTGTGAGCATCCAGCCTTTGATCTATCAGCCCTTGAAATTAACAGACCGGGGCTTTCTTTTACAATAGATACAGCAAGGGCGCTTACTGCCCTTTGCCCAGACGGTGCTAAGATATCTTTTGTAATAGGCGCCGATGCTTTCGAAGATATATTAAAATGGAAGGACGCGGACGAACTACTAAAAACCTGTAAATTTATAGTTGTTCCTCGCCCCGGATATGAAAGCGCTAAAGCCATGGCTCAGATTGAAATCCTTACAGAGTCTCACGGCGGAAGCTTCCACTGGTTGGAGATTCCATTAAAGGATATTTCCAGTACGGATATTAGGGAGCGGCTTAAAGCAGGAAAGTCCGTGCAAGGCCTTGTGCCTAAATGGGTTGAGGATTACGCCCATTTTCATGGACTTTACAGATCGGAGGTTCCTTTTAATAAGGCGCAAATGGGAGAGCGATTCAAAGAGGCCACCGAAAGCCTAAGAATTCGTCTTTCTCCTAAACGATTTAAGCATACCATGGGGGTTATAGAAGAAGCTAATCGGTTGGCGGCTCACTACTCACTAGATATTGAAAAAGCCAGGTGGGCGGCGCTCTTACATGACTGTGCCAAGGAATACAGCACCCATAAAAAACATACACTGTGTAAGCTTTGGCGCATAGAAGTCGATGAGGTGCTGGCAGCCAATATTGACGTAGCCCACTCTTTGCTAGGCGCAGAGTCCGCCAGGCGTGACTTTTTAATAGACGATGAAGAAATACTACAAGCCATTCGCTATCACACAACCGGGTATAAAACCATGACCATGTTGGATAAAGTTATAATGTTGGCAGATTTTATAGAGCCGGGGAGAGACAATTGGGGTCCGCTAAAAGAAATGCGGGAGCTATCCCTGATAAATATAAACGAAGCCCTAATATTAGGCATTAAAGCCACAATAAAGGAAAAGAAATCAGACCGCCAGCCCATACATCCATGGAGCCTCGCGGCACTAAAAACATTAAAAAAACAGAAATAAGAAGGCTTCCCGCCTAAGGAGGAACCTATGGATAACAATAAAGAGTTCAAAGCAGTACAAGAGCTTAAAGAAGCCCTAGATCAAAAATTTGGTCAAGACATCATGGTGATGGACTTGCGAAATGTCAGCACAATAGCAGACTTTTTTGTAATTGCCACAGGAGCAAGTGCCCCACAGCTTCAAGCCCTTGCGGATACGACTGAGGAAATCATGAAAAAAAATAACATCCCATTACACCACATAGAAGGCATAAGAGCCGGACAATGGGTACTCTTGGATTTTGGTGCGGTGATTGTCCACCTGTTTGACAAAGAAAGTCGTGATTTTTACAAACTTGAACGAGTTTGGGGCGACGCCCAAATGGTATAAATATCCCAGTATATGTCAACACTCCTGATAAAGGAGTGAGATAATGCTTAGGAAAATTAATAAAGCCCTATTTCTGGATAAAATCCCCACAATCGTTTGTATGCTGGCCTGTACAGCCTCTGTTTTTATGGGGTTTGCAATTGGATACGTATTCTTTGGTTCGGGGGATTATTACCTAGCTTATGCTGAAACACCAAATCAGTACAATGGCCCGGATACAGTAATCCACTCAGACATCAGTATCCCAATTATTGAAGAACCAGAGTCTACACCGGAAGCCGACGAGGCTACACAGGAATATTTATATGTTGTTTCTACCATGGACGGATACCTAGTAGTACATCATCCAGGCGGCGCTGTAGAAATGACCAGCACTCAAGTAGGTGCACTAGCCCCTGAAGAGCTTGAGCAGCTAGTTGTAGGCATACGAGTATACACCGATGAAGCACTGGCACGTATTTTACAAGATTATGGCAGTTAATACCGATTCCAAATTAAAACCTGTCTGACAGAGCGGCGGCTTGAAACGCGACACAAGCGTTTCAAGTGGATTACTAAAGACGCTTCTTGCCAACATCTTTTCATTGGCGAGAAGCGTTTTTCTTCTAGTTCTATCCCTGCACACACGAAGGCGCAACACCCTTATACTTTTTAAACAATCGGCTAAAGTAAAATACATCCTTAAACCCGCATTTTTGGGCGATATCCGTGATACTACCCTCCCCCGCCCGCAGCATATCCTCTGCTTGGTTGAGACGTATTGTGTTTAAGTAATCCCGAAATGTTACCCCGGTTTCTTGTTTAAATAATATACCAAGATAGTTGGGAGTAAGATGAACCTGTTTTGCCGCGTCAGTTATACTTATAGATTCCGCATAGTTGTCTGTAATAAAGCGGATTGCCGTTTTTATCCTGCGGTCAAACTGATAGGTATCTACATCATATATAAGCATTTCCAAGAAACGCTGCAAAATAAGCATAAAATGAGCGCAGCCTCGCATTACATAACCAGGTCTGCGCCGCAACCAGTTTTCATTAAGCCTTTTGTAAAGGGAAATAATCCCTTCATTCACCCCAACAGAAGAAACCAATGGCAAAGGCACAGCCACTTGCTCGTTATTAAAATTATACATATTAAAATTGATTGCATAACACTCAAAGGTCCCAGCCGCGTAGCTTATGGCTGACCGATTTGTACCACTTGGGACGCAAAGCAAATCCCCTTCTTTTACAGTGATTTCCTTGCCATTAATGACATATACCGCATTACCCCCTACAACATAAGTCATATCTACAAAGTCTGTAACAGACGGCTCTATTCTCCAATTGGGGGTGTTGTTTCGATATATTAGATAATCAATACGAGGCACCGCGTTATCAAAATCTGTGTAATCCATAAAGCCCCTCCCAATAAAATTCCATTATTTCCTTACTATATCCATGTTTGTTTCCAATTGTCAAGGTTATACTTCATAAAAGTAGCTAAAAAGGAGAGGGATGCATGGATAAAAATTGTGAATTCGGATATAGGGCGTGGCTTCAGCCGGGAAAATCATTGGTAGTGCCTGATTATACATTCTCAGGTGATGATGGTTTTGCATTAAAGGAATTAAAACGAGGGTTAGCAAAAATGAATGAAAACGGACACGGTGTAATAGACCTATCCGTAACCAGCGACCTTGTGCCCCAATCGTATACAATTACAGGTTCTTTAGAGGATGTAGTAATTAAAGGCGGCTGCGAAGCCGGACTTTTGTATGGTGTATATGGTTTTGTGGCTCGTTTACACCAAGGCCATACAGATTTTAATGTAGTAGAAAAACCAGTGGCCGCAAAGAGAATACTTAATCACTGGGATAATATCACCGGAAAAATAGAGCGTGGATATAGCGGAAACTCATTATTTTTTAAAGACGGGAAAGTAGGATATAATCTAAAGCGCTTAGAAGACTACGCCCGTCTGCTTGCAAGCGTTGGTATAAATGAAATTTCTATTAATAATGTGAATGTTACGACTGAAAGTGCAAAACTCATAACAGACTACCTCCCCGATGTTGTAAAGATTGCGGATGTCTTTAGACCTTTTGGCATTAGACTAATTATTTCCGTTCATTTCGAAAGCCCCGCAATCCTCGGCGGACTGGAAACATCAGACCCACTAGACGCTGAAGTTGCAAGCTGGTGGAAAAAAGTTGCCGCCCATGTTTATAAAGCTATCCCTGACTTGGCAGGCTTTTTAGTAAAGGCTGACTCAGAGTTTAGGGCAGGACCAATGACCCTAGGACGCACCCAGGCTGAAGGAGCCAATGTAATTGCCGCTGCCCTTGCACCATTTGGAGCCACTGTTTACTGGCGCTGTTTCGTTTACAACTGTATGCAAGATTGGCGCGATACTGCAACTGACAGACCCAAAGCTGCCTATGACTATTTCTATCCGCTGGATGGTCAGTTTGACGACAATGTAATCATTCAAATAAAACATGGCCCATCAGACTTCCAAGTACGTGAACCCAACTCCCCGTTACTTGGTAATATGGATAAAACCCGCCAAGGGATTGAATTCCAAGTCACTCAGGAATACACAGGCCAGCAAAAAGATTTATATGCCCTTGCTGTGCAATGGGAAGAAATCTTCGATCATCCTGTAACAGACAAAGCAAACACACGTGAACTAATAGGCAATAAAATCGAAGCTGTAGTAGCCGTAGCCAATGTAGGCGACGATACCAACTGGACAGGGCACTTACTAGCACAAGCCAACCTCTACGCATATGGCAGAATGGCCTGGAATCCCAACCTGACAGCAGAAGAAGTCACTAGAGAATGGGCGATGCTTACATTTGGCGCGGACCCTGCGGTGATAAACCCGATAGTGGATATGGTATTAAAATCTAGATCCGTATACGAAAAATACAACGCCCCCCTTGGTATCGGCTGGATGGTAAACATTAACCACCATTATGGCCCATCAGTAGACGGCTACGAATATATGAAATGGGGTACCTACCACCGAGCTGATACGACAGCTATTGGAGTAGACCGCACAACTGCCGGAACCGGGTATACATCCCAATACCACCCACATGTACAAGCTATGTACGAAAATAAAGAAACCTGTCCAGAAGAAATCTTGCTGTATTTCCACAGACTGCCCTATGACTACAAACTAAAAAGTGGCCAGACCTTAATTCAGTATATATATGATACCCATTTTGAAGGAGTAGAGGGAGTGGAAGGCTTTATTAAAACATGGGAATCTTTGAAAGGATTGCTTCCAGAAGAAGCCTATACACCCGTAAAAGCACGTTTGCAGCTGCAACTTACCAATGCAATAGAATGGCGAGATGTAATCAATTCATATTTCTATCGCAAAACAGGCAGCTTAGACGCAAAAGGAAGGAAAATATATACATGACGGTAAAACAAATCCTTGCTATCGCGCTGGCAGTGGTAGTTTTAGGGATTTTTATTGGAATGGCAATAATACGCCCGTTATTCAGAAGTGATTCGCAAAGCAAGGACACGATGGCTTATTATGGGCAAAACCCATATCATTATGAAAAACCATAAAAGAACCGCCGGGGTTTCATATATAGAACTGCTGGTGGCAATGGCCTTATTCGCTATTGCCTTGCTTGCCATCCTCCCTACCCTATCTCAAGCTGCCCGCAATATGACCTTTGCCCAAGAGACATATGCAGGGCATTTGCAAGCCGGAAGAGTTATGCTTACTGTACGAAACGCTCTAATGAATAATGAAGACCCCAAGGCAAGAGTAGCAGCCTATGTAGCCGGAGATTTTGAATACAGCGTCTGGATTTTCGGCCAAAACGCCCAAGATTTTCACTCTTATATAGCAATAGATGCCCATACGGCAATTTCTGGCATTAATGCAACTATGCAAGAACACGCATCTACAATTGTAGTAGTTGTGTGGGGTGAAGATGGACAAATTATTGGAAGGTCTATTGGTATGATGCATTAGCATCGCATTGAGTTTTGATGATAATGACAAAAGCGTTTTAGCCCAGTAAAATTAAGGAGTAAGCCCATGGATATCCCCAAAAAACGCCGCGGTGGTGCTTATATTATGGTGCTTACTGTCACTATGCTTATTCTTATGCTTGCAGTAATAGCAGTAAGTGTTACCGCTGTCAGTAGGCGGATTACTTCACGTTATTCGGATTATATGGGGCTTTTCGACCTGGCGGTAGCTGGGAACGAGCAAGCCCTATTTTTATTAAATCAGGCGGATTCCAGTAGCACCGAAGCTATGTTGCTACGGGCGTTGACACGAGCGGCAGCTAACGCTGTTCTTGTGTTCAATTATACAGATGAGGGCTTTAGATTAGATGAGTTTTTCAAAGAGAGATTTCACGATGCCTTTAACCATGAAGCCATGATTGACATTCGCCCAAGGCTGGGAACAATTTTTACTCCTATGGCTAGTGAATATAGGATTAACTGGGGATTGGATTCAGAAATCCACTTAACAGATCATATATTTATTGACTCATATCGGGCTATTACAACTGTGATACCTGGCGTGGATAGATTTTTAGTTTCCACAAGAATTTTTAGATACATAGATGATGTACCTGGTTTTCCTACTGTAGTTGGAGCATCCATAATTTGGAGTAGCATAGGGTATCGTGAAATAGTGTTGGATGCACATACTATTACTATGCTTGAATCCTTTGGAGCAATTTTTCCAACTTTACCTGTTCCTGGAATGATAATATTTCTTGACGAGTTTATGCTTACGATGGTAGAGTCTTTAAGAATTGCCGATTAATGGATTGGAGGCACTTATGGGAAAGCTAAAGCCTGACTATTATCTAGACACAGTCTTCCAAATTCCATATGAAGAACTTTGGAAAAATAAAATACGTGGCCTTATTTTTGACATAGATAATACAATAGCGCCTTACGAAGAAGCCGAGCCATCAGCTAAAGTTACATCTCTTTTTGCCCGGTTAAAGCGGATGGGGTTTCAAATATGTCTTCTTACTAATAACACCAACAAGCGATTAGAGTGCTTTTCTAAGCCTTTAGAAATATATGGTATAGCCAATGCCTTAAAACCTTCGCGACGCGGCATGAAAAAAGCCATGAAATTAATGGGAACAAAAGCTGCCCACACAGCAATAGTCGGCGATCAGCTGTTTACAGATGTATGGGCAGGGAAAAATACCGGAGCCATGACCGTATTGGTGAAACCCATTGCCGATAAAGATTTTGTAACGGTACGTCTAAAGCGATTGTTGGAAGGGCGGCTTTTAAAGCGGTACTACGCCACACCATGAAAAACCGCAAGGGATTTTCTTTGCTAGAGTTACTGATAGCCCTTGGAATAATTACCATCGTAAGCGGTGGAGTATTTCTAGCCTTTAGACAAACACCTCGACGAGCACTTAATAATGCGTCTATCCAATTACAAGCAGATCTTAGGTATGCCCAGCGCAGAGCTATACAAGAAGGGCGAAGAATTGGGATAATATTCGAACCAGCGCATAACAGATACCGCATTATGTCCACCAGCCCCACAGAAGAAATACGTGTTGTATATTTTCAAGGAGGAGTGCGGCTAAGACAAACAATACCAGGGGCTAGATTGGATTTTCTACCACGAGGCACAGCCTCATCAGGTTTTACTATCAGCCTATCCAACGGCAGATATTGGCAGCGATTAACGGCCACAGTAAGCGGTGGCCGAATTGAAATATTTGATATAACATATTGAAGGTAATTTTTTTACCTTTGGCAAAAAACATCCGCAAAAACGCATTAAAGCATTGCGATTTTTGCTCATTAATTAGGAGGCGTTCCAATGATTTCAGCAGGTGAATTTCGCAACGGTGTAACAATCGAATTAGATGGTGGCATCTATACCATCATTGATTTCCAGCATGTAAAACCAGGCAAAGGCGCGGCATTTGTGCGCACAACCCTTCGCAACTTAGAAAGCGGCAGTATATTAGAAAAAACATTCCGCCCATCAGAAAAAATGCCACGCGCCCATATAGAGCGCAGAGACCTACAGTATATGTACAACGACGGTCAGCTATATTACTTCATGGATACTGAAAGCTTCGAGCAATTGGAAATTAATGCATCTGATGTAGCAGATACAATGACCTTTGTAAAAGAAAATGAAATGGTAAAGGTATTGGAGCACAACGGCCGTATCTTTGGTATAGAACCTCCTATGTTTGTAGAGCTTGCGATTACAGACACAGAACCAGGCTTTAAAGGTGACACAGCTCAAGGTGTACTTAAACCTGCAACAGTGGAAACAGGAACGCAAATCAAAGTTCCCCTATTCGTAAATATTGGCGACACAGTAAAAATCGACACCCGCACAGGTGAATACTTAGGCCGGGTATAGCGATTTCACTTGAAATTTCAGCCCATTTCAAATCGAAACACTATGTAATTCATTTTTTTGTATAAATCAACTTAAACTACCAGCATATAATTCATACCCCTGCTTATACTATCACCATAGCAGCAAGAGAATGTTGCTATGGAAAACGAATTACTTTAACTGATGATAAATCAAAAGTAACTTTCGTTAAATAATTTGTTCATTGATTATGAGGGGAGTGAATAGTTGTGTCTAGAAATAGAAAAGCCGTTCCTGAAGCGAAAGCCGCTCTGGACCAGTTCAAATATGAAGTGGCAAATGAAATAGGTGTACCGCTTAAACAAGGTTATAATGGTGACTTGACCTCTTACCAAAACGGTTCCGTTGGGGGCTACATGGTTAAGAAGATGATCGAAGCTCAAGAACGCCAAATGGCAGGTAAATAACCAAAATAAATAAAGAAGGCCGCTCTGATATACAGAGCGGCTTTTTGTTTAAAGTTTTTGGTTAAGCTTTTTTTAAAAAGCTTACGAGAGGGTATACCCCAGCGGTTTTAAAGAGACTTTGGCGAATTTTATATTATGTTTACATTATATTAATTGACACAAAATTTTTCCTTTGTTACAATCTTGTTACAGCAACAGACATGCAAATATTATGTATGTCTGATTATTTTGTTAAAAAAAGGGAGGAATTTGTAGTGAAGAAGGTTTTAAAGTTAATTTTAGTAGTAGCGCTTCTGGTATCGGCTCTTGCCATCGTTACCGCATGTAGAAGCGAAGAAGAAGCACCACCAGCTCCAGCAGAAACCCCAGCTCCAACACCAGAACCAACCCCAGAACCAGATGTAGAAGACGATGATGACGAAGAAGAGTATATACCTGCTGATGAATCTGCAGCGGTAGATATTCAAATCGCTCTTGTTGCCCACTCACCAGAATCAATTCTTAATGACGGTTCTTTTAATGAAGGCGCATGGGCAGGAATTACACAATTCCTAGCTGATAACAATCTTCCATCTTCCAATGCAAGATTTTACCAAGCTGTAGCCCCAGACAACGATGCACGCTTTAACAGCATTGTACAAGCAATTGAAGGTGGAGCAAACGTGCTAGTAATGCCCGGCTTCCAATTTGTAGATGCTCTTTACGACGCTCAAGATTTATTCCCAGATGTATACTTTATTCTCTTAGATGCTACACCCAGCCGTGATGGAGAAGTTAGAATCCAGCCAAATGTAGCCGCTATCCATTATGCAGAAGCCGAAGCAGGTTTCCTTGCCGGATATGCCGCTGTTATGGAAGGCCATAGAATGCTTGGCTTTATGGGTGGTAATCCTATTCCTCCAGTAATCCGATTCGGCCACGGCTTTGTTCAGGGCGCAGAACATGCAGCACAATCCTTAGGCCTTGACGCTGGTGACGTTGAAATCAACTATATGTATCTTGGCGGCTTTGCACCGGCACCAGAACATGTAGTTACAGCCTCCGCATGGTTTGTTGGTGGTACAGAAGTTATTTTTGCCGCAGCCGGTGGCGCAGGCATGAGTGTAATGGCTGGCGCTGATGATACTGATGGTATTACAATAGGTGTAGACTCCGATCAACACTGGGTAAATGATACAGTTCTAACATCTGCCATGAAGGCCCTTGATGTGTCTGTGCATGATATGCTTACAGATATCCTAAACGGTTCTTTCCCCGGCGGTGTGCAGCATATCTATGACGCGTCTATAAACGGCGTAGGATTACCAATGCAAACTTCCCGCTTCGAAAACTTTACCCAAGCACAATACGACGCAATTTTCAATCAAATTGCAAGCGGAGCGCTTATTGTAGATGAAGCATTAGAAATGGCTGATATCCTTGAGAATGTTTCACTTGTTGTAGTAAACGAAATGTAATATAATCATAGATAAAAGGAGCGCGGTTTCCGCGCTCCTTTTATTCATACATATAGGCGCTTTTGATTTGAAATGGACTGAAGCCCAATTTCAAACAAAATCGCTTTAAGAGAAGGGGCGATGTGTATGCATGTTATAGAAATGCGCAATATCACCAAGGAGTTCCCTGGAATAATAGCAAACGATGATATCACACTACAATTAAAAAGAAATGAAATTCACGCTCTCTTAGGAGAAAACGGCGCAGGAAAATCTACGCTGATGAGCGTGCTTTTTGGTTTGTACAAACAAGAAAAAGGTAAGATATTTAAAGATGAAAAAGAAGTAATTATTTCAGGCCCAGGAGATGCCAACAGGTTGGGCATAGGAATGGTTCATCAGCATTTTAAACTGGTGCATAATTTTACCGTGCTTGAAAACATTGTTCTTGGCGTTGAAACCACAAAAAACGGAATATTGCAAATGAAAGAAGCCCGTGAAAAAGTGCTTGCCCTTTCAAAGAGATATGGTTTTGATATCGATATAGATAAAGAGATCCGCCATATAAGTGTGGGTATGCAGCAACGCGTAGAAATTTTAAAAATGCTTTACCGTGACAATGAAATTTTAATCTTTGACGAACCCACAGCAGTTCTAACACCACAAGAAATTGACGCGTTAATGAAAACCATGAAAGAAATGGCAGCGGAAGGCAAATCCATTTTGTTTATCACTCATAAGCTTGACGAAATAAAGCAAGTTGCCGATAGATGCTCGGTTTTGCGTAAAGGGAAGATGATTGGCACCGTTGACGTTACAGGAACATCAAAGGAAGAGTTATCTGAAATGATGGTTGGACGCAAGGTTTTCTTGACCCTTGACAAAGAAGAAGCAAAAATCGGTGATACTATATTAAAAGTAAGAGACTTAGTTCTAAAAAGTAAAGAAGGCAAAGACAAATTAAAAAATATTTCTTTTGATGTGAAAGCCGGTGAAATTTTATGTATTGCCGGGATTGAAGGCAATGGCCAAACAGATTTGGTTTATGCATTGACGGGGTTGTCGAGTTTTGATTCCGGTACAGTAAATATGGACAGCACAGACATAACCCGAGCAAAGATACGTAAACGTACAGAACTTGGCATTGCCCATATTCCAGAAGATAGACATAAACACGGTCTTGTATTGGATTACACATTAGCTCAAAACACTATTTTGCAAACTTACTACACGAAGGATTTTCAGAGTGGTAGATTTTTAAAGAAGAAATCCATTCTTAATTATGCAAGAAAATTAATTGATAGATTTGACATACGCTCCGGCGAGGGAGCAGAAACACCGTCTCGCTCAATGTCTGGAGGAAACCAGCAAAAGGTTATCTTAGCCCGGGAAATAGATCGCGACCCAAAGCTGCTTATTGCCGTTCAGCCAACACGAGGATTAGACGTTGGTGCAATTGAGTATATCCACAAGCAGCTCTTGGCCCAAAGAGATTCTGGTAAAGCGGTGCTTCTGGTTTCGCTGGAGTTAGAAGAAGTAATGAATGTTTCCGATAGGATTTTGGTTATGTATGAAGGTGAAATTGTGGCGGATGTTGACCCGAAACAAGTGACTTTCCAAGAGCTTGGGTTATATATGTCGGGCGCAAAACGGGACGAGGTGAGCGTTTATGAATAGGGATGGATTATTAAGCTTCCTGTCTTCAGTTTTGGTAATCATTATTGGGTTGCTTATTGGGTTTATTGTTCTTTTAGCAACTAACGCCCAGCAAGCCTGGCCCGCATTCCAAACAATTTTGACCTTTGGTATGCGCTCTATGCGAAACATCGGCGATGTGCTTTTACATGCTACGCCTATTATTTTGACAGGGCTATCGGTTGCGTTTGCCTTTAAAACAGGGCTCTTTAACATTGGCGCAAGCGGACAGTTTATGTTTGGCGGTTTTGTAGCAATTGTTATAAGTATTCATGGAGTATCTATGCCTCCTGCAGTCCGCATACCTGTGGCTATAATTGCGGCAGCGCTTGCAGGCGCGTTGTGGGCGGGGCTTCCTGGGCTTTTAAAAGCTTACCGTAACGTGCATGAAGTTATTTCCAGTATTATGACAAACTATATTGCCATGTTTTTTATTGTTTACATGATTCAATCTAATGAATCTATTTTTAACCGAGGCTTGAGTACAAGCGCTCATTTGCCTGAAAGTTCCAACCTTCCAAGGTTGTTTTTCCCAGATATTTTCAGGGACGCTCTTGGCGCGGGCTTTGTGTCATCTCGAGTAAATATAGGGATAATAATTGCTATCGTGGTTGCTGTTTTGGTGTATATCATCTTAGAGAAAACTACTTTTGGCTACGAGTTAAAAGCTTGTGGCTTTAACCCAGACGCCGCAATGTACGCGGGAATTAATCAAAAAAGAAATATTATTTTTTCTATGATGATATCTGGATCTCTTGCGGGCATAGCAGGCGCGCTCAACTTTATGAGAGGCGGCGGGGTTGGCATAGGCATTATTGAAGTCTTACCAGTAGAAGGTTTTACTGGTATTTCTGTAGCTTTCTTGGGGCTTAACCACCCAATCGGCATCATCTTCTCCGGGATTTTTATTTCGTATATGCAGTTAGGCGGAGGGCGTCTGTCGACATACGGCTTCTCTTCCGAGTTGGTGGAAACAGTAATAGCCGTTATTATTTACTTCTGCGCGTTTGTGTTTATAACAAAATCTTTGATAGGGCGATTTATTAAGAAGAAAGAGAGGGGCATATAAATATGGATATGTATATGTTTTACTTTATATTGCAGCGTACCATGTTTTTCACGATACCTCTTTTAATTGTTGCGCTGGGTGGTTTGTTTTCCGAAAAATCCGGAATTGTAAACATTGCCCTTGAAGGTAAGATGGTACTGGGCGCATTTACTGGGGTAATGTTTATGCGTACCATCCAAGGGTCGGAAAATTTTCTTGCTAATAACCCTACTGCCTTGTTGCTTGTAACCCTTGTTGTAGCTGCCGCTACGGGTGTTGGAACTTCGCTTTTGCATGCCTTTGCCTCTATCAATTTAAAGGCAAACCAGATAATAAGTGGTGTTGCCATTAATATGTTTGCCCCTGCGTTTGCTGTTTTTTACTCAATTTATAGCACGGGAAACCAGAATGTATTTTTCTTCAACCAGTTTATGATAGATAGTGTTCCCGGGCTTGGAAGGATTCCTTTTATTGGGCCGATTCTCTTTCAGGGCGCTTATATTACCACCTATCTCGGGTTTGTAATTCTTGTTATATCTGTTATTGTGCTGTACAAAACAAAATTTGGCTTAAGGCTTAGGGCTTGTGGAGAGCATCCTCATGCAGCAGACTCTGTAGGCGTTAGTGTTATAAAAATGCGATATGCGGGTGTGCTTATTTCCGGTGGGCTTGCGGGAATGGGTGGGCTCATTTGGGCAATCCCAAGCTCTCTGTTTGCCGGAGCGGTAAACGGGTATGGCTTCCTAGCCCTTGCGGTTCTTATTTTTGGCGCATGGAAGCCCCAAAGGATTTTGATTGCAGCATTGTTTTTTGGGTTTATGCAAACAATTGCCGCGACCCATACCGCAATAAACATACTCCCAAATGCGATACCTGCGCAGTTTTATAGGATGTTGCCATTTATTGCCACGCTAATTATTTTGGCATTCACATCCAAAAACACAATGGCGCCTAAGGCATTAGGTCAGCCTTATGATAAAGGTGGCAGATAGCTAGTAAAGCAATTAAAACCTTGGGGCGCTGTCCCAAGGTTTTTTTAACGAGACAGCACCTTTTTTCGGGTATCGAGTATTAGATTAATACTAAGCCCAACAGCCACCAACACTCCACCAATAACATTTCGGGTAGAAATTGCCTGGGAAATAATTGCGTCCACTAAAACCCCAGAAAACACCTGCCCAACAAATATAAGCAGAGTCAGGTAAAATGCTGATATCTTCACCACTACAATATTGCTCATTAGCACAACTACAACACCAAGTACACCACCAAAATATATGTACCAGGTAGGTGAAAACGTAATTTCCCCAAATATAACTTCCCCGCGTCCCAGCAGCAAAAATACTAACACAGAAACGATAAGCCCAATAAAGTAGTTGTAAAAGGTGCTAACCCGCACACTGGTCAAATCGGAAAGCTTTGCGTTTAGTGTCCGGGACATAATAATACAAAACCCAGCTATAAATGACACGACAACAGCAAGGACTTCAAACTCATATATCATAGACCCAATACCGGCAATGATTAGCAAAAGCCCCCATATTTTATCCTTAGTAAAAGGATGCCTTGGCATACCAAGGAGACCGCGCTGGTCTATTACCATCCCAGTAACAGTCTGGCCAAGAAGCCCCAAGGCCAAAATAGCAGATACGCTTATCCGCCCAAAGGATAAGTTATTGGCTATTGTAGTCATAACCCCGATAGCACCGCCAAGATATACATACCAGGTAAATCGACCAGGAAAGAAGCGCTCTTTTTTATAAAGCACCACAGCGGAAATTAATATCAGCCCAACCAGATGGATTATCATCGTCGCAGAATAAACGCCGTAATACGTGGTAAGTCCGCCATTGATGGCGATCATAATAGTGATTAAAATCCCCATAAGCAAAGAGAGAATATAAAACATAGTTTGCACCTCCTGGAACTATTATAACTCCCCCATTGACCAAATGATATGACATGTGTCATATTAAGTAGCGGGTTTTGATGATAATGACGAAACCGATCATATGTGTCTATTGTGGGGTGACATATCGTGTTAAAAAAGATGCTTAACTACCAAGACATAGGTATACTTTCTAAATATGGCCTGGAAGCCACAAATCTACCCAAAGCCCAGCACATTACCTTTTCTCCAGGAGAGTATATTTCTCGCGGAGGGGAGTCATTAGAGTATTTATATTTTGTTGTATCAGGCAAGGCCAAGGTGCTTCTTAACCTATCTGACGGTAGGCAGTTGCTATTGGCCTATTTTATTTCCCAGGGAATAATCGGAGATGTAGAGCTGATGACTGATGTTATTTTCAACCATGCCACTTTACAAGCCGTGACCCAGCTAGAATGTATTGCCCTACCCCTAAAGGAATATAAACCCCTGCTTAAGGCAAACAACACCTTCATAAATTATGTAGGCAAAGAGCTTGCGGAAAAACTAATGCAGCGCGCCATAAACGGAGCAATCACAACACTACAACCCCTGGAAAGCCGCCTAGCTGCCTACATTTTTCAGACTGCAGTAAGCGGATATTTTGACGAAACCCTTACGGAGGTAGCGGCAATGGTAGGAGCTAGTTATAGGCATCTATTAAGATGCTTTAACCAATTATGCGAAAATAAAATTTTAGAGAAAAAAGGGAAAACATACCAAGTCATTAACACCCAGGCATTGATGAAAATGTCTGGGGATTTATATGTATTAAAATAAAAGGATGGATGGAAAATGAGAGCTTTTGCGTATCAATCCAAATACGAAAGCGGAAATCTGGCCCTTGCGCTTGCACCTGCCCTTACACCAGAAGGAATAGTAGAAAAGCCCAGCTTTTTTAAAGGATTTGCTCTTCACCCACAGGTTATTGCACGGGGACTGTTGGTACTTGCAGATATTTCTGCTACACGATATTTCAAGTTTATACCTGTTGCCCTCAGGGATCCAGTTCTATCTGCCCAAGGAGATAGGCTTAGAGCAGAGTGTTTTTCTGCATGTAATGGGGTTTATGCCCGTTTGGATCTATTGCAGTCGGGTTTTGATGGCGACATCGGATTTGGTACAACCAATGTGGATATAGGCCTTGAGCTTCGCAAAGCGCTTACGTTGGTTAAGCAAAACGACAAGCTCCATGTAGATATAGGAAGCGACGGACTATCCACTACCTACTTCAACCAAGAAAGTAATGTAATCGCCATGGGTAAAAACGTAATAGAGCGCCCAGTTAAAATGCCTGACAGATGGATACGCGCCCTAGGCAATGCCGCAGAAATCCACAAAGGCATGGACGTCGGTTTCATGTTAAAAGGCCCCCAAGCCCAGGCATTTATAGCTTCTTTGCCACCGGTTACAGGTAAAAGTCAAGCTGGCTGGCTTACCCCCAACCGTATGGGAGCTAAGCTCTCGCCCTCCAAAACCCCAGGCGCCGTATTTGTGTCAGGGCTTAACCGTCTAAGCGCACTAAAGCGGATCATGACCAATATCACCAACCTAACCTTTTATAAGCCTACAGAACCCGGTGCGTCAATGATAGTGGTAGAAATGCCTCACTGCCGCATAACCATAAGCCTAACCGCTGAGGCATGGCATGGATACTCTGGCGAAGGAGCGCTACTCACATCCCTAGCCCACCCAGATTTATTGGATGACTCAGAGTTAATTAGTAAAAAACTATCATTCAACGCTATCATTAGCGCACTGGAGATGGCCAAATCCTGGAACATGGACACCACCAGAGCGGAAGATGCTTTAGCACTGCTGGCGGTATCAGGGAAATTGGGATACGACGCTTTCGACCAGGCTTATTTTCATAGGGAATTACCCGACGACCCAGATAGAATATTAAAAGATAATCCCCGCCTGGTAGCGGCTCAAAAACTAGTAGAATCCGTGTCAAAAACAGGAGATATCCAGTGGATGGTTCCCTCGGGGAAAGTAGATTACCGCGTAATCTATGACCCAGATAACGGCATAGAAAAATGCACCTGCGCCTGGTATCTCAAACACCAAAATAAGCGCGGCCCCTGTAAGCACATATTGGCGATACAAATAAAAGAGGAGGATTTCTAATGGATACCCAATTGAAAAAAGCCACAGAAATTTTCGAGTCCTTAGGCTGGCTAAGCGCAAACAGCGAAAATATCATGGACTTGCCCCTAGGCACACCCGAGCAAAAAAAGATCGCACTTGCTGGCCTAAAAAGCGGGGCATGGTCAGAGTATTCTTCAGAAACAGTAGGAGGCATTACCAAAGGCAAACAACACCTCTATTTTGCACTCGATTATGCCAATAAGCTTGCCCTCTTTGCGGTGCGGGTAGGCATAACCGCAACCAGAGCTACACAAATAGTCAATATCCACCAAACTAACAAAGAGGCATTGTTCAAAGTGGTAGAAGGGCGAGGCAAGAAATTTGCTTCTGATTATATTACCCAAATCACTCGGTTTGGTGGTATACGGTTTGAAGATGCCGAATCAGAACTGGGAAATGTCAACTTCTTCATGCGCCTCGTAAATGAACTGGAAATTGAGATCCCGCAAAATGTCAACTATATAAATGTCTGGACATTAACCGCCTCAGAAGCCATGGGCGGAGTTAGGAAATTCAATCGCAATATCAAAACCCGGCCCGGCCTAGATTTAATCCAACCACGGTTTATGGAACACATTATGGCAGGAATTACGTTAAACGCCCCAGCCTCTAATGGCTTTGCAACTGTTCTTGCAACGGGAGTAAAATACGGTTTTATACCACGGGAAGAGGCCATGGAGTTATGTCTTACAGCATTAGACGCCTCTGTTCGCCCAGGGGATCGCGCTGCTTGGTTGGATGCACTAGATTTACTGGAAATCCGTGATGAGGAGCTACTACAGCATATTCAATCTCTAATCCCCCTACTCTCTTTAGGCGATGCGAAAGTAATCGAACGCTTAGCCCCTGCCCTTATCACCCAGTCCGCTGATAGTCTGCTAACAGAAGTACTACTATCAGCATTTTCCGCTCCTACTAAAAAAGCAAAACTAATGCTGCTAAAGACCGCTATAAAACGCCAAGCCCCAGAAAACGTAGAAGAAATCGCCCCATGGATTTCCATTTTCGCGGGAGATTCGAATAAAAGCATATCCGCTGCCGCCGAAAAGCTGGCATCTAAATGGAATATTGGTGTAGAGACATTCCCAGAAGAAGAGATTGCCATTTCCGGTCTTTGGAATAAAACCCCTACCCTATGGCAAGTACCAAACTTCGAGCTAGGAGAGGTTTCCCCGGAAGCCCTGACAGAACTGGCTGTGGAAATTAATGCCCGCTCAAGTGATGGCGCTGTATACGACGTAGCGATGGAGCGTTTTTATGCGCTAATCAACGCCATTGCCCTACAAAACCCTGATGATGCCCGTACAAGCCTAAGAGGTCTCAATAAAAACGAGTGGCGTATGCGGGAAATTATATGCTGGGTACATGGTGAAGAATCCTACGGTTCAGATGAAGCCAATGCTAACCGTTATCGCGGCTCAGAAAATAAACCAAGACCGCCAATACCCGCGCGAAACTATGTAGTGGCTCAAAACTTCGGTAAGCTACCCTACCTACTCTCCACCCCAAGCAAAGTTGACCTAACCATAACCGCAAAAGATTTAGTAAAACGACTAGAAGCATATGCAAATGAAAAAATAGCCCCTCAGGAAGCGGATTTATATGTAGCAATCACTCGACTTGACCCAAAAACCGTAACACTCGAAACACGCTCTAGTTTAGAAAAACTAAATATCCCAGTTCTTTTGCAATCGGGAGAAACAATGAGCCTCACAGCAGGTCAGGCAATACTCAACTATCTTGATAACCCTATAGAGGAACCTCCTCTGGAAGTCTACAGTAACAGCTATTGGCGTGGCAAACCCTTTAATGATGTTTCAAAATCCCTGGGCGCATTTCCGGAAAGACTAACAAACATCCCATACAGTGATCTAAGCTCTCTCTTCCCACTCTTTGGAGACGCTGTTTTAGAAGTGAAATTAGACGGTTACGGTGACAGTGAAAAAGTTCCCAGACTGCCCCAAGCCGCACGCCGCGCCCAACCGCTCCCCCCAAAAGCCTCAATTGATATGCTGGCATCCCTTGGCTATGCAAAAATCCAAGTCGCAGATGATGTAATCGGCGCAATAAAAAAAGCCTGGGAACGCGGCCTGCTGCGCCCGGGTATTGCCGATATAAAATACTTAGGCCGCCCCAAAACACCACCACAAAACCTAGTCTCACTAGCATCTGCCTTCGGTGCCATAGCCCAGAGCGGCATATTGTCGGTAGTATGGCCAATCATGGATGAAATCATAGGCGCATCCCTAGCCGCACCAAGGCTTCTACCAGGAACCGCCGAGTTCTGCGAACTTATGACCACCTTTTTGCCGGAAGTAAAACTAGCCATAGAAAAAAATCTAGCCGACAAAACCGCCTTAGACCTACCCAACACCCGCACCCTAGCAAAGCAAAAAGGCTCATCACGAGCCGTAACCTCTGCAAGAAAAATAGCAGAACAACTCCCAGTAGCCCAAGACACAACCCCCATTCCTATAAAATTGACCCCATCTTTTGATGAAGCATGGCCAAAACAATCAACACCGCGTGAAGTCTTGGAAGACGGCGTAACCATGACTGTAGAATGGTCAAACGACGAAAAAAAATACCTCTTGTTTAGATTAAACCTACCGGCCAAAGAGTGGCAGGAATACCACGTAGAATCTAATGCATACAACGATTTCGGAAAATATGTAGGATTCGTAAGGGCTTACCCAGCCCAAATAGGCGCGCCCTTTGTACGAGATTATCACAACCAAGTACGCCTAGTGTGGGACACAAAATCTAAAACCCTAGTAGTAAAAGAAAGAGAAAAATGGAACGAACTACACGACCTAGCCAAAGGCGCCACGGAAATAAAACTACCACTGTCACTATCAGTGATAACCATAGTAATAGGGCTTATTGCCCAAGACGGTGACTCCATTTACTCCACCACAAGAACCGTCCGCGACTTAATCGAAACAGGCCAACTTCACCCTGAAGTAACCCGTAAAGCCATTATCACTCTACTGCAAAACCCAGCAGTAAACCCTGCAAAATTGACCCGCCTACTAGAAAAAGACATAAATTTACTCCCCACAATGTACCCTATCCTAACCCAGTGCATAAAAGCCGCCGGAGCCATAATAAAAGAAGAAATAAATCCCCCGACATGGCTAAATCGTATACTAGATACCGCCCTACGCTATGCACCATACCTTAAAGAAGCCACAAAGCGGAATCGTCTCTCCCCTCAAGAACAAGAATGGCAAGGCCTTGCAGAAATAGCGAACACAAAATCAAAATCCACAGCAATTGCAAAAGCCAAGAAGCTCCTGACCATTATCAACGAGGAATAAACCAAACAAGGACAAATAAAACCGAAAAAAGACGGGGCATGCACCGCCATAAAATATATAATTCCTGCGAGGAGGGATAAAGATGAATTGGATAAATGATACCCAAAATGCTATAAACTTTATTGAAAAAAACCTATTGGAAGATATCAACGCAGATGATGTATCAACCCATATACATTCGTCAACGGATTACTTCCAAAGGACCTTCAATATTGTGACAGGGATTTCTATTAGCGAGTATATAAGGAACCGCCGGTTAACACTGGCAGGTGAAGAGCTAAAAAATTCCCCCCATGTCAAAGTTATAGATATTTCCATGAAATACGGCTATGACTCACCTGACAGCTTCACAAAAGCGTTTACGCGGTTCCATGGCGTTACACCTGCTTCCGCAAGGGTATTAAGAAAAAATCTCAAAATTTTCTATCCCCTTTCAATAAAAGTATATATTAAAGGAGGATTTGGCATGAAGAGAAAAGTAATACCCAACATACCGGAGATTGACAACTACGGCAATGAAGTTGACTACTTTCTCAATCTTTTGGAGGCAGCCTTTACCGGTACGGGAGAAGAAACTAATAAAGCAGAGATAGCCGCATACAGTGGTATGGGTAACCGCTTTTGTTGGACAGACGGTAAGTGGATACACGGCAATGAAGCAATGGAAAGCATTGATGAAACCCCATTTGAAAACCACATACGCCTGATGAAAGCCATGGGTTGGAACGCCAAATATATTTCTGTTTTACGTGATAACGACGGAAAGCCTCTAAACACCGACAATGAACAAATCAAAGGTGATTTTGTTGATGCCATTGATAGAGGCTATCCTGTTTTGGTTAGATATGTAAACGACCATAAGTTCAATGTGATTATCGGTTATGAAGACGACGGAAGCAAAATCATCAGCAAGGACGCAATGGAAACAATAGCCGTGCATACAACCTCTGAAACTGTAGTCCGGGAAAATTGGGAAGACTCAGTTTTAGAATATATCCTTCTAAAAGAAAAGACGAAGCCCACCTCCGAACGAGAACGGATCCTTGATCTATTTAAAATGATCACCAGCCGCGCCCGCAGGACAGATGAAATAAACGGAATAAAAATAGGATTTGCCGCATGGGAATCATATTTGCATATGCTTGAACATGACGATTTTGAAACGCTGCCATTATTGGGAGAAGAAACAGATTCTGTTCAAGACAGGTTTTTCTGTTACTGCGACGGCTTGTGCCAAGTTTACGCCAGAAAGGAACCGCTACCCCACTACCGCAATCTATCTGAGCGCTATCCAGAGTGGCGAGATGAGCTAAATACAGCAATCGCTGCATTAGATATATGTGCTGACTACGGCGGTTTTTTATGGTCCCAAGGCTTTGCTATTAATGAAACAGGGTTTGAAAAATTCCGCGATCCTGCTGCACGCAAGATACTTGCAGATGAGGGACGCAAGGCAATGCAAAAGGATATAGAAGCCATAGAGCAGTTCGAAAAAATACTGCAAAAAGAAGGAGCATAGGTAATTAAAAGAAATAACATCAATAGATATAGCGAATTAAATGAGAAACAGTCTTGACCGAGCTGAAAATCGCGAACGCTTCAACGCGTTTTCGGCGACAGGCAGGACTGATTTCGAATTAATTCGCTATAAACAAAAGCGGACACCAAATACTCCACAAGGTGTCCGCTTTGCTATGCAAACTTGAAAGTGTTACTTTTTTGGTTTTTACATTATCATCGGGGCAATTTGGACTATGATTTATGTGCGCTATAGTTGCCATAAAATACCCTTTCTTCATATGGCAATTTCTCCCGGCGAGAACCCAGGCCATCAGGTTTACCGATTGGTACTAAAGCCCAAAGACGGCAGGCTTCCGGTATGCCTAGTAGTTCTTTTGCCGCTTTTTCGTTTTCAGGATTAAAGTAGATGTAATCTAACCACAAACTACTGTACCCTAAGGCTGTTGCGGCCAATAGCATATTTTGCATCGCGGCGGAGTAATTTTCTTTATCAAAGTTCATGTGGCCATCAGGGGTTAGAGTAGTGTCTGTAAATACCGCAATAGCGGCCGACGTTGAGCCAAGCCCACCGTGAGGGGTCAGTGCATTTAAGGGTTTGATTGCTTCTTTATTTGGAAGGATTATAAGTCTTACTGTTTGGCGGTTATTTCCGGATGGTGCGGTTATACCGGCCTTAGCAATCTGCTCCAAGTGGGTCATAGGTACCGGTTCTGGTAAAAATAGTTCCTTGTGAGAATAGCGCGTTTCAATGGCTTCAAATAGATTCATAATATTCCTCCTTATTTATTAGTGCCCCCATGCCGCTGGCATAAATATTTCCTCAAAGCGCTTCATAGCAAAGCGGTCTGTCATGCCTGCTATATAATCTGCCACACCTCGCCGTATATCATCTCTGCCTTTTTGTATCCTAAAGTAAATATCCGCCGGTAATTCTGCCGGTTTGGATATGTAATAACCATACAGCTGAGTCAACATCCCTTTGATTTTATTGCGCTCTTTTTGATGAAGCTGGTTTACATATACATTTTCAAACATATAACTTCTAAGCTCTCTAAGCACTGTGGCTATACCTATCGGTAGTGCAATAGTATTTCTACCTTGGCTGTTTTCTACTAGGCTGCGAACCAGTAAATCTATGCGCTGGATACTGGTCTGGCCTAGGGTATCCATTATGTGGGTTGGGATATCTGATGGGGTAATAATTTTTGCCCGTATTGCATCATCTATATCATGATTGATATACGCTATTTTATCAGAAATCTGCACAACCAAGCCCTCAAGGGTAGCTGGGACGCACTTAGTACGGTGATTTCTTATACCATCCAACACCTCGTAAGTAAGGTTTAAGCCTTCGCCGTTATTTTCCAATATCTCTACAACCCTGACGCTTTGCTCATTATGTCTGAAGCCGCCAGGCAATAAGGTATCCAGGGCATCTTCCCCTGTGTGCCCAAATGGGGTATGCCCCAGATCATGACCTAAGGCTATGGCCTCCGTCAAATCTTCATTTAAATAAAGAGCACGGGCAATAGTACGGGCAATTTGCGTTACTTCCAGTGTATGAGTCAGCCGAGTACGGTAATGATCCCCTTCCGGAGAAATAAACACCTGCGTCTTATGCTTTAATCGGCGAAACGCCTTGGAGTGGGTAATCCTATCCCTATCCTTTTGATACTCTGTGCGGATATCGCAAGGCTGCATTGGCTTTGCGCGTCCTTTTGACTCAGCACTTTTGGACGCGTAGGGGCTTAGGATACGCTTTTCATCTTGTTCCGCTCTTTGTCGGATGTTCATTGAGGAACCTCTATCTTATACCCTACTCCCCATACGGTTTTTAAGCTCCAAGGGTCGTCTTTGTTAAGCTTTTCACGGATACGCATTACATGCACATCCACAGTGCGAGTATCTCCTGGGAAATCATATCCCCAGCATACTGTAAGCAGATCGTCTCTACTAAAAGGCCGTCCTGGGTGTAGGGCTAAGTAGTGCAGAAGCTCGAACTCTTTAGGGGGTAGCTCCAACTCACTTCCGTGGTATATGACAATATGCTTTACTGGGTCAATATGAAGGTTCGGGAGGTCAATCACCTGACCTGTAGATTTATCCTTTTGCTCGTATCTCCTGAGCACCGCCTTTACCCTTGCAACCAATTCACTAGGCTCGAAGGGTTTTACAATATAGTCATCGGCACCTAGTTCCAACCCTCGCACCTTATCGAAGGTTTCACCCTTTGCTGTCAGCATGATTATTGGTACTAAGCTGGTTTTTCGTATTTCTTCGCATACCTTGTAACCATCCATCCCCGGAAGCATTAAGTCCAAAAGTACCAAAAAAGGCGCATAGGCGGGGAATAACTCCACCGCCTCGCGCCCATTGTATACTTCCTTGGTTTCGAAGCCTTCTTTGCGTAAATATAATGAAATTAGCTCGGCTACGTTTCTGTCATCTTCTACTACCATTATCTTAATCATTAAATCACATCCATGTAATTGATTTAGATTAACATAACACAGTGTGATAGGATTTTCAATTTATTTCTATTATTCGCTGGATGATTTCAAGGGTTTGGTCTATAGAAAAATCGCTAGGTGCATTAAGGTTAAATACTACATGATTCTGTACCCAGCTGAGACTATAGATTCTACCGCCTTCAGATAATCCTCGCACTAATATCCCAGCGACTTCATATTCTACAATTGTAAAATCTCCTGCCATACGAACCCAAGACGGCTCTGTGTTAAGCGCTCTTGCGTGGGTCAACTGTAAAGTAATCTCTGTTTGCCAGCCTGGCTCTTCTATACATATATATCGTATAGAAACAGCTTGCCCGTGGAAAGGAAGCCATTCTTCGGTCATATTATCCGGCAGGTTTATCGTAAATTCTGTTATCTGCATCCTTGGATGTTCAAATCCTTCAAAGCTAGGTAACGCAATTGTTGTATTAAAAAGCTCGGTTACATCATCTATGGTTGTATTGTATCCACGCCTCGCTTCAAAATCCTCCCTTGTGGTTATTATTATCCTATCTAAAAACGATCCATGGAAATATCCACGTCGGTAAATGAGGATAATCGCTCCTATTTCATTGCCGTATGTGTCGTACAATACTTCCCCTACTCTATTTGGATTAGATTGATATAATCCATTATTTACATCTCTTAGCAGCTCAAAGTGAGTGCCGTCGGCAGTGAAAACCCTTCCATGTGCCATTTCTCTGATTGCCTGAGCTTCTAGGGGGCCAAATTGCCTATTATTACACATCTGATGGAACTGCCACAATACGTCGGAATGGATATTAGTATAGTACACTACTAAAATATAGTTACTACTAAATCCATACTCGTTGTTTTCTAGCAAATCTAAATCATCGTCATAACCTTCCGGCAATAATATTGCCCCGAAGGCTAACCCTGAATCGAATCGCGGGTATCCCTCATATAATTCCTGAGATGAGCGCAGTGCCGGTATGCCATCTCCATTAATATGCATATATGCAGTCCATACCCCTGCTATAACTGTAGCAAAGACTAAAACAGCAGCTAAGTTTATTGCAATCCTTGAAAACCGCCATGTAGTGACTTTGCGCTCCATAATACAATTGTCAAGCACCTCCTTCATATCTGGCATTTTATCCTTTTGCGCGTAGCTGATAATATCTTTTCCCTTCATATCAATGCTCCTTTCATGATAATACCTTTCTCAGCTCTTTTAAGCTGCGATATAGTCTGCTTTTTACTGTAGATTCATTCATTTCCAAAGCTTCTGCAATTTCTCGCAAGGTAAGGTCTAGTTCGTAGTGTAAGTAAAATATCTTCTGTACTACTTCCGGTTGAGATTCTATAAATTTCTTAGCTGATTCAAGTATTGCATGGTTTACCGCAAAATCCTCTGACGCGAACGCTTCATCTTCTTGTTCGTATATATCCGCTTTTTCATTTCTCGTCTTTGTGGAAATAAAAATACTAAGACGGGTGAGCATTGAATAGTATTTTGCAAGCTTCTTCTTCGCCAGCCACAAAACAAAAGCTTCGTGGTTATCTACATAGTCCGTGCCATGCTTTTTCATAACCTTATAAAGCTCCACATAGGTATCTTGAAAAATATCAGCGACATCGGCGGTACGCTTACATTTAGCTGTAATAAATGTAAGGCATAACTTTTGGGTAGAATTATATATATCCTCAAACCGGGTTGTGATGTTTGGAGCCGACATCAAATCACCTCTATTAATAACGTGGCCTAAAAATTTAAAAAAGTTTCACACCGTGACAAATGTAACTACTGCGATTTATTATCAGCAAATATAATAACACCATAAGAACGAGTTAAGACAGCTTCCCGCCTATAGCGGACAGCAAACAAGGAGGAATAAACAATGATTGCAACAATGAAAAATGTAGTAAAACGCTACGGCGATAATATGGCGTTAGACCACCTAGACCTAAACATTAACCAAGGTGAAATCTTAGGTCTACTAGGCCCCAACGGTGCCGGTAAAACCACTGCCATCCGCTCACTTACAGGGCTCATTGGCATAGACTCAGGTGACATTGAAGTCTTTGGCAAAAAGCAAAGCCTAAACAACAAGGATATAAAAAGGGAAATGGGTCTGGTAACTCAGGAAATCACTGTATTCAATGACCTGTCAGCCCGTGAAAACCTACGCTATTTCGGAAGCCTATATGGATTAAAAGGCGCTGACCTAGATTCCAATGTAGATAGAGTACTGAAGTTTATAGGGCTTACAGATCGTGCAAGTAAGCGTCCTAAAAGCTTCTCCGGAGGTATGCAGCGCCGCCTCAACATCGGCTGTGCCCTGGTACATCGCCCAAAACTATTAATTATGGACGAACCAACTGTAGGCATAGACCCGCAATCCCGCAACCACATCTTAGAGTCCGTAAAGCAAATCGCCGCCGAAGGCACAACTGTAGTATACACTTCCCACTACATGGAAGAAGTTCAGGCCATTTGTAATCACATCGCCATTATGGATACTGGCCGTGTAATAGCCGAAGGCAGCCTAGAAGAGCTGGTGGGCCGCATCCAACACGAAGATACTATCCGTATGATAGCACTTGCCCCTTCAGATGCGCTAACCGAAAGCATCAAAGCCATATCCGGCGTAAAATCCGTTACAGTGGTAGGCACTTCTTATACCATCGTATCCGGCGCAGACAGCGGTAATCTTAACCGCATTATGGAAGTGGCAGTGGGGCATGGCGGTATTGCAAATATCGCAGCTGATAAATCAACCCTGGAAGATGTATTCCTTACTCTTACAGGCCGTAAGCTTCGTGACGATGGGGAGGGTGCATAATGGTTATAAGACATTATTTTAAGCGGATTTTTACTCAGCCCATAAACCTGTTGGTTTTGCTGGCTCTTCCCGTTGGTATTCTCATCCTCAACCTTTCGATTTTAAATGCAGTTCCGCCGCCTGATACTCCCAGTATTTTTGAAAACCCTGCCAGTATCGATGCTGGTTTTGTCTCAATGATTATCATTATAATGTTTGCGTTTTTTGGGGCATCGGTGGTTTATGATTATCTCTTTGAAGATATAAGGGGAGAACGCCGCTGGCGCTTACTTGCAGCTCCTCAAACTGTAGGGAAGTATGTCTTTGCCAATGTACTTGGCAGTACTGTATTTTCTTTAGTTTCCAGTGTTTTGATTTATGGTGTTGGCATTCTTATGTATGACGCATATGTACCAAACCTGTGGGTAGTTGCAGGAACGATTTTCCTCTTTACTGTATTTGCACAGCTACTGGGGATGTTTTTACTACTAGTTTGCCCCAAAAAAGGCACAGCAGAGGCCGCCCTTCAAGGAATAGTATGGAGTTTAACCATCCTAACAGGTAATATGTTTGGTGGCCTAAACCTGGGAAGAGTAGGCAATTTCATTTTCCAGCGTGCCACCCCCAATGCTTTGGCAATGGATACCTTTATCCGCTATATCACCGATGACATGGTTTTGGTTAGGAATAACATGCTTGCCTTAGGCGGATATATAGTGGTCATGGCTATTGTTGTAGCCATAGTAGCAAGGAGGCGGCCATTTTGACGGTTTTTAAATATGCACTATGGCGCGGACTAAAAAACCCAGCCTCTCTTATTATGAATTGCGCAATGCCACTGCTATTGGTTATCTTCAACTTTGAATTTGGAGGATTTGGCGCCGCTGCCGCTGTCGGAGACGAAGCAGTCCATAGCCGCACACCTTTTTTGGTGGCACTTATGCTGATGTTTGGGGCTTTTGTAATGGCTCGTAGTATCCAAGTAGATAAAATGGACGGCACCATTACCCGGATACTCGCCGGCCCGGTTACCATGCGGGGTTACCTTGTGCAAAATTTTATGTCGGCCATGGTACCTATGACTGTGCTATCCATAGCCCTTGGCATTATTGGGGTAGCTCTTCATAGCTGGGAAATATCCTTTGCCCTTGGCCTTGCAATATGCTATATTCTCTTATCAGCTACATCCATTGGCCTAAGCTTTGTGTGGAGTTGTCTGTTTAAGGATAAGGAAACCAGTACAGCTGTACTTTCTGTCCTTATTACAGCCATTGCAAGCCTTGGAGGGCTGATGATTCCTTTGGCTTTATTACCCAGGTTCCTGCGCTTTTTAGGGGCGCTTTTCCCAGCGCACTGGGCTACGCGGGCACTGGAAAATCTTATGGACTACGGTATGAATACACAGTTTTGGCTTAGTATGCTGGCCATGTTTTTATTCACTGTGGCATATCTACTCTACGGAGGCAAACGGCGGATAATATGAAAGATCTCACATTTCCCAAAATCAGTTTTATCACTTGCAAATTAATAGGGTTTAGCCTATTGGTTGCTCACTGGCTTACAGTGGGCGACACAATGGGCTTTTTTATTATGATGTCTATGGTATGTATGGCCTTACTGCGGTGGAGGATTCCTAAGCTTAGTTTATCAGTGATTGTGGATGTTTCGCTTTGCATAATATTTTTCCCTCTTGCTGGAGGGTTAGCTTTGTTTTCGGCTATGTATTATCGCAAATACTGGGCAGCCGTGGCCTTGGTTACTTTTTTTGGGGATGTTTACATCGGTGCTATTGCAGCACTTTGCGGACTTGCCGGTTTTTTTCTAAGCAGATGGGAAAAAGAACGTATGCATGGGCTAAGCCAACTGGATAAATCCGCCGGGAAATATTACGAAGCAGAGCGCCTGCAAAACGAACTCCAAAAGGCCACAGTCCAAATAGAGCGCATGACCTTAGTAAGCGAACGAGCCCGTATTGCCCGGGAAATACACGATAATGCCGGTCACGAAATTGTAGCCGCATATATGTCTTTGCAAACCGCCCGCTTAGGCATAGAGAATGCCGACACGGACGCATTGGAATTATATGATGCCGCCCTTGGGCGCCTAGACGCGGGAGCCAATAAAATCCGAGAAGCGGTACATAACCTAGCCCCAGTAACATCCCTTGGTGTGGAAGCCCTACAAGAAACTTGTGCCCGTATTACATCAGCCTTAGTAAGTTTTAAGGCCTTCGGTGACACCAGTCATGTACCGGTATACATCTGGGGAGTATTGGAATCCTGTCTCAACGAAGCCATAACCAACGCTACCCGCCACGCCAGACCCAAAACCATAATGGTACATCTTGACGTAACCCAAAAACTAGTACGGCTAAGCATAGAAAACGATGTCAATACGACAAAAAAATATGCAATAGGCAACGGCCTAAGAAACCTAAGATACCGGGCAGCCTCAGTAGGAGGCAACCTAGCCATAGATTCCGGAAATAACTTCCGCGTTGTGTGCGTGATTCCAATAAGGAAAGAGGCAAATATATGAAATTACTAATAGTGGATGACGATCAATTAATAAGAAAAAGCCTAAAAATCAGCTTATCCCGTGAGGCAGACATCACAATAGTAGGCCTAGCCGAAGACGGCGCCGAAGCACTAGAAATATGCAAAACCAGCGAACCAGACGTAGTACTAATGGACATAAACATGCCAGGAATAGATGGTATAGCCGCCACCCGCCTAATAAAAAAGCATCACCCGGAAGTAAAGATAATGATGCTAACCACCTTTGACGACCGCCCCAACATACAGCAAGCCCTAGCCGCCGGAGCAGACGGATACCTAGTCAAAACCGATAAAATAGCCAATATAGCGGGAAAGTTACGCCTACTACAAGGAGGTGTAGGAATACTGGGGGCAGACGTACTACAAAAACTAACCCGCAAAGAAAACCCGGCCCTAGAAACCCTAACCCCAAGAGAACGAGACATAGCCCGTCTAATAGCCCAAGGCCAAACCAATAAAGAAATAGCCGCAAGCCTCTTCCTAAGCGAAGGCACAGTACGCAATAACATAGTGGTTATAATGGAGAAACTAAACGTAACCAACCGTACCCAATTAAGCATGGCATACTACAATGATTAACAGAAATTCCTCCCAGGCATAAAATAAAAAAATGAATGAAATCTTTTTGCCTACGGCAAAAACCATTCGCAAAAAATCGTTAAGGCATCGATATTTTTGCTCATTGATTGGGAGGAAAATATGGAAACCGGATTCTTAAAAGTAAAAACCACAACCGCCAGTGGCCATCTACCAGTACAGGCCAATATAATAATCGCCAATGAAGATCAAATACTATACAATATCCAAACAGACGAAAGCGGCATAACTCAAACCGTGGAGATAGAGGCGCCTCCAATAGAACAAGCCCTAGACCCAGACTTTAAAGCCCCTCCGTACTCCACTGTAAACGTAGCGGTAGAAGCGGAGGGTTTTGCCACAGTAAATATACATGGAGTTCAAATCTTCGATACCATCACAAGCATACTACCTATAAATATGGTTTCATCCTGGGAAACAACTAGCCCATTAGAGTACCATATCCCCGTACATAAGCTAATAGAGCCAAGCACCCAGTCCATAATTATTGAAGACTCACCCTCCCATCAAGATGAAGTGCAAATCCCCGAATATATCGGTGACACACCTTTCACAGACTATATCAAAAAGAAAGCCAGCCAAGAAATCTACCCTACATGGCCTCCATCTGTAATTGAGGCCAACATATATGCCATAACTTCACAGACACTAACCCAAGCAAGTGAAATCCCAGAACACACCCAAATTTTCCATAACATAGACGAAATGGTAGATAGTATCTTCAACCGATATATTGTAAATGAAGGGGCTGAACCCTACTTTACCGAATACAGCGACGGACGCCATTATACTTGCCCCGGCATGTGGCAATGGGGTGCCCTAGCCTTAGCAAACCGCGACCATAATGCACTCGATATACTACATCACTATTACCCAAGTACTGTAGAAATAGTTGAAACAAGCAACATCGCCGGAATTGAGTATCCCTTCCCAGGCTTCCCGCTACAAGAGGGTATGAGAGGTGAATATGTACAAAAACTACAAATCATGCTTAATCGCGTCCGAGAAAATTACACGGTAATTCCAGAGCTAAACGTAAATGGTTTCTTTGACCCAGAAACCACTGCCGCCGTGCAAGCCTTCAAACATATATACGAGCTAAGCCAAATCACTCAAACAGGTATAGTAGATAAAAACACATGGCATCGGATATCCTTGACATACTCTACATTAGTCAAAAAAGATCATCTCCACGAGGAGGATATAAATTATACAATTCCACACTCACCCCGATATAATTACCCGGATATTGCGAATCAAATGGAGAACGGACTCGTCCAAGCCAAAAATCCCGAACGCTTCTACGGATTTTTGGCCACAGATTTTACCCCGGCGAAGCCGATGACGCAAAGCGCCAGGCCATCCAGCCAGCACCCGCAAGTGCGAGAGGACAAGACCGATTCTGGGTTAATTCACGATGAAACATTAGATGGGCAAAACATGCTCAACTCAAGTGGAGCAATAAAAAAGGCCGGAGGGTATATCCCCACCAGCCAATTATTAACAATGTATCTAATCACTCAATTATATGGCCCTATTTAATGCCTGCCTTTACATGATCCACATTTGCACCCGCGATCACACTGGGGACGGCGTTCTAATATTTCGATTTGGTCAACTGTGTATATCGCTGCTGAGGGATCATCGTTGGCCTTTTTCTTTACCGCTACTTTTGCTGTTTGGCGCAGGACATTCACATTTAATACATCACCGTCACCATCAGGGGTGCGCACTAAGTCCCCTACTCCAGGCATCCCTTTATTAAGCTCGTTATAGGTAGATTCTTCATATTTTAAGCAGCACATAAGTCTACCGCACAACCCGGAAATCTTGGTAGGGTTAAGGCTTAGACCTTGATCCTTTGCCATTTTTATGGATACGGGCTGAAATTCATCCAAAAATGTTGCACAACAGATACTGCGGCCACATATTCCTATACCGCTTAATGATTTTGCTTCATCTCGGACACCTATCTGCTTTAGCTCTATCCGCATACGGAAAGTGGAGGCTAGGTCTTTTACCAGCTCTCTAAAATCTACTCGCCCATCGGCTGTGAAATAGAAGATTACCTTGCTTAAGTCAAAGGTCAGCTCTACATCAACAAGATGCATGTCAAGCTTATGTTCCTTGATTTTTTCTATGCAAATATCCCTTGCTTCTATTTCTCTTTGCCGATTTGACTCTTCTTGAGCTTCGTCCGCTGGGGTGGCAACGCGCAACACTTTTCTTATTGGCTGATGTAAGCTTGAACTGTTTACCTCTCTATTTGCAAGGGCTACAATTCCATATTCGGCCCCACGTATAGTTTCCACTATTACAGCTGTATCCTGGGAAAGCTCTAACCCAGCTGGGTCGAAGTAATATATTCTACCTGCGTTTTTAAACCGTACTCCTACTATTGTCATGAGTTCTCCTTAACTACCATTTAGTTTTAATAACATTAGCTCTACGGCTAGTTGGAAATTTCCGTTTTGGGCAAGTACTTCTTTTGTTTGGTTGATAGCGGCAATACTATTAAACCAATGCTTATTTACATAATCGTTTTTATCGGCTGATTGGCGTATGCGCTTTGCGTATGATAAATATAGCATATCCAATAATTTTGTCATAGATTCTCGTGACTCTTTATAGGCTTCAAAGCGTTTGTATAGAGCCATGGTTCCTAGTATATCCATGCTGGTTATATTATCAGCTATTTCTTCTGCCAGGGCTTCATGCTCTAGTTCTGGTATCGCTTGTTCATCACCAAGCTTCACCAGTACACATCTTGACAGAATTGTTGGCAAAAGTGTATGCACATGAGTAGCAAGGAACAAAAATACCCCATAATGCGCAGGCTCCTCAATGGTCTTGAGCAAAGCGTTTTGCGCCGCTGGGGTAAGAGTTTCTGCTTTATCCACAATAAAAACCTTGTATTTATATTTAAAAGGTTTTGTTGCCATTTCATTAACTATTTGATCCCGCACGTCATCTACACCAATACTTGTTGCTTTTGTGGTTTTGACAAAAAAAACATCGGGGTGGTTACCGCTTTCAAAAACCCTACAGCTAATGCACTGGCCACAGGCATCATCCGAGGATTCCAGGCAGTTAAGATTTTTGGCAAATGCACGGCCTAAGGCCAGCCTCTTCGAGGCTTCCCCTTCTAATATATATGCATGGCCGATATTATGCCTAAGTTGTTCAGGAAGCTCACCCATTTGGGGTTACACCTTCATAAATTCCTCAACGTTCAGTATGAAAATAGTGGCGCCTCCTACAGTTACCTCCACTGGGTATGGAGCAAAATTTTCGTTAGCGTTTACATTCATCGCGTTAACAGATGTGATTTGCTTGCGGCTCTTACACTTTTTCTTAATGACTTCTACTAGCTCTGGGATGCGGTCTTCATTTACACCACAGATTAGAGTGGTCATACCTGCACGCAAAAACCCCCCAGTAGAAGCCAACTTTGTAACGCTAAAACCTTTTGCATTTAATAAATCCATAATGTGAAAGGCATCTTCATCGTGAATAATCGCAAGTACAAGTTTCATATATAATCCTCCATTCAAATGGGGCTCAGCCCCAAACCCCGCCGTGACGCTGAGCAAAGCCCGGCTACACGTCCTCACTTTGCTGCGGGTGCCTCGTTCCTCAAGGCAAACATAATGAATATTTCAGCTATTATAGCCATTTCCAAATTATGATGCAAGCTTGCAGTAGAGCATTTAATGACATATACTGTTTTTATACGGCATTTTCGTACAATGCCTTTCTTCTAGCGAGGTGACTATGCAAATATTTAATGACATTCTGCCCCCAATCAGAGATAATCTGTTTGGTTATGATTTAATTATCATCCTTACGGCAATTGGCACATTGGGGTATTTTTTATTTATCCGGTTTTATTCTATTAAAGTTTATAACGAAATCCATACAAAGGGGTATCGGCCAGATGATGTGCTGGATAAGAGCGATGCGGCCCCTCCTACCAAAGATGAGATTAAGAAGACTAAAGTCAAACTACGTAAAATGCGGGAGACTTCCGAGAAGTATTATTCCATGTTTGCTAATCTTACGGGAATCTTTCCGTTACTTGGGATACTTGGTACAGTAATCTCCTTGATTCCTATGGTACAGGATATGGCCAATATGCAGCATAATTTCTTTATTGCACTTACTTCCACATTGTGGGGCTTGATTTTTGCTATATTTTTTAAGGTAATGGACGCGATATTATCACCTCGAATAGAACGGAATAACCGCGGTATTGATGATTACTTAGAAAAACTAGAAGCAACATTAAAAACCCCTGAGACGGATAAGAATCATGAAGAAGAATAGCATACTGATTGAATTAACCCCCCTGCTGGATGTAATACTTATAATGTTATTCTTTATTTTAGTGCAATCAGAAGGGCGCATGGGAACCTTTTACGATGAAGTCAGGGAAGCCTTTGAGGCTGAGATTGCCATTTTTGAAGCGGATATGGAGGCCTTTAAAGCAGAACATGCCGTTGAAATGGAACAGCTTAGGGCAACTAGGGATGATTACGAAGCCTTGCAGCTGGGTCTTTATGAGGATACAGGGATTATACTTATAAGCATAGTTGCCGACCCTGCTGATGCTGATAACCGCTGGGTTTTGGTGGAGGCTGATTCCCATATTTCTCGTGTGGATTTATCTTGGAATCAGGTGGCTAGGGAAGCCGCAACATTAGAGCTTAATACGATACTTGCGAGTAAGATACAAGACATAGATAGCACTGTGGTAGTTGTAGCCTTTCGATTTGACAGCGGGAACATTTTTATTGCGGATTATAGGCTTGTAAGTGGAGTGATACATATCCAAAGGCAGTTTAATCAATTGGTTGTGGCCGAGTTGGATATTAGAATTTAGTACAGGAGATGAAATTTATGGACAAGGAAAAGAAGAAGGAAAAAAAGAAGAAAAAGAAGGGTTCTTATGGGAAAGTTTTTGGTTTCTGTGCTGTTGTAGCCTGCGTTGCTGCGCTATTTGGATGGCTTGGAGGCGGAGGGTTTGGCTTTGGTGGCGGCAGTGGCTTTGGGCTACCCTTTGGTTCGGGGGGTAACGGAGGCAGTAGTGGAGATGGTAACGGCGGCAGTGGATATGTAAACGAAAATGGAACCTATAATAATGAAGCTGAAAACAATGATAACGAGACAAGCGGCGGTGAAGTAAACGGAGACGATGCCTTCCAAGAAACTGTGCTGCTGGAAATACGTGTATCTGGAAACTCTATCTATCATGGTGATCAGGAAATTACCATTGATGAACTTGTACCTCTTTTCGAAGAATTAAATCAACCAGGCTCTACTTGGGAGCTGCATGATGACCAGGCTATAATGGAAACTTTTGAAAATGTACGGGCATTAATGCGCGAAAATGGGATTGTATATGCAATCCAGTAAAAATCTTTGCCATTAGCTTCACAATAGTAGGTAACAAGCCAAGCCCGACAGACGAAAAACTCTCCTTGCCAATGAAAAAATATTGGCGCGGAGAGTATTTCGTCTGTCTTTATCATTGTGGTAGTCATTGCTGGGGTTGTGGCTGTTAATTATAGCAATTCACCTTTAAATCGGCCCCGACTGTCGCCGAAAAAGCGTTGAAGCGTTCGCTATTTTCGGCTCGGGCGGAACCGTTTAAAGGAAGAATTGCTATATATGGTTAATTGTATGCATAAAGAGGCTATGTAAAAAAGGTTTGTCGGTATCATCAAAACCGCTTTTTTCAAAAGTATCGGGACATATTGTGCCTTTATTTTATGTAAATATTCTTGTTGAAACACTGAGAAAATTATGGTATAGTGCGGACTAGAAAGGTCAGTGGCATCGTATTTACCTGATGTTATTTGATTTTCCCCTCCAAAAAAGCAATAAAAGTACCGCGGAACCGTGAAGTGCCTGAGAAACACTAACACGGGCTCGTAGGGATGCTAGAACCATCGCCTAGAGCACAGGACGAACCTGCCACCGCAGCAGAGTAAGTTTACAATATTCGCCCAAATACTTCAAGCGATGCATCATTAGCATGGCGTTTTATTGTATTCATTCGAGAGTGGAT
>Ga0131853_10000053_pt1 | contig 156849 bp, 144 predicted proteins | sample TergutLab28metaG_FD_92764 | JGI IMG/M metagenome (GOLD analysis project Ga0131853, IMG submission 92764) | Labiotermes labralis P1 segment gut microbial communities from Petit-Saut dam, French Guiana - Lab288 P1 (version 2) (version 2) | ecosystem: Host-associated > Arthropoda: Insects >... | reverse complement strand
TGTAAGTGCGGTAACGTATTCAGCTGAGCAGTACTAATTGACCGAGGGCTTGTCCTTACTATTTCTATCTTTTCTTCTATATCTTTCTTCTTCCTTATTTTGTTTTCGTGACTTCCGTTTGTCTTTCTCAACTTATTATCGCGGGGTGGAGCAGTTCGGTAGCTCGTTGGGCTCATAACCCAAAGGTCGTAGGTTCAAATCCTGCCCCCGCAAGTAGAACAAACCCGCTTAGAATGTAATTTCTAGGCGGGTTTGTTTTTTTAATAATAATTATATCGTACTTTTATTGCCTCCTTTTACCAAAAGTTTAGAGCTACTAAGATTTGCCAAGATTTCTGCCGATATATTTATCAATAGAAATAAATCACACGGATACATCAATAAACTATTCTATCATAGGTATAGTTTACAAGTCGCTTTTATTTTTAGTATAAGATGAAGGGCAGTGAATTTATGAACATAAACAACACCTCAACCACCCCATATACGACACAAGCACATTTCAGTGCCTTACCAGCCCAAGCAAAAGCAGCAAAATTTAAAGAATTAACAGGATGGGAAATTGATAAAAACGGAAATGGGGATTTTACCTGTACAACTCATCCCGAATCCACCCAAAGGCTTAGTTTTATGGGCGAATTTTTCCATGTAGGATTTAACTCCCCTGATGGTTTTGAAGCAGCCATAAAAAATCTTGCGAGAAAATATTCTAAGTTGCGGGAAGGGCTACTTGAGCGTTATAGCGATAACCAATACGAGTTATACAGACAGTTGGGTGAACTAAACCAAGCCTTTGAAAATGCACTAAGAAGCACAACATTATTACCACAACCGTCAATGCCGTCAAGTGGTATTGGCAGCAGCAATATGCCGCAAAACATACAAGATGCCATAAAAAGTGAATTGCAAAAGTATGAGAGTATAAAAAACTTTATGCAAACCCTGCAACAAAACATGATGCGTCATTTAGACATATTTTTTGAAATCTTTATTCACAATATACAAAGCTCAGATTTTGACACGGCTTTTACTCACACCATGGAAACACTTGCAGCTTCCGAATCAACATCTTTGTCGGATATGTCATTTAGAGATATGGTTTTAATTCGTGATACTCTATTTGAAGGTCGCTATGAACTTGATGAGGACGGCAACGAAGTTTTTATCTTAAATAACCCTGCTGATTCAATTTTTAATGTTATAAGAAACACGGATATATCCCACGCCATAAGGCGAGAACTAGCGGATTCGCTTGGATTTAATCACTTGCACGTACCTACAAAGGAACAAGTTGCCGAGCGAGCTAGACTGATTGCAGAGCACGAAACGGCTATGGCTAATAGAGAGCCTGTAATGCCTCAGTTCTCCCACACAATAAACTTGGGAACTGCTGAAAATCCTAAGTGGGCAACTATTAGACCTAACCAAATAATCATAACAACAGAAAACGGACACCATTTTGACCGAAATCATACTATCTTAGATTTAGACGAAGGCATGGAGGGAATTAGTGCCAGCACCTTGCAGAAGTTGCGATATATGCAAATGCTCGTACAAGGCAAAAATAACGGAACAGGCAACGGCAATCCCAATATCAACGGCAGACCATTACAAAACCTTAATGCCTTAGTGTTTAATATTTCAATTGCTTTTGGTGAAATAGCTTCTCAAAGCGGAACAAACAATGCTGCTTTGCAAAATGCGTTTAGGGACATGGTGCTATCGTTATTTGATGATGCCGTGATGACAATACATGGACAAACAGAAGATGCTGAAGAATTAGAGCAACTTCGGCAAGAATCAAGAGACTTAGGGCAAGCATTTTTGAATAGATTTTTCACTAAAATGAGAACACTTACACCACAAAACTTAAGCGATACAGGCATGACCCGTTCAGAGCTTGCATTTCATGAAGCCATAAACTTTATATATTTTGAAGTTGGTATGTCTGTTTTGGGCGGAAGTGTTACCTCGGGGAGTAATAACAATAGTCCACAACATTTCGGTCTTGATGGCAAGCCAATCATATTTCAAAGCGAAGAAGAGTTCCGTAGGCTAACAATTGAGATGTTAATGCAAGTTGCCCGTGACAATGCAGAAATTTATAGACAATGGGCAGAAATGCGAGCCGAAGAAGCGAAAAGACTACGCAAGATAATGCTAATTGCTGCTCGTATTGCTTCCGGTGATAATGTCCCGCCGCAAGACAAAAAGTTTTTAATGGCAAATTCGCCAGGCATGTACATGATTGCAAAGGCTGCACGTGCACGTGTAGAAAGTGAAAACCCGCAAAACCATAAAAGTTTGATTTCTGATGAAGAGCAGGATGCTGTGTCAGCAGAAGTCTTATTTAACTTGTAAAAAGCACACAAATTAATGAACGACCCTGCACATTCTGATAAACCCTTAATAAAACACTATTGGCTTGTTTAAGCTAATAGTGTTTTCCATGTAGCACATTTTACTGCCAGCCCTTTTATTTTTATTGACTTCCTTGAGGCTATTAATGGCTGACCGGCGGTGGGGTAACCTCACCTGCCATTGATGATTTTTTCTTATCGTGACAACTTCATGACAAGTGAGGTTTATAATAGCAAATAATAGTCGTTTCAGCCCAAAATGGACTGAAACGACGTCCCTGCATTCGCACTTTTGCTAAGCAAAAATGCTCATGCAGGAGGCGTTCATTGAATTTAAAACAGCAAAATGAGCAAGCTCATCCAGACTGTTTTGAATTCAATTCACTAAAGCAGATTCGATGGGAGGTTTTCTAAGTGGCACACATCCTTATAGTGGAAGATGACCAAGACATAAACAACCTGATAGCTAAAAATCTGAAACTGGTCGGACATACATATAGGCAAACCTTTGATGGCATGGAAGCAGTCAAAATGATTACGGAAAATATCTTCGATTTAGTCCTGCTAGACATCATGCTGCCTGGTATTGACGGCTTTGAAGTGTTGAAAAAAACATCCGCTGAGCCCATTATATTCATTACAGCAAAAGATGGGCTGGAGCATAAGCTAAACGGTCTGTCTTTGGGCGCGGACGATTATATTGTTAAGCCTTTTGAAATGTTGGAATTACTTGCCCGTATAGATGTTGTATTGCGCCGCGCACAGAAAAACACAACAATATTCAGCTTGGATAATGCAGTTGTAAACTTATCAGATAGGACAGTAACGGTGGGTGGTGAGCTTGTTGATTTATCACCCCGTGAGTACGAGTTATTGGAAGTGTTGATAAAAAACCAAAATATAGCCTTATCACGTGATAAACTGCTTGAACTGGCTTGGGGCTATGACTATATGGGTGAAACCCGCACAGTAGACAACCATATCCAAAAATTACGAAGCAAGCTGGGCTGGGAGGAGCGAATAAAGACAGTTTACAAATTAGGCTATCGGCTGGAGGTAAAAAGATGAGGTTGAAAACATTTATTGCCACTTATTTGCTTTTTCTTGCTGTTCTGTTTTCAAGTATAGGTATCGCATCTTTTTATCTTAATAACAGCCAGATAGATATGTTGAAAGATAAAAGTACAGGGCAGTTTCAAACTATTGTAAGCTCTCTTGACCGTGATGTTGCCGTCTTATGGGGAAGACAAGGAGGTCGCGAACTTGTTGAAGGAGGTTTTTATGATGCTGTTGATACACTTGTCAGAGGTTATGCGAGATATTATGCTAGACACAATATAGACATTTCTGTCAGTAACATTAGGCTATCGGGAAGTGAACCGCCTCAATCAGAAATAAAGTTTATCGGCAATGATGAGGGGTATTTCATTTTCATTACAGATTTTTTAGCCGAACCCTTTGGATATTTTCTGTTGGACTACCATCTGGATATAACCGAAAGTATTGTGGAAATGAGGAGTATACAAAACACGCTTTTGTTTTCGGTCATCGCCTTTTCCATCATAGCCGCCATTGGTCTGTACTTGGTTTTGTCGTCAATATTTCGACCGCTTACGATTGTAGCAAAAACCTCAAGGAAAATTGCAAGTGGAGAATTTGGAGAAAGAATTCCGATAAAATCAAATAGTGAACTTGCCCAAGTGGCAATTGATTTTAATAAAATGGCGGAACACATAGAACGTCAAATAATTTTACTGGAGGAAGAAGCGGAGAACAAGCAGCAGTTTGTAGACAACTTCGCCCATGAAATGCGAACACCTTTAACTTCCATATATGGCTATGCTGAATATATGCAAAAGGCTATTTTAGAGGATGGCGAAGTTGTAGAGCTGTCGGAACGTATAATGAACCGTGCCGGGTACTTACAAAACATCGCAAATTCACTTCTTCAACTTGCTATGCTGCGCGATTATACGCCGGATAAAAAAGCAATACAAGTACAGCATTTATTTGATGATATAACCCAAACGGTCAAAGGACAAATAGACGATGCGGGAATTAAGTTAATATGCAAACCGGATACGGATATTCTGGAGGGTCAAGAGGATTTGCTCAAGAGTCTTATGCTAAACCTGTGCCTTAACGCAATAAAAGCCTGTACTCCAAACAAGGGTGTTATAAATATAGAGGCGGAAGATGAAGATGGCGTCGTAACCCTATCCGTGACAGACAATGGATACGGCATTCCAGCCGAATCGCTTACAAAAGTAATCGAGCCTTTTTATCGTGTGGACAAAGCCCGAAATTCTAAAGATGGCGGTGCAGGTCTTGGTTTGACACTTTGCCATAAAATTGCCGAAGCACATGGGGCTGAAATGATAATCGAGCCTGCCATTGGAGTGGGAACGTCCGTCAAAATAATTTTTGGCAATGGTGCATAACCGTTTCAGTCAGCACCGTTGCTTTTTACAACTTCGTGACAACTCGGAGATAACTCTATGACAAGTGTGCTTTATTATGGTTCTTGTAAAGCTCACACAAAATAAAATCTGAAAGGAAAGATGAATTATGAAAACAAGAACCAAAAGTAAGGAACTCGTGAAGGTGGCAATAATATGCTCTCTGTCCATCGGGCTGTTCAGCTCGGCATTTGTTGGTTTTAACCAACTGATTTTTGCGGCAGCAACCAATGAACCTGCACCTTTGCCCCTAACCCCAGCTTATATGACTGCTGCTCAAAGTCTTGAGCAATTAACCCTAGAGGTGGAGGTAGAAGTGGAAACATTCATAGTACCTGCCCTTACGCTTATCAAAAGTTCCTATCAGCATTTTCACCCAATACCCTCATCTGCTATGTCAATGGAAGAAGCCGCTCAAATAGGCGCACATTATATTTGGGATGTTTTTGGTACAAATATTAATGGTATGTATATGCAGATGATGTTCGCCGCACACGCAAGCCAAACAAATACTTGGTGGACAGGTACGGTTTATGTAGAAGACCCTGACAATCCTACACAATATTATATCGTTGACAGTTATGGAGATGAGAAATTTGCTCTTCCCATATATATGTTTGTAATAAATGCTATTACAGGCGGGAGAATTGACATCTCCTTCATGTGTCCGCGGGTAATGCCAAATTCAGAAGGCAGCAATAATCATTATGATACCGGCACATCAACACTGCTTCCTATAGATGTAAACAATAGGCTTAGCGCAAGAATGGCATTGTTAGAGACCGGCTGGTTTGATATGGATATTAACGAGCAGCTTGCATTTGCCGGACTTTCCGAGGAGGCTGTTAAAATCTATACGCAAACCGCAGCAAGACTTGCTAAGGCACAGTTTAATATCTCCGGCGTGTCAGATGTGCAGTTGGCCGGTCTTTCCGCAAATGGCATGACGGGCAATATTGTAGAGTTAGCCGCGCTTAATTTTACAGCCATAGACAATACCGGCAGGGAAGCGTTTATCTCCATACCCCCAACAGATGTACGGGGTATGATTGATATTTCAACCCAGCACAATGATTTCATTCCCGGTTTCTTTTATGATGGTCCCGGCGGACGTGGGTAGGATTTCCTCTAAAGCCCCATTTCACATGGTTTGTACCGTATAGAATGGGGGCTTTTTTAAGACCATTTTGGTCTTAAACGACTATAGTTCCATTCCTCGTCCATTTTCACAAAAATTATTAAGCCCTTACAAATTCACATTTATAAGGGCTTAACCATTAATTTCCCTACAACTCCCCACTGTCATCTGACATAGGAGACTCTTCAGGAGCAACTATATTCCCACTCTCGGCAAACATAGTTTTATTATCTTTTTCCTTATGGGTAAGCTTCCCTTCCGGGAAGAGTGCCCTAAATTCAGCACCTGTTATTTTTTCCTTCTCCATAAGGACATCTGTTATTTTGTTAAGGACATCCATATTTTCACTTAGAATTGCCATAGCTTTTTTATAAGCCGTATCCACCATATTCTTTATTTCCGCGTCAATTTCAGAAGCGATATTTTCACCATAATTTCTTGTATGTCCCCAATCGCGACCTATGAAAACCTCATTATTATCGTCCCCAAGGTTAATTGGTCCTAACTTGTCAGACATACCGTATTTTGTAACCATAGCCCTTGCGATATTGGTGGCACGCTCTATATCATTTGAGGCTCCCGTGGTAATATCCTTTAAAACCAGCTCCTCGGCGGCGCGCCCCCCTAAAAGAGCTACAATCTGCTGTTCCATAAGGGTTTTGGACATATAAGATTTATCCTCACCGGGCAGATGCATGGTATAGCCCCCAGCCATGCCTGTAGGTATAATAGAAATCATATGAACAGGGTCAAGCTCCGGCAGCATTTCAAATAAAATAGCGTGCCCGCCTTCGTGGTATGCAGTAATGCGCTTTTCTTTTTCGCTAATGACTTTGGACTTCTTCTCCGCACCTATGCCCACTTTAACAAAGGCTTTCCTAAGCTCTTCCATATCAATTTCTGTTTTATTTACCCTTGCAGCCAAAAGTGCAGCCTCATTTAATAAATTTTCCAAATCAGCCGGCGTAAACCCTGCTGTTGTATGAGCAATTACCCCAAAATCCACATCAGCAGCTATTTTTTTGCCTTTTGCGTGGATTTTAAGTACTTCTTCCCTGCCTTTAACATCAGGTCTGCCTACAACTACGCGCCTGTCAAAGCGTCCCGGTCTAAGGAGTGCCGGGTCAAGTATATCCGGGCGGTTGGTTGCCGCAACAATTATAACCCCTTCATTTACGCCAAAGCCGTCCATTTCAACAAGCAGCTGGTTTAGGGTTTGCTCTCTTTCATCGTGACCGCCGCCTAGTCCTGCACCTCTGCGCCTTCCTACGGCATCAATTTCATCTATAAAAACTATACATGGGGAATTTTTCTTAGCCTGCTCAAATAAATCCCTTACCCTAGAGGCTCCAACCCCTACAAACATTTCAACAAAATCAGAACCGGAGATGCTGAAAAACGGCACCCCTGCCTCACCGGATACAGCTTTAGCAAGGTAGGTTTTACCCGTTCCCGGAGGACCTACCAAAAGTACCCCTTTAGGAATCCTTGCGCCAATATCCACAAATTTTTTCGGATTTTTAAGAAAATCCACAAGTTCGGAAAGCTCATGCTTCTCCTCTTCAAGACCTGCAACCATTTCAAATGTAATTTTCTTTTTATCGTCAGGGGCAGAAAGTTTGGCACGGCTTTTGCCAAAATTCATAACTTTGTTGCCGCCGCCTCCACCGCCGCCGCCTTGCATTTGCTGCATAACAATAAATATTAAAAAAATCATAACCCCTATTATAATCGCAGGGAAAAGAAATTGCATTACAACATTAGTCCTTGGAGGAGGCATAGTTACCACAGTCAGCCCATGCTCTGCCTGTGCCGCCTCTATATCCCCCGCAAAACGGGAAAGCCAAGGCACATACACAGATTCAGTACGGGCAACTACCCCTGCCGAATCATAGAAAAAAGCCCGCACATTCCCCGTATCAGCTACATCCGGATTAATAGAAATCTCAACCCTCGCCACATTGCCGGCATGAATGTCACTCATAAGATTATCAAGGGTATAAGCCTCTCTAGTCCCTGCCGGATCAGTTAGGCGAAAAGCCATAAACATAAGTAGTATAAATATTACGATGAGGGTATATATGCTCATAGTTCTTGCGTATCTTTTCAATTTGTACCTCCTCTTATCGCAAGTGCTAAAGCACTTGCTTTTCGTTTGAAACTTCGTTTCAAACGAGCTTTATTTTAGGTATGAATTAAAAGCTCCGGCACTATGTTTGAAACTTTTAATTCTCCTCAGGTGGGCAAAGCCCACCTTGCGGATTAAAATCTGCGATGCTTAAAACCTATGCGATTTATTTATATTAACTCCTCAGGCAATATACCTACATAAGGCAAATTCCTGTAATACTGGTTATAATCAAGACCGTAGCCTATTACAAACTCATTTGGTATTGTAAAGCCTATGTAATCGGGCGCAACATCATTTTCCCGCCGCTGTGGCTTATCTAAAAGAGTACACACTTTAAAGCTTTCAGGGTTTTGGCTGAGCAGGTAATTTTTAAGATAATAAAGACTAAGCCCGCTGTCTACAATATCTTCAACTAAAAGTACGTGCTCCCCCTCAATAGGGTCTCTTATATCACGGGTTATTTTCACATTGCCACTGGACTTAGTATCACTGCCATAACTTGAAACACTTATAAAATCTATCTTAATATCCAAATCAAGACACTTAATCAAATCCGACATAAATATAACTCCGCCGCTAAGTACACATATTACCTTAACAGACTTGCCTAAATAATCGCTGTTTATAATCCCGGCAAGTTCCTCGACCCTCTTTGCAATCTCATCTTCACTTATCAGTATTTTTATTGGTCTATCCACCGCTGTCAAACTTCCTCCATATGTCTATATATATCTTTAAAACCTCATTTTCAACTTCATCCGAAGCAGCATAAGGGTTTGCGGAAAGCATCATAAGCACTTTATTATCAGATGCCACAATATAAATATTATCCCGCATAAATTCAGGGACTTTTCTCTCAATAAGAAAATCCTTATATTTAACAATTTTACCCTTAGGAGTACTAATCATATCTCCAGCTTTACGAGTCCGTAGCACAAGACTACCCATTATTTTATCACATTTAAAAACCCCTGCACAAGTCTTAACGAAATTTTCTCTAAAATTAATTTCTTTCGAAGATACGCTTATAAAAGTGCCGGTATTTTCTATTTGAATAAAATCTCCAATTTTTAAAGTTATTTCTTTGATTTGAACCGCCGCTTCCTTGTATATAATTACATTACCAAAGGCATTTGCTGCAAACAGCCCTTTTGACAGACTGATTTTTTTGCCGGATCTCATATTAAACAGCCTTAAAACCATTTTAGTATGAATATTATCAAAATCCTTGTCATCTCCGATTACGGACTTTACACCTAGGCGAATCAATCTCTCTAAAATAGCAAGATGGAGGTTTTTATAGGCTTCCATGGGGATAGTAACGCTTGCCATCGCTTTATAGGGAGCAATATACTCTTTATAAGCACAATCCGTTTCTTTAGCAAAGTAATCCGCATCAGTTTTTAAGTTTTCCGATAACCTTGAAAGAGCTGAGGCTATATTGGGATTGTAGGATGATTTAAGCTCAGGCAAAAGCATATGGCGAATGCGGTTACGTAAATAGTCCATGTTTTTATTGGTACTGTCCGTCATGTAGGAGAGGTTATGTTTTTCGGCATATTCAATAATTTCCTCACGGCTGCAATATAGAAGCGGGCGGACTATATGCTCTCTTTTTGCGTCTATACCCCTAAGACCGTAAGGAGATGTGCCCCTTAACAGCCTAATAAGCATAGTTTCTTGGTTATCACTTTCTGTATGTGCCGTGGCTATTTTTTGGCAGCCAAATAACTCCCTCGCCGCTTCCAACGCTTCATAGCGAAGCGTCCTTGCCGCTTCCTCCAAACTAAGCCCTTTTGATTTGGCGTACTCCGGGCAGTTTTTTTGATAAACTTTTATAGGCACTTCAAGTTCTCTACATAAATTAATAGCAAACTGTTCATCTCTCAAAGCTTCTTCCCCACGTATCATATGGTTTATATGAGAGGCGTACAGCTTATAGCCAAGCTTCCTAAGGACATGGAGAAGAACCACAGAATCAGCACCGCCTGAAAGGGCAATAAGAACGCGGTCATCCTGTAATATAAGATTATATTTTTCTATTGTTTTTAGAGTTTTTTCTTCCATATTTTGATTATAACGCAAAATCTTTAAAAAAACACCCGGTTTTCGGGTGTTTTTTGGATTTTTCGTTTTAAAGTAATCTTAGAGCCTATCCCTTAATAAGCAGCTTCGTACTTTTTTGTCTTTTTTCTGTTTAACTACGTCGGTGTTCGCTTGCAGGTCAGCTTTGCACATGCGGCACTCACACCTTCTTGTTAAACAGAAAAAATCCTGCAAAATCCCTTTGCTGTTATTAAGGGACATGGGCTCTTAGAGTAAAAAAAGAAGGGCACCAATAAGAAATATACATCCAGCCATCATTGCTACATTCAGCACTATATCAAAGGGTGAGCTTTGTTTTATTATCAACCGATTTACACTATCCCCTTTTTCAAGAACAGCATTTTTCTGACCTCTGTAAATATTGCCATCATCATATTTAGTATTTATTATTTTCTCCGCTTCCATAACGAAGTTAAGCCGCCCTTTTTCTTTCATGGCATTGGCTTTAGTTTCATTTTTCATAATAAATATGATTTGTTCATAGTCTTTGTTTTCATCTGCTTTTATGCATATAACCTTTTTTTGTTCTTTTTTCATATGGGACCTCCTTGTGGATAAGTAATAAGTAATATTGTTTCTTTAGCAATATAAACTAATTATTTCCATATATGGTTTTTATATACTATGAGCATAAATAAGAAAGGCTGAATATAATAAAGACTTATTCAATAAATTCTAATGAGAACAAAAAAAGACATATAAGCTTGTGCAAAATCCACAAACCATATGTCTTTAGCTTTATAGCCAATCAACTAATCTTCTCCCAAATCCTCGCGCACAATACAGTCATATCGTCCTTAACTTGGTTGTCTGAACGCTTTTTAGCTAAGCTTATCAAATAATCCGCAATATCATCAGGGTCTTTAGAGTCAAATTCTTCAAGAGCAAGGCTTACCCAATTTCTCTCTAAATCATTATTTTGTCTAACCTCACCGCTATCGCACACACCATCTGTAACCATGACTATAATATCGCCATTTTTTATGTTTTTTTTGCAAATCTCCGCATCAATTTCTTTTAAAATACCCATTGGCAAACTTTCTGATACAATTTGAGCAACTGATTGCCCTCTTTTTATAAAAGTAGATGCCGCACCGATTTTTACAAACTCCGCAATGCCTGAATGCAAGTCAATAGCACATATATCCATTGTAGAAAAATGTTCAGCACCGTCTTTTAAAACCAGAGCCGAGTTTATAAGCCTAAGGGACAACTCTCTTGAAAAACCCGCTTCAAGAAAGTCCTCTAAAAGCCCCATTGCAGCCTCGCTTTCTGTTCGTGCTTTTATTCCGGAACCCATACCGTCAGATAAAGCAAGTATAATTTGGCTGCCCCGTATTTCCATTACAGAGTGGCAATCTCCTGAGTGAATGGAGCCATCCTTTTTGGCGTAAGCTGCACCTGATACAATATTAAATCTAGGCTCTTCCATAAAGTTTAAGCGGCACTTTGAACGATACTTGGAATTTTTTTGGCATGCTTTATCACTGACTATCATTTTACGACCGATAGCTTTTGATACTATTTTTGCCGCCTCCCTAAAACAGTTAAGCATAGAAGAACAAGCCTTTCTTTCAAGACTTACACTAAATTTGCCGTAAGCATTTTCAAGCACAATCACATCTCTCACCTCAATATTTTTTTTAGCAAATTGATTTGCAATTTTTTCCGAAAGCTCATTTTTAATAATTTCTTTTTGTTTTATTTCCAAAGATAAATCACCGAGCACTTCAGAAACCCCTAAAAGCTGCTGGCTAATAAGGTGCTTACTTTCAGCGATTTTATTCTGCCAGCTTAAATTTAGCTTGTAAATATCATATTGGCGGGAAAGCCATCCGCTAAAATGCCCTATATATTTACAAAGTTCCGAATATTCCGAATTTTCTACATTAGGTTCATGCCCTTTTTCAAAATCTTCTAAAATTTTAAAGCTCATCTGATAGGTTTTATAGAAATTTTTGCCCCAGCAATCATTTTTATAAGGGCATTTAGGGCATGCTCTTGCAACAGCGTCATCAATTAGTCTGGATAACTCTTTAGAACCAAGAGTTTGCTGTTTTTCGGCTCCTATTTCAAGGGTTTTCCCCATATTTTTAAAAGATGCCGATATCCCAAAAAGCCGCTGGCTTACAAGGGTTTTAGCTTGTTTGGCTTCATCTATGGTGCGGTTTATAGTAATACGGCTAATATTCATCGAAAAATTGTCAGGGATTACCAAAAACAAGGCAACTGCCGCACCTAAAGAGAATATGAAATAATTATATATAAGCCCTGTATCAATATATATTGCGCTTAATACAGCCCCAACTACAAATCCGGCTGCGGAAGCAATTTTGCCGCGGCCTTTCAAAAATCCGGATACTATGCCCCCTACACTTAAAACCCCTATAAGGGAATAATTTAGATGCCCTGCTAAAGTTAGTATAAAGCCCAGTGCCACCCCGCATGTGGCTCCCATAGGCGCACCGCCGCGCCTTGCAACCATTAAAACAATAAGCGCGCATAATATATATTTTAATGAAAAATTACCTATGTATATATCCGCGGCTCCGGCAACCATTGCTCCAAGGACTATTATTAGACTTAAGGCACCTTCATTGTCTAATGCGTCTTTGTGCTTGCCGGACAGTAATAAGGCACTGTCTTTCATTAACACAGTTAAGCTTATTGCAAATATACACCCGCCTGCAATCATAAGTATAAAATAAGGGCTTGAATCAAATAAAAAGATAAACAAAAGCCCTGAAAACATAGACGCGAATCCTGATACCAAAATTTTCAGCATAGTTTTTGGGCGGACTCCCGCAATATTTAAAAACATATGCCCAAGAAGAATAAGAGATAATGCCGATAAGTTTTTAAGCATCAAAAGCCCTTCAAATCTTGTTACTATGCCTAGTGCCATAGGAATTGCCAATATGTAAATCTTCTGGCGCACCCCTATAAAATTCGCTAAAAAAGCAATAAAAAAAGGGTTTATAAATCCAAACAATGTTACCCTGCCTATAAAGAAACCGATAAGGACAAGTAAGCATGTTGATTTTAAGGTTTCTAATTTAGTACCTATGCTTTCTATTGTTTTTGACTTGTAGATATCCCACACTTTTTCCATATATTGCTCCACCAACTAAATTTTGGACAAGCTTTCGTGGAGATAGTATACCAAGCAAAACTGGAAAAAAATGTCAAAACCTGAAAAAGTCAAAAAAATAACCCCTCAAGGTGAGGGGTTAGCAGAGTATAGACAAACCCCTCTTTGACTGGGGTACTGTCTCTCAAGAGCCATATTTATTTAACAAGTGCATCCTTCATCCTATTTAAACACTCTACAAGCAACGGTCTCGGACATGCCAAATTTATACGCTGGAAACCGTTGCCTTCCTGCCCAAAAATATGCCCGTCATTTAGCGCAACCTTCGCCTCCTGTTTCATTATACGCTCAAGCTCTTTAGGGTCAGACTCGTAATTATTCAAATCAACCCAAAACAGATATGTGCCTTCAATATATACCGGCGTAGATTTAGGCAGCTCTTTTTTAAAAAACTCCATACAATAATCCACATTGCCGTCTATATATGCATTAGCTTCTTCCAGCCATTCTTCCCCTTCAGTATACGCAGCTATATTTGCAGCCATGGCAAGAGGGTTTACCCCGCCTATATGAAGCTTGTCATTAACCCAATAATTATATATATCCTGATACTCTTTTTTAGTAATTACAAGGTTGCTTATTTTAAGACCGGCTATATTAAAAGCTTTACTTGGGGCAGTTAGGGTTATTATTTCATCAACATAATCTCCCGCTAATTTGGCAGCAGGGGTAAATGCTATGCCTTTACGTACCGTATCCGCATGGATTTCATCAGAGATTATCCATTTTTTATGCTTTTTAGCTATTTCCACAACTTTTTTAAGCTCCTCCTCACTCCAAACCCTGCCGGAAGGGTTGTGGGGCGTACAAAACAGAAGCCCTTTATTATTTGGATCAGTCAGCTTCTTATCTAAATCATCATAATCCATTTCATAGCGGCCGTTTTTATAAATGAGGGGGTTGTTTACAACTTTACGGTTGTTATTTTTAACCTTTAATGCAAAAAGGTGATAAACCGGAGGCTGTATAACTATCCCATCCCCCTCATTGCTTAAAATATTAAGGAGTAATGCTATACCCGGCAGTATACCCGGACAGAAAAAAACATCCTTATTTTCAACTTGCCAGCCGTATCTTTTTAAATACCAGCCTGTTACAGCATTTTTCGCTTCATCGCCGTAATATGTATAGCCAAATGCCCCTTTATCTACCCTATCATGAATTGCCTTTAAAATAGGCTCCGCCGTGGGAAAATCCATATCCGCAACCCATAGAGGCAGCGCGTCCTTATCATTGCCCTCCGGCATACGATCCCATTTTGTGGCATAAGTGCCTTTTCTGTTAATTAGAGTGTCAAAATCATATTTGCCCATGATATCTGTCCTTTCACGCTATATTTTTACACAGTATATCACAGGGTAAATAATTGCGCTAGGGTATTCTTTATGTTATACTTGTCAAAACTTATTATATGGATAATTTTTACAGGAGGTCTATTTTGGAAGAGATGAATATCAAAAAGAGTAATATACTAAAAACCCTTGCAGTACCCCTTATGTTATTAGCTGTTGTACTGGTGGCGGCTTTTAGCCATATGGGTTCAAACAGTCAGGACTTGCCTCCGGCAGACGGCAGTATTTTTGACCTTATAGCCACTGACGACTTTGATTTTGACGAGCTTTTTCTATATAATTTGCCTGTTATGCTTCATTTTAGTGCCTCAGATTGGTGTTCATCCTGTAGGGTAATGAAGGCAACACTTATAGACTTACATGATGAGCTTCGAGGCAATGCTATTGTTAAATACATCGATATTGATGAATTTATGGATTTCGCTATGGACTTCCCCATTACTGTAGTCCCCACACAGTTTTTATGGAACTCTGACGGCACACCTTTTTATGCCGATGATGGCTTTCCTATCCATCTCCTAAATTACAGCTTAAGAGCTACCGGCGAGCATGTCCTTACTGCTCATGAAGGGGTTTTAAACGCCCAGCAAATAATATTTATACTTGAAAGTATGGGTATGGGCTTGTGATTGACAGTATTTTATCACAACTTGCCCATATAATTAGAAATTATGTGTATTTCGCCCCTTTACTTGCCTTTTTGGCAGGGATTTTAACATCATTTATGCCCTGTACACTGGCTGCAATCCCTCTTGTAATTGGTTATGTAAAAGGTGCCGGCGGAGAAGATGATCCAAGGAAAGCTTTTAAACTGTCTTTTATATTTGCTTTTGGGATGGCTGTAAGCTTTACCGCAATGGGTGCCGCCGCGGCAACTTTAGGTATGTTTTTAGGTGGTGCCAACAGGTATTTGCATATTATAGGCGGTGTGCTGATGCTTTTAATGGCTCTCCAAATTTGGGAGGTATATACATTTATACCTGCCTCAAACTTGGTTTCTAAAAGCAGTCGAAAAGGTTATTTAGGTGCCCTTATTGCAGGCATGCTTATTGGGCTTTTAGGCAGTGCCTGTGCAACGCCTGTTCTTGTTGTGCTTCTTGCAATGGTTGCAAGGGGGGCAAATCCTTTGTTTGGTATTTTATGCCTTTTCCTGTTCGCGCTAGGTCATGGGATTTTAGTGGTTGTAGCCGGCTCCGGCACAGGGATTGCAGGGAAAATTACCAAAAATCCGGCTTACGGTAAGATAAGTAATGTAATTAGGGTGACAATGGGCTTTGTAATGACTACTTTTGGGCTGTATCTGATACATTTGTTTTTTTAGATATTAAAGGGGTTAATATTTTATGATTCATTTTAGACAGTATAAATATACAGACAACTTGTTTAATACGGACTTTTTATTAGTACGCGACTTCTTACTTAAGCTAAACAATCCCACCTACTCCTTCGGTTGGTGGGATCAGCAAATTACACGTCCCTCATTTAAGCCGGAATATTTGAATAAATTTGGGCTGTGGTCTAAAAATGACAGGCTTGCAGCCGTTGCTTGTGTTGATATAAATTTGGGCAGCGGGATTTTATGTGTTGATAAAAGCAATCGTACTCTAATTCCTGATATGATAAATTACGCAAAGGAAAATTTACATAATAATGGCAAACTTTCGCTTCTAATACCCGATTTGGATAAAGAGTATCAGAATGCCGCCGCAAATGCCGGCTTTATCCCTACACAGGATAGGGACAGCGAATCTATTATGATACTAAGCGAAAGAAATCTGCATTACACACTGCCTGATGGCTTCCAAATAACCAGCATGGCTGAGGGTTATGACCCGCTAAAGTTTGGACAGATAATGTATAGAGGCTTTGGCAGTGCGGCATACGAAAGTATGCTTACATCTTCCGATACCACCCCTATCGACTGCCAATTTAAACGCCCTTTCATAAACCTTGACTTGCAAATTGCTATTTTAGCACCGGATGAATCTTTTGCCGCTTTCTGCGGCGTATGGTATACGAAGGAGTCCGATTCGGTATTTATCGAGCCTGTTGTAACCGACCCCTCTTATCAAAAAATGGGACTTGGAAAAGCCGCTGTTTATGAGGCACTTAAAAGATGTGTCAATTTAGGTGCGCTTTCCGCTACTGTGTTTTCATCCATCCAGTTTTATTTTAATATTGGTTTTTGCCCTAATTCCACTTCTACATGGTGGGCTATAAATGAGGTGCCTTTTGACTAAATCGGAATATATAGTGATAGAAAGTTATATGCTAAAGCAAATGGAAAACGCTGACATGGCTCATGACAGGCATCATATACACCGGGTGTTAAATGCCGCACTGGATATTTATAAACATGAGGATCCCGTCGATTTTGATGTGCTGGTTGCCGCCTGCCTACTTCATGATATCGGGCGTGAAAAACAATTTGATGATTTGGAAAAACATTGCCACGCCAAAATAGGCAGTGAGATGGCATACGGCTTTTTACTGTCTATCGGCTGGTCAAAAGAAAAAGCAGCCCATGTAAAGGACTGTATAGCCTCCCACAGGTATAGGGTTAATATCCAGCCACAAACCATAGAAGCTAAAATTTTATTTGACGCAGATAAATTGGATGTGACAGGCGCAATAGGCATAGCACGGACTCTCGTTTACAGTATGCGGATTGCGGAGCCTCTGTACATAATAGATGACGATGGAAATATTGTTACCGGCGGCGGCAGTGGTGAGGTTTCCTCCTTCTTTCAGGAGTATAATTATAAACTTAGCAAAGTATATACCACCCTTTTTACAAACCGGGCAAAAGAAATTGCCCAAAAAAGGCAAAAAACAGCCGCTGATTTTTACAGCGGCTTGTTAGATGAGATTAGGGAGAATTATGAGAGCGGGGTTAGGTCAAGGAGAGTCGAGCAATGAGCGGTTTTGCGGTGGAATTTTAGCCCCGCCTTTGTCATTGTCCTTGCCTTACTGTGGGTAAGGCTGCGTCCTCTTTCACGGCGGCTTCAAAAATTCCATCCGCAAAACTCGAAGACCCATAGCCGCAAAAAAATTGCATTTAGCAAAATTTGAGGACGACGGTGGGCACTCAGCCCACCTAGGACGAAAATGAAGATTAATCAAATTTTTTGAGCTATGGGCGCCCAAGGTTCGACTCTCCTTGACCTAAGGTGCATAAAGCATTGCTGGATGAGTAGCTTGAGTATTTATTTGGTAGATTTACGTGAATAGGGAGTGGGGTTATCAGTCAATCCCAATATATAATCAGTACTTACTCCATAATATTTCGCTAAGGCTAAAAGCATTGATACCGGGATTTCCCTAATTCCTCTTTCGTATCGTGCATATACCTGCCTGTTGCACATTAGTATATTTGCAATTTCTTGCTGTGTTTTATCCTTGTCTATTCTTAAATCTGCAATCCTTTTAAACATATCAAACACCTCAAGCTGCATTAGTGGGCGGCGCGCACGCGCCGATTCCGTCCAAAGGACTGAACTTTCCCTCTTGACAATGGTATCAAATGGTATTATGATATTTTCAAAATGGTATCATACGGCACCACCAAGAAGAGAGCGAACTATGGCTGAATTTTGTTTGATATGTTGGAATAAAATAAACAACACCCATCTATACAGAGAGGGTGTTGTTATTTCAAAAGATTTTGATTTGTGCGAAGGTTGTGGGAAAATTACAACAGTTGTCATCGGTTACAGTAGTTGCAGACCGCTAATGTGGCGTATACTTAATACAATTTCTCGCAGATAATATAAATTTGCTTTGACAATAAGGTTGTAGTGAATTAACTAATCTCACTCCACCGGCTTCATAGTCGGAAACAACAGCACATCCCTTATAGACTGTGCATTGGTCAAAAGCATTACAAACCTGTCAACCCCAAGCCCTAAGCCGCCTGTAGGTGCCATGCCGTACTCCATTGCCGCCATAAAGTCCTCGTCTATATCGCTGGCTTCCACATCGCCCATGCTTTTCATCCTTGCTTGATGCTCAAATCTTTCACGCTGGTCAATTGGGTCATTTAACTCCGAATAAGCGTTGGCAAACTCCCTGGCGGTTATAAACAGCTCAAAACGCTCGGTATATTCAGGCTTGTCAGGCTTTCTTTTAGTCAAAAACGATATCTCAACCGGATAATCAATAATAAACGTAGGCTGAATCAAATTTTCCTCCGCATATCTGTCAAAGAAAAGATTTAAAATATCCCCTTTGGCATGACGCTCAGCGTATTCGATATGGTGTTTTTTTGCTACAGCCCTTGCCTCTTCCAAAGTTTTTATTTCATCAAAGTCCACATTAGCATATTTCTTAACAGCATCCACCATAGTAAGTTTCTCAAAAGGCTTTTCCAAATCAATTGTATATTCGCCATACTCTAGTTTTAGAGTGCCATTTACATCCATTGCCACTTTTCGCATCATAGATTCAATTAGCTCCATCATGCCGTTATAGTCCGTATATGCCTCATAAAGCTCAAGCATAGTAAATTCAGGATTATGGCGTGTACTCATACCTTCGTTTCTAAAATTGCGTCCTATTTCGTAAACACGCTCAAAGCCGCCTACAATAAGCTTTTTAAGAGGCAGTTCCAAAGCTATACGCAAATACATATCCAAATCCAAGGTGTTATGATGGGTTTTAAAAGGTCTAGCCAAAGTGCCCCCCGGTATAACTTGAAGGGTAGGGGTTTCAACCTCTATATAATCTCTATCATCCAAAAACCGGCGTATACTTTTAATTATAGCTGTGCGCTTTAAAAAAACGTCCTTAACCTCAGGGTTTACAATCAAATCCACATACCGTTGGCGGTAGCGAAGCTCCTGATCTCTAAGCCCATGAAACTTTTCAGGCAGTACCCTAAGGCTTTTGGTAAGCAGTATAACTTCTTTCGCTTTAACAGATACTTCGCCTTTTTGGGTTTTAAAAACCTCGCCTTTTATGCCAATTATATCTCCAATATCCATTTTCTTAAAGTCAGCGTAACTTTCTTCCCCAACATCTTCGCCTTTTATATAAACCTGAATTTGTCCATGTCTATCCGCAACATGAGCAAAAGATGCCTTGCCCATAATCCTTTTAGTCATTATGCGCCCAGCAACAGCAACAGGCTTACCTTCAAGACTGTCAAAATTATCCTGTATCTTTACAGAATGGGTATCCTGAGGAAATGTCGTTATTACAAAAGGATCTTTCCCCGCATCTTGTAATTCTTTTAATTTCTCACGCCTAATAGCCTCCTGTTCGCTTAACTCCGCCGCGGTAAGAGGCATTTGCTCTTGTCTATCGTTATTTTCGCTGCTCATCTTATCGTCCTTTCAAATAATCATCGGTTTATTTCAAGGATTTTATAGTAAGTAAGCCCGTCCGGTGCCGATACTTCAATCCGCTCTCCCGTTGCTTTGCCTATAAGGGCTTCACCTAAAGGAGATTCATTGGATATACGGCCTGTAAGAGGGTCAGCCTCAGTACTGCCTACTATAGTGTATACTACTTCCTCGTCAAATTCCTCGTCAAAAAGCTTTACTTTACAGCCTAAATTTATGGTGTTTGTATCAATATCTTCCTCATCAATAACCTCAGCATTTCTAAGCATCTTCTCTAAAGTTGCAATACGCGCCTCAACCTCGGCCTGCTCTTCCTTTGCTGAGTCATATTCAGCATTTTCAGACAAGTCCCCTTGCCCTCTTGCTTCCTTTATCTTTTGGGCTATCTGTTTTCGCTTAACAACCTTAAGTTCTTGAAGTTCTTCCTCAAGTTTTTTAAGCCCATCATAAGTTAACATTGTTTTCTTCTCTGTCATAACTTGCCTCCGACTATCTAAAAAAAATTTGCCCATGTTGTTTGGGCAATAGTAATTCTCTCGTGTGGATACCTTACCACAAGCCTAACCTAATGTCAATCCTCGTTGGCTAAAAATTCATGTTTCTAAGTTTTATATTGCTTGCTTCTATCCAATTTTTAATTTGCCAAATGTTATTTCTTACATTTCTTCCGCTTACAAAATTGTAAAAAGCCGCAAGTTCAAGATACATAAACAGCTCAAACTGTTCAATAGGCAATATTTCCCCTTCATATTCCACATTAAACTTATTAATGGTTAATATATCACTTCTTTTTAGCTTAATATCGTTAATCTTGCTGCTTGCGGAGCTAAGTTCAATATAACACGCGTTTTTCTTATAAAAACTTTCGTAACCTTTCTCATTTTCCGAAAGATTTATTATTATATCAGCTTCCTTAAGCAAGTAAGAGCCTCGCTCACCAAAGCTAATATTAAGCCCGCAGTCGTTAAATATTTCATACGCAAGCCCGCTGTAGCTTTGCTCGCCGCCACTTTCCAAGATAATACCAAGATGGTTAAGCCGCGGATATAATAATTCAACTACCGCTTTTGTAAATGGCTCCTCCCCTTCTATTATAATTAAAGAGAGCTTTGAAGGTTCTATTTTTACAGCTCGCAATATTTTATCTATTATACAATCTAGAAGAAATACTTTTACAACAACCCCATCAGGCACAAAAAAACCTCGCGGCAATGGTATCTCTTCCTCGCTAAACATAGCGCGGACGCCTAAATACTTAGCCTCCTCGGCAAAATTTAAAATAAACTCCTCGTCAATGCGGCTTAATATTATTTCATAGCCCAAAGCACCGTAAATTGACACTTCCTCTATAACCATAGGCATATATTTATCAATATACCAATTTTGGATAAAACGAGGAGCGCGCTTTAGAAAATTATTGTTCCAATCTATCTCATCCATAGTTTTTGCAAGACGTACTTTCGCAAATTTGCCCCTCATAAAATCACCTCAGGCAATTTTATGATAATATGAGACTGCTTATTACTGCTTGGCTAAAAAATTGCGGTATATATCAAACATTTTTTCCACTTCATCATAAGTTTTAAGCTTAATTATTTCCCTGCGAAGCTCCGTTGCCCCCGGCAGCCCTTTTACATACCAGCCTAGATGTTTTCGCATTTCTCTGATGCCAATATATTCTCCCTTGACTTTTGTAATCTCCAACGCGTGGAAAAGTGCCGTTTCAAGCCGCTCCTCCAAAGTAGGAGGGGGGGGAGCGGTACCTTTTTCTATAAAGCCCGCTATCTCTCCAAAAACCCAAGGATTACCCTGTGCCCCACGGCCTATCATAACCCCGTCACAGCCTGTATATGCTTGAATTTCCTGATAAGCCGCCAAATCTACAACATCTCCATTGCCAATAACAGGGATTTTTACAGCTTCTTTCACAGCTTTTATTATATCCCAATCCGCTTTACCGCTGTAAAACTGGCTCCTAAACCTGCCGTGTACACAAATAGCAGCCGCCCCGGCATTTTCTGCTATTTTAGCCACCTCTACCGCATTCGGCTCAGGTCCCTCGAAGCCTTTTCGTATCTTTACAGTCACCGGCATTTTAGATACTTTAACAATAGCTTCAACAATTTGCCCTGCCTTTGCAGGTTCTTTCATAAGAGCGGACCCGTCGCCGTTTCTCACAATTTTATTAGCGGGGCAGCCCATATTTATATCGATTATATTAAAGAGGTGCAGCTCGTTAAGCTCCTTAGCCATTGCAGCCATAATATCTTTGTCATTACCGAAAATCTGTACTGTTTTAATTCTCTCATTGGGGTGGATTTCAAGTAAGGGTGCCGTATTTTTGCTGTTATAGCTCATCCCTTTGGCACTAACCATCTCCGTATAAGTCAGCCCGCAGCCAAAACCAGCGCAAATCCCTCTAAATGTGGCGTCCGTAATCCCTGCCATAGGTGCTAGGATTACATTGTTTTTAAGCTCAACACCGCCGATTTTAAGCATTGTTTTAAGCCTCCTTAAGCACCGTCATTACATACCACGCCTTAAGGGATACAAAAAACTCATGCCGCTCCCTGGCAAGCTTATCTAAATCAAGTTTCGCACCGATTTCATCAAAACTTTCGTCCCATTCCTCTGGAAGGCACTCAAAGTATACATCACCGTTTTCCTTGAACTTCAGGGCGAATATACAATGGAGCTTAGCGGCATAGTATTTGCAAATTTCCTGTACTTCATCCAAAATAGGCTTTGGAAGCTTTGAAAATAATGGGTTGTAATAATAAGTTTTATTATAAATTGAGGCACGGCCTATGAGAGATTTATTTTCATCCATACATAAAAACTCCTATACATTTTATACATATCCATATATTCCACGGACTGATACTTCCCCTGAATCCAGTACGCGCTTTGTACCATTTTCAAGGGTTATTTCAAGCTTACCGTCGGGGCTTATCCCTGTGGCTGCAGCAGTATAGACGACGTTATTTTCATGTATAGCCACTGTTTTGCCAATGTTTACACAAAGGCTTCCATACTCTTCGATAAACGAGCTTACACCGCTGTTTTCAAAACTTTCATAATAGAGGCTTAGATTGGTTAGTAAAAACTTAATTATCTCCGCTCTATCGTGCTTTTGCCCTGTGGCTATGTTGAGGGAGGTTGCCTTATCTAAAAGTTCCTCCGGAAAACTTTCCCGGCCAATATTTATCCCAATGCCCACAACTACACCATACTCACCCCTTTCTGTGAGTATACCGCAAATTTTCCTGCCGCCTACTACCACATCATTAGGCCATTTTATCATAGCTTTTTCGTCCAAGTCAGTTAAAAACCGGTTTAGAGTGTTAGCCACACAAACCCCAGCCATAAGGGTCAGGCGGGAAGAGTCGCCTTTAGGTCTTAGCAATAGGCTAAGGTAAATATCCTTCGCCTCTCCCCCGTCCCAAATACGCCCAAGGCGGCCTTTGCCTGCGCTTTGTTTTGCTGTTATTACAGCAGTGCCTGAGGAGGTGCCGTTTTTGCCTAAATCCTTGGCATAGTCGTTAGTTGAGCCTATTTCGTCAAGGAATATTATATTTTCGGCTACAAAAGGGGCGTTAAACCCCTTAAAACTAGATTCGTTCATTATTACTCCTTTTTCTTATGCTTACGATAGATTACAACAATACATATAAAAGCCAAACCGCCCTTTAATCAATTGCCTATTTTAAGAGCTTGCCTAACATCGGCTCTACCGAAAACTCCCTGCAAAGCATTAAAGCTGCCTCAAGTTTCTCATCATCCACCCTATCTGAGATTTTAACCGCTCTTATCATAATATTTTTTGCCGTATGCTCCATATCAATAAATTCCATTATGCCTACACGGTAGCCCATAGCCTCCAGCAGCTGACCGCGGACAGCGTCCGTTAAAAGTGCGCTAAACCGCTCCTTTAATATACCGTGCTTTAACATTGGCGCAAAGACTTCACTCTTTATCTGCCCAAAAAGCTCATGCTGACAGCAGGGTGCCGATAAAATCACCTTCACACCATTTTGGAGGGCATAATTTAGCGCAAAATCCGTTGCCGTATCGCAGGCATGCAAAGTCACCATCATATTACAGTCTTTAATCCACTCAAATTTAGATACATCACCATAATGAAAGCTCAAATTTTCATAACCGCACTTTATCGCAAGCTCGTTACAGTGAGCAACCACATCTTCTTTCAAATCAACTCCTGTGATTTTTACATTTTTCCCTAAAATAAAGTTAAAATAATGATATATGACAAAGGTTAAGTAGCTTTTCCCACAGCCAAAATCAAGTATATGCGCCTCATCATCCACATACGCCTCAACCGTATCTACTATCTCCAAAAATTTATTTATCTGGCGAAATTTTTTCTGCTTGTCTTTATAAACCGTACCCTCTTTATTCATAAGCCCAAGGTTTATAAGTATATCAAGGGGCTCACCCTCTTTAAGAATATGATTTTTAACTTTATTATGAGCCAAATCCGCCACAAAGTTAGGAGGATTTTTGATATTTATCCGCTTAAAATTACCTTTTTTGCCTACTAACAGCTTAAAAGAACCCTCTCCACAGTCTATTTCCCATTGTTTATAGCCTAAGCCCTCAATTTCTCTAAGCTTACCCTCTATCTCATCCTCTAACAAATTATAATGAAAAACTTTATCAGCAGTATAAAAAGAAAACTGCAAAACCTCCCTATCTTTAAGCTTTATGGGAAGTGCCACAATTTTCTTACACTCATTTGCCGCTTTGTGTGGGTTTGAGATAATCAGCCTGTTCACACCTGCATTTACTGCCGCCATAACCTCATCTGCCGCTTTATACGAGTCCGAAATAGTCCCTCACTCCCCCTATAAAATAGAGCGACCCAAAAGCACAAATTACATCCTCCGGCTCTAAAGTGGACAGCGCATAATCCAAGGCTTCATCAACATTGTTTTTATGCACAACATCTTTATGGAATCGTCTAATTTCCGACTCAAGCTCCTCACCAGCCTTTGCCCTTGGAGAATCCGGCGTTATGGTTATAAACCTCTTAGCAATAGCACCAAAAGGCTTAAATATAGCCCCTACATCCTTATCAGCCAAGCACCCGCAAATGAATATAAGCTTCCTGCCGGGAAAGTAGCATTCAAGCCCCTCTAAAAGAGCCCGGGCTCCTTCAGGGTTATGAGCCCCGTCTATGATAGTTAAAGGCTCCCTGTTCACTATTTCAAAACGCCCTGCCCATTTGGCGTTTTGAAGCCCTTCTCTGATATTTTCTTCACTTATTTTAAAGCCCTTGGCTCTAAGCTCCTCACAGGCAAGCATACTTAGTGCAGCATTATACACCTGATACTTGCCTAAAAGGGTAATATTAAGCCCTTTGTATATACCAAAATCAAAGCTTGTCCCATTAATATCCTGGGTTAATATTTCAACTTCCTTGTCATCTAATTTCCGAAGACCTGAATTTTTTTGGCGGCAAACTTCTTCAAAAACCGCCATAACCTCAGGTTTTGCAGGATATACAACACTCATGCCGCCTTTTTTAATAATCCCTGCCTTTTTTGCGGCAATTTCAGACAAAGTGGTACCCAGATACTCCATATGATCAAAGCCTATGCTGGTTATTACCGCAACAAGGCTTGTATTATCGTCAATAATATTGGTGGAGTCAATAATACCACCCATACCAACTTCCAACACAACTATATCACAATTATGCTTTTTATAATGAAGCATAGCCATTGCGGTAAGTATCTCAAACTCAGTGGGGTGGTCGTCGCTTTCAGCCTTCATTATGTCAATTTTGGATTTTATAAGGCTGGTGTAGCGTGCAACTTCCTCCTCTGATATTTCAACACTGTCTATCCGTATCCGCTCAGAAAAACGTTGTATTGCCGGGGATGTAAACAGCCCTGTTTTGTAGCCTGCCCTCATTAACACCGATGAAAGACAGGCGCATACAGAGCCCTTGCCGTTAGTCCCTGCTACATGAGCGAATTTAAGAGCCTTCTGAGGGTCACCTAAAAGTTCACAAAGCCGCCTAATACGCTCAAGCCCCGGTTTGGAGCCAAATTTTTTAGTAGTTGAAATATAATCAATCGCTTCTTTATAGTTCATAAAGTTACTCCTTATGCATCTCTCGTCCTACACTTATATGCACACATTTTTCATTTGCAAATTTGACACTGTACTCTTTTGCATCTTTAATTTCATCATGTTTAAATATAAGAAAATCACTTTTTTGCAAGATTTTTTTAACAGGCTCTTTGCCGCCTATTAAAATTTCCACTTCTGTGCTGCCTTCCAAGGCATAAAAACCATTAAAGCACTCTGTACTCAAATTAAGCTCCGTGCCGGGCAAGATAATTTCAAGCCCGCCATTATAGCCTTTTCTCGCAATCAAATTAAAATCCTTGCATTTGCCTTCACTTTTTGTACTCCAATCACCTAAGAAAAAGTCTTTCTCACAAGGTCCTAATTTTACTTTGTGCTGACCTTCGTGGGACAGTGTCAAATCACCTTCCAAGGTCATAATATACCGTTTAAAGCCAGGGAGGCTTGTAAAAGTTGACTCCTCCACCTCTACAGTTGCCGTTGAAATTCTAAAGCCAAAATTACGCTCCCCATAAAAGCTGTCCTCCGGATAAATATAAAGCTCCGAAGTAGCTCCTCCAGCCCATGAGGTAGTCCTTGCGCCGGATATAGGGCGTATGATATATATAACTTCCGCCAAAAGCCCTTTCTGGGCAGGTGGCTTAAATATTGAGGCATTTACGAAAACCGTCACCATAATACCAATGAGAGAGTCCACTATACGGTTAAGAGAAAAGGCAACCGGGTCAAGCCCTTCCGGCGCCATAAATCCCGTAATAATCGTCATATAAACAAGACAGCTAAGGACAATGCTTTCACTTAAACGAGTTATATGGCAAAAATGAATCAAAAATACAACCCCAACAAGGGCACAAATAATAAATGCCATTGCACTATGTCCGGGTATGCCGAAAAAAACCGCAGCCGTACCGAGCGCGCCGCCCATTAATGAAGCTATTATATTGCCTTTGCCGGCATCTAAGGATTTTTCCACACTAGCCTGCATACAAAGGATAGACGCGGTAACTGCCATCATAATACCGTCTCTGCCCATAATACCGTAGAATATAAGACATACGGCAACAGCTATGCCGGTTTTTATGGTTCTCGGTCCCGGCCAATGCCAATCAATATTGATTTTATTAAACATGTGATTACAACTCCGTCTTTGTCTACCTGCTTAGGTCAAGGAGAGTCGAACCTTGGGCACCCATAGCCGCAAAACCGCTCATTGTTCGACTTTCCTTGACCTAAGCTGCGTTTCAGAGGGTTCCCGCTACTTCCTCATATATCTTATCCGCAAGCTTCATGGATTTTTCCAAAAGCTCCGATCCTTTTTCCCTGTATTCATTAACAAAGGCTCCATCCTTTATGCCGCCGATGTTAATAAGCACATTAAGCCACGCGCCGCGAACACCTGCGCCCAGCATAAGAGCCGCAACACCTAAATCACTTGATGCATTTGCGTTTGACTTGCCTACATAATCATTTGTCATTACAAGTGCCTCGTATGAGTAGCCCATAATTTCAAGGGGTACAACCGAGCAGGCTTTAAGAGCCGCCTGCATAGCTTCCCTGCGGGCACTCTTTTCCTCGTCAGTAGCTTTAGGCATTTTAAAAACCGCTTCCATCTGAGCGAATATTTCCGTGTCCCTATCCATACAGTCAAGGAGTTTTACCCTTAAGTCCTCGGCTTGTTTTAAGGTATTCAAGGTAAGTTCTTCATATTCCGCGTATTTTGATTTGCCTGTAGTAAGTGCAGCTACCATATGAGTAAGTGCCGCTCCTAAAGACGCCGATAAAGCAGCAACAGACCCGCCGCCGGGTGCTGGGGCATCTGATGCAAGTTTTTTTGAAAACTCTATATTTGTGATTTGTGATAATTTCATTTGTATCCTCCTGTTTGTGTATATTGTGAAAAATGTGGTAATCCAGGCTCGGTATAATGCAAAGCTCCATCTTCATCAAGATGGTAGTACTCCCCTTGAGCGCAGCAGTCTGCACGAATCCCAAACGCATAGATATTTCCAGCCTCGGAAGTAAATATATTTCCGTAAGGCGTAAGTAAAGGCTCCGTCCGGGGTACATATGCCGCTGCCGATGAACCGCCAAAGAAAGCAAATGTAAAAGCCGCAAATAAATATGCCGCCGCACAGGCTAAAATGCCTTTAAATAAGCACTTTATCTTTGGCGGCATATTTTCATGACCCTTCAAATAACTAGTCATTGCACTTTTACTTGCGCGGTAAAAACCTGAGCGATATCCACAAGAATGTTTATTACAGCGTAGAAAAGGATAAACATTACTAAGCATCCCAAAATCATTGGATAATCTCGGGCGGCTATACCTTGTATAAAAAGCCGTCCAATGCCAGGCCATGAGAAAAGAACTTCCACTAAAACAATGCCTGTAAAAAAATCGCTAAAGTGAAGTTTAAAAGCTTTCAAAATAGGTGCAAGAGCGTTTCGCAGCATATGTTTACGGATAACTTTGCTGTTAGAGAGTCCTTTTGCCTGTGCTGTTTTAATATAATCTTGCCGCATAATATCTAAGATAGATGAGCGGATACTACGTACCATCGCAAATAATATGCCGCTGCCCAAAGCGATCCCCGGCAGTACAATTGAGTTCCATCTTGCTGCCCCAGAGGTCGGGAACCACTCAAGGTTAAACGAGAATAAACCTAGCAAAAGCAAACCAAGCCAGAATACAGGCATGGAAATGCCAATTATCGCTATAAAAATACTTGCCCTGTCAATCCAAGTGCTTTTCTTAACTGCGGCGGCAATACCTATAGGAAAGGCTAAAATCAAAGCAGCCGACAGCGCAGCCAGACTTAGCCGCAAGGTAAGCATAAACCTCGGCATAATCTCATTGGTAATGGATAGGCGATGATCCCTGAATGAAGTACCAAAATCCCCTGTGAAAACGCCTGAGATGTATCTAACAAAATGAATGAGGATAGGGTCGTTCATTCCATGTATTTCGCGCATTTCGTGAACCCATTCCGGGTTATAAGGACCTAGGGCAAATGTAAATGGATCCCCCGGTGCAAAGTGGTACAGCACCATAAAAGCTATAAATGTAGTACCAATCAAAACAGGTATCAAAGCTATAACTCTTTTTGCCGCATATAGCCACATACACTCTCTTCCTTCCTTACCAAACATCTGCACGCGTCATTAAATCTGTTGCGAAATTAGCATTCGTATCGTCATTACGGGCTTGACCCGCAATCTAAAAATCTTTTTGTGATACGAGATTGCGGCTTCCTGAATCAAGTTTAGGACAGGCTTAGGATACACTGACAGGGCTGAGTGCTGTTTCGCTACAAATCTAGTGACAACAACCGAAATTTAAAACAAGCCGCTTATCCTGCCTTCATCATCAATATCAATCTTCTCGGCACTTGGCACCTTAGGCAGTCCCGGCATAGTCATAATATCCCCTGAAATTGCCACAACAAAACCCGCACCTGCTGATAATCTTATCTGCCTTACAGTCATCTCAAAGCCTTCCGGTGCTTTTAAAAGCTTAGGATTGTCAGAGAATGAGTACTGTGTCTTAGCCATACAAACAGGAAGATTGCCATATCCCATAGCTTCAATCTCTTTTATCGTAGTCAATGTGCCTGAGCCAAAGCTGACGCTTGCGGCACCGTAAACCTTTTTAGCGATTGCTTCAATTTTCTTTCTAAGTGGGGTTTCATCATCATATACAAATTCAAAATTATTAGGCTTCTCCATACAGGCAAGAACTTTGTTGGCAAGTTCCACACCGCCCTCGCCGCCTTTACCAAACACCTCGGAAAGAGCAGCTTCCGCCCCAAGCTCACGGCATTTGTCAAGTACAAATTTAATCTCAGCCTCAGTATCAGCCGGGAAACGGTTGAGTGCCACAACAGCAGGCAAGCCGTACACTTTTGTCACATTTTTAATATGCTTTTCAAGGTTTGCAAAGCCCGCTTCCAGTTTTTCAAGGCTTTCTACGCCCCATTCTTCCTTGGTTGCGCCGCCGTGATGTTTAAGGGCTTTAATAGTTGCTACGATAACAACCGCATCCGGTCTTATGCCTGTTTTACGGCATTTAATATCTATAAATTTCTCAGCGCCTAAATCCGCGCCGAAGCCCGCTTCCGTAACAACATAATCCCCAAGCTTCATGCCCATTTTTGTAGCCACAACAGAATTACAGCCGTGAGCGATATTGGCAAAAGGCCCGCCGTGGATAAAAGCCGGAGTTTCCTCAAGGGTTTGGACAAGGTTAGGGTCAAACGCTTCTTTCAAAAGTGCGGTTAAAGCCCCTTGGGCGTTTAAATCTTTACAGGTAACCGGCTTATTGTCAAATGTATAAGCTACAACCATTTTAGAAAGTTTCTCTTTAAGATCAACTAAGTCATTTGCTAAGCAGAAAACAGCCATAATCTCGGACGCCACAACTATATCAAAGCCATCCTCGCGAGGCATACCGTTGGCTTTGCCATTTATGCCGTTTACCATAAAGCGAAGCTGGCGGTCATTCATATCAATTGCCCGCTTCCAAGTTATGCGCCTTGGGTCAATGCCAAGTTCATTGCCGTGGAAAATATGGTTATCCAACATTGCCGCAAGCAAGTTGTTTGCAGCACCTATAGCATTAAAATCTCCCGTAAAGTGAAGGTTAATATCTTCCATTGGTACAACTTGGGCGTACCCGCCGCCTGCCGCACCCCCCTTAACTCCAAATACAGGTCCTAAAGACGGTTCTCTAAGGCAAATAACAGCCTTTTTGCCGATTTTAGTAAGAGCGTCACCAAGTCCTACGGTTGTAGTAGTTTTCCCTTCCCCTGCGGGAGTCGGGCTTATGGCTGTTACTAAGATAACCTTAGCATCTTTTTTATCCTGCATTCCTTTTAACAGCCTATGATCGACTTTGGCTTTATATTTGCCGTAAGCGGAATAATTGTCCTCGGTCAAACCTAATTTAGCAGCGATTTTGTTGATTTTTTCCATTTTGCATTCTTGAGCGATTTGAATATCAGATTTCATTACAATATACCTCCGTTTTTGATTGTATATAAAGCTTGATTATTACCATATCTATAGAACAAATAATCTAAATCAGGGGCGTCCCATATTACTATATCCGCTTTTTTCCTGATTTCTATACTTCCTATTTTATCCGCCATACCGATAGCAGCGGCAGCATTTAAAGTTACTGCACTTAATGCCTCTTTAGGTGTCATTTTATATTTAAGGCACGCCAGATTCATAGGAAATTGCATATTAAAATTAGGGCTTGAACCTGGGTTAAAATCTGAGGCAACAGCCACAGCAATACCTTTATCCATCATATATCTGGCCCTTGCGTAAGGCTTGTCCAAATAAAAGCTTGTAGCGGGAAGCAGCACAGCTATAACACCCCCCTTGGCACACAAATCAATCCCCTCATCAGTTGCGGCTATTAAATGCTCAGCCGAATGGCACTTCATGCGCCCTGCAAGCTCCGAACCGCCTACAGGATTAATTTCATCCGCATGGATTTTAAGCTTTAATCCCAGCTCTCGTGCCTTTAACAGAAGCTTTTCAGACAAAATTGCATCAAAAACTCCTGTTTCACAAAATATATCACAAAAATCCGCAAGTTTTTCTGCGGCGGCTATAGGCATAACTTCATTGCAAATAAAATCAATATAATCCTCTGACCTGCCCTTATATTCAGGAGGAACCGCATGAGCTCCCATAAAAGTCGATACAAAGTCCAGGTCTGTCTCATTATTCAGCCTTTTTACAACCTTAAGCTGTTTAAGCTCGTCTTCTAAATTAAGACCATAGCCGCTTTTGGCTTCGATTGTAGTTGTGCCGTGCTTAGCCATTTTAAGGCTTATATCCTTGGCTTTATTAAAAAGCTCATCCTCGGTGGCAGCGCGGGTTTTCTCCACAGTAGATAAAATACCGCCGCCGGCTTTTAATATATCCAAATAAGCGGCACCTTTAAGCTTAAGCTCAAACTCATGCTGGCGCCAGCCGCCAAAAACAAGATGAGTATGAGCATCCACAAGACCGGGGGTTATAAGCCTGCCGCCTGCATCCAAAACTTCCTTTGATTTTGGGGCGTCTTTTTCCGTGCCTATATATGTTATTATACCCTTCTCTGCAGCTATAACACAGTTTTCGGCAATCGTTATATTGCTCATATCTGCGCCTTTTAAAGGAGCTTGACCTTTAGGGCTTGCCAAAACTCCAATATTTTTAATAAGTAAATCTGCCATATATATCCCCTTTTGGATTTTCTTAAATACACAATAAAAAACCTTGATACTTCATTATACCTTAGGTATTAACAGAGCGCAAGGCTAAAGCTTTACTATAAGAGCCTATCCCTTAATAACAGCAAAGGGATAGGCTCTAAATTCCTCGTCGAAATCAGGATTTCGGTTAAGGGCAAACCCTTCATTGGCTTGCCCTCAGAGTATAGACAAACCCATTTCCAAGTAGCGGAAGGGGTTGGGAAACAAAGAGTTTCCCAATTTTAATCTGCAAGTCGGGCTTCGCCCGACTGAGGGAAATCCGCTGATCGCAAGGGGTTGCAGAGCAAAACCTTGCAAGCGGATTCATACCTTAAGTATCTCGAAAAAATGGCTTTGCCATTTTTTCGAACAGACTGAAGACTTTGTCTTCAGTCTGAGGGCAAACCATTTATGGACTTACCCTGTTTAGTTTACTATCAATGGTCTTTTACAAGCCTGTGATGGTGTCTTCTCACAGTAAATATCTCCTTAAGAACAATTTCTTCAAAAATACAGTATAAAAGATCGCGCCTATCCCATGCGCCTCCCTTTGTCTCAAGCATAATCTCTCTAACATTATTTATTAAAAATGCCGCCTGTTGCATAGTTTTTTCCACAATCTCACAAAAAAGCTTATCACTTATAGGCTCTTCAAATAAGGGGCTTCCTTCGTAATCATAATCATTAAGCACCTCATCTATAGCCGGTATTATTTTTTTAGTAAGCTCCCCCATCAGATTCCTCATGTGACCCATCTCTTCTTCAAAAAAAGATGTGCTTATTTGTGGTATATCATCGATTATATTCGCAGCTTCCATTTCTGCTAAGGCAGGGTTAAAGCCATATTCCTGACCGTCAACACCTTTCGTCTCTTCTTCCAAATCAGAAAGGCTAAAATGAGGCCAGCCTTTGCCTATTTCATACCCAATTTTACCGGAAGATGAAATATAGTCCTGTATCAGCTTTTCAAAGCTCCCGTCACTGTTTTCATAGTAAAACATATAATCCCTCCATGCTGGTTTTGTGTTATACATGGTAATAATATATGCAAAGAGAGAAGGAATGGGTTCTGATAGCGTATAGGTTACTATATGAACGCGGCAAATAAAAAAAGACTTAACGAAGGTTCCCCTTAGGTCAAGGAGAGTCGAACCTTGAACGCCTCTAGGTCTCATTAAAAGCACACTCTTACTCAAACATCAATAATATTTAGCGTAAGCCCTTGCCGCTCAGCCATTCCTACAGTCTGACCGGTACCTGAGGGCTTCCCGTTCCACACTGCTATAAGCCTTGATGAACGCCTTACCAAAAGGTCATTTCGCAGCTTCATACATCCGTCAAAATAAGGTTTGCGTGCTGTTCTTGTTACCAAATCCGCATTATCCAGTAAATGAGCATAAGTTTCTTTAGCTTTTTTGCTCCATCTGCTTTCTTGACCAAGACAGGGAAGCACCAGTTCAAGGCGTATAAAAGGATAATGCTTCTCTCTAAACTCAAGAACAGAAAGAGCTGCCCAAGTATCAACACCTAAAGCTCCTCCTGATAGAAAAATAGAGTAGTCATCCTGTATTGCTTTTTCTATTTCTTCATCAATCTTTTTTCTGATTTTTAAAAGCCCTTCCGCATTTTCGCTGAATTTGAAAGAGAAATATTTAGGTCTATGCCCTGTAAAAGCGCAAGTTATCGGCTTTAGAGCTTCCCAATCGTCAACCCCTGTAGTATATCCAAAGTCACCGTATTCACGAAAAAATAAAATTTCACTCATGGTATTTCTCCTACAATAAACTTTTAGTCCATGGTCTGATTATACCTCATCATATCCCTGTATGCAAGTACAGATTTCTAAAAAGAAAAAGCCCGCTTAAGCAGGCTTTTATGATTTTTGCCAAATAATTAATTTCTCCACCCAAGCCCTCTAAAAAACTCTGAAACATTATTTCTTCTCGAACTTTCCGGCGGCTCATCCGCCCTTGCAAGGTTAAAGGCATCTAAGGCTCTGATTGCCGGATTATCATCGCGAGTTATATTTCTTATATACAGCCCTCTAAAATCCTCATGATTTATATGATTTCCAAGTTCTCTTATAATTTCTGTTTTTATATAGTCCATGCCGCCTACGGCATTTATCCTATCGTAGTCCAGGCTGCCCATTGTTTGCGTTATTCCGGTATGGATAGAGTCTATATCTAAATCCCTGCGTATACTTTCATCTACCGCTATAGTAAAATCCACTTCAACTGTATGCTCAAACCCATAATAATCACGAACTATATTAGACACCCTTGGCACATGGACAAGCTCGTTATTAACCCCTGAGATAACTATGTTCATACTGGAGCCTAACTGAGGCAGAAGAAAAAAAGCCACAAACACAAGCGCACCTGTAAGTACAAGCATTAGCGCAAAAACTATCAAAGCATATTTATTTTCGCCCCTAATATTCATAAAAACACCCCCCATTTTACACTTGCTTAATTATATTTTATATTATAAACTATGAAATGTCAAAGTGCAATTTTACCATTTTGTTTTGATAAAAGATATTTATGCCGATAATAAATTATAACTCTTGATGGAGGCGCGCATATGCTTGGCATTAAGCTCACTTTAACCGATGATTCAATAAGGGATATAGTTGGTATGGCAAATATGCCCTTGCTGATATTTGACGAATATTGGCTGGCTCTTTTTCCTCGGGAATATAAAAATGCAAAGATTAAAGATTGTGAAATGCGAATTGTTGATTTTATGAAAGAAGAGGCGCGTATAAGAGAAAAAATCAAGCTTTTATCTGATAAAAAGCAGCAAGCAATACGTATAATAAACAGCTTGACTACAGAAGCCTTTAAAGAAGGTAAAAAGTCCGCTAAACTTAAAATACGCAAGTCAAAAACTGTAATACTTAAAATCAACGCCTACCTTCTGCTGTCCGAGCGGCGTTTGAAAAATATCGAAAAAGAGTTAGAGAATACTAATCGCAATCTTTTAGAAGAAACCATAAAAATATGCCACGGTCTTATGAGTGAGAGCAAAAAGCGCATTGATTTTCTTGAGCCTAAAATAACGCAATTACGTGAAGAAACTAGAATAATGACAGAAGAACTCGCAAAAAACGAAACCTGCCATCAAATGACTTATAACCTCTTACATAAGCTAATAGGCGCTGATGTAATAGATCAGCTTGACAAAGCGGAAAATATGGGGAAGAAAAAATGGTTTTGGGTATAGGATGCGATATAATCGAAATAGCCAGGATTAAAAAATCTTTGGAGAAAGAGAATTTTTTGCATAGATATTTTACCAACAAAGAGATTAAACTTATAAATGAAAGAGGCTTTTGTGCGTCTGCCACTGCCGCCGGTAATTTTTGTGCTAAAGAAGCGGTTGCTAAAGCCTTTGGCATAGGGTTTGGTGACATTATGCCTATAGATATTGAAATCCTTAGGAGTGATAAAAACGCTCCCTATGTTATCCTGCATGGAAAAGCCCTTTTAGAGTTTGAAAGACTTGAGGCATTAAATATTTTTCTAAGCATTTCACATTCAAAAGAAATGGCAATTGCTTATGTGGTAATTGAGAATTGAGAAATGTATCCGGAGGATAAATATGTATTACAAAACAGCGCAAGCTCTAAGCATGGGTTTGGGGTTACTATCCCTTGTCGGGGTTTTAATTTTATCTTATTTTCTTGAAAACGGCACCTTAGACGGATCCGATACTTTCGTAATGGTTTTACTGGTTATTGCGCTTTCTCTGCTTATTTGCGCCGCTGTAATAGCTTTTATGTACTATAGATGCCCATTTTGCCGCGAACTGCTTCTTTCCAAAGGGTCTTTAGGGCAGTTTTGCAAACATTGCGGGAAGAGACTGTATTAAACATCATAGCCGATTCATACCAACCACAGCAGCTTTTATTAAAAAATATCATTCATGAAACTTAAGCCTATATAAAGCATGTTCAACATCCTCGTCTTTAGGATTTAATCTATAAGCCCTTCTTAAATGATTCTTTGCCTTCTCATATCTGCCTTTATTAAAGTGTACAGCCCCTATATTGTAGCGTACACGCGCTCTAAAAGCCGGTTTTATCGTTTGTTTAACTATATGGGCAACCCCTAAAAGAGATATTGCTATAGCAACAGGTATAACAAATCCAATATTAAAATAAAGACTTGCAATAAGCCCGGCAAGCCCTGTCAAACTTATCAAAATATTAATATTAATCTCTTTGTAAGGGATTGTACTTTTATCTTCGTATTTAGCCTTTTCCTTCTCCTTATTAGCATGCTGTGCCGGCGATATATGTCTTTTAACCATCATATTATCGTAATTTTTAGGTCTTGGAACCGGCTTTGGGGGCTTAACCGTTGACTTTAAAAGTTCATACTCGGAAATTTTTCCATCTAAAAGCTTAAAAAGCACATAAACCTCTTTCCCTAATGGCTTGCCTCTGTCGCTTTTAACTTTTTTGGAAATATGCAGAATATAATATAGCCCCTCCATATAGGAGTCCAAAGGCGAAAGCGCAATCATATTCCTATCCGCGTCATATCGTATAACTGTACGCATGATATAGCCTTCCGTATCCGTAACATCCATATTTTTTGCGGTTACAGTGGCAGGGTCTAGGGGCGCACTAAATCTGATATACCAATGAATCTGCTCTAAATTATCGCCTATAAGCCTTACGGATATTTTATCCTTAAGGCTCGGGTCTGTTGTGGCGATTCTAATTTTGGGGTCGGAATAATCGGGCATAATGCCTCCATTCGTTTAAAGCCGCCATCCCCTTCGTGGCTAACGGCTTTAAACGATTTTTACCAGGTACCCAAGTATAACATATTTCTACACAGAACTCTGCAATTCAAAAGCTATGCGGTTTCCGTCAATTCTTATTCTTAATATCCTAAATTCATTATTAATTTCGCCGTTTAAGTTAAACAAAGCACCCAGGTTTATGTAATTTATACCATCAATTACCGTAGAGCTTGATGAAAGACCTGAGGCAGTTACTACAAACACCGTTTTTCCATGGTCTTCTCTAAGCTCTCTTAAAGCTTGATGGAAAAGTTCGTACTCCGCCGTCATATTAAAAGTATCCGGTCTTCTGTCAAGCAGGATAATTATATGTCTTGCATCGGAGTTTGCCGCTTCGTTGAAGAATGCCCAGTTACCTGGAGATGTTCCTGCTAAGGAGCCGGTTCTCGCACTCATTTCAATTATAGCATAATTACCGTGGCTGCGGAAGTGATAATTTCCGCTAAATCTTATACCTTCCACAACTTCCGTATCCGCAGGTCCTACGAAAAACGCCTGATCTGCCGTTTGAGTAAATCTTAACAAGGCATTTCTTTGTAAATTGCCGTAATTGTCAGGTCTTAAGTCCTCATCGCTTATAATAGTGTTTCCAACGAAAGTTAAGTCAATATGCCCAACTTGTTTATCCGCACTTAATACAGCTTCAAAAGGATTTCTAAAACGGTCTCCGGCAGGGACGGCTACATCCCCAATAGGCACCGCATATTGGGCTCTTAAATCATCAAAGAATAAAGACAGCTCGCTGGTATTATCATTTCTAAGCGCAACCACATAAAACTGCTCAAGGCTAACAGGCTGCATTGCCCCTTCAGGTATTCTTACTATATGGTTTCTCCATCCGCTAAAATCAACATTCGGAGCTATATCAATCAAATGAACTTCCCCTGCGGCATCTCTTACAGAAGCTCTAACCCAGCCGCCTCCTCCGTGACCGAATACAGCTATTTCAAACGCATATAAATTATTGTCAAATGTTATAGGTTCCATAAGGTTTAAATAAGCCGCCTGAGTAAGCTCACTCACACCAAATTGATAGTTCAGCCTAAGGGCAAAATTTCCAGGGTTGTTTAGCGAGTCATCATAAGCCACAGAGCCGGTTACCCCATTGCCAACACCGCTAAATTCAATCGGAATATCTCTCTGATCAAAGCCTGTCACCCACTCGGTTACAGTGCCTACGGATACAGGTATAAAAGCGTTAACCCCACTGGATGTAACCCTGATAAACCCTTGAGTTACGCCGCCGGAGTTTGCAGTAAACACTCCGTCGTCAGTTACAGTACCAAGCTCAGCGGGAACTACCTCAAAAGCCGCGTTTCTAAGAGGGGCTGTTGTCCCATCCATTCCTATACCGCGCATTGTTATCCTTTGGGACGCTCCTGAGTTTACACGTATTTGACTGGGCTGAGGGATTATTTGAGCCAAATCCAAAGTGTTTAAATAAACATACCCTACAGCCACATCATTATATATTGCATATAGCATATTAAGCCCAAATTCCGACGTATAGAAGGTATTGCCTTCCCATCTGCCGGCTTCCGTGGCGGAAAAGCTAAGTCTTTCAGGGTTTAGAGGAGCTATTCTTTCGTTTGCGTCAAGCCCTCTCACATCAAGAGTAACAGAATCGCCCATAAACACCCGCTCAGAACTTGGATTAATAAGTAGGCTTGTAACCTCTCCAATCTCCGCCGTGTGGAATACTCCAAGAGCATTTACAACAGCCCTTTGTGCACCGTCTGATGGTCTGTTTCTTACAGCGGCACCATTCATAAAATGGGTATCTGCCACTAAAGTCGAGGAGCCGCCTCCGTCAAAATGTGCCGCGTGATACGCTCCAAGTCCTAACATTATTTCAGCCATTTCAGCATGGGTGGCACCTATACTTATGCCTCTGCCATCAACTACCGCTAGAATAACCCTTGTGCCATCTCTGCTTATACCGATTGCCGAACGTGGATGACGGGCATTTGGCGCCACTACAAACCCGCAGTCAGCAGGTTCGCCGTTTAAGAGAATTTTTCCGGCACCCCCAATTGCAGCTTGCATTTGGTTGTAATCAAATCTGGCTTCCACTCTAAATTCAGCGGTGTCACCAACTCTTACAGATTCAGTAAAATATCCGGCATACCTTGCTGCCGCTACGATTATAAAACCATTTTCAGGCACAGTTACTGTACTTGTGCCTATGTATGTAATCCTGCCGTCTTCCACTACATATTTCCATAAATCAGAAAATCGTGCGTCCAGCCCAGCTGTGTCCGTAATAGCGTTTCTGTCAAAATATACAGCGGAGAAATCTCTCAAAAACTTATTCATAGCATGGATTCTTAAATTACGCTGACCGTTGTTTAGAAAAATAAACTCAGGCTCTATGTATTCAATAAAGGGGTTGCCTTCACCGTCAATAAAGAAGGTGGAGTATCCCGGTCTATTTACGTCCATAGATATTACTTGCCCGTCTGCAACCACATCGCCAAAAGGAGTCGATGGGTTTATACCCATATCAAAAAAGTCCGCGTTTATCCCTGCCATTGCTCCGCTTTCAAGTACCATAGAAGAAACTGAGGCACGAGAACCATATGCAGCCGGCGCAATCGGTCTAAGTTCCACATAAGGTGTATGTATATCAACATATACAACAGATACATTTATAAGCCCTGCACGTGTAGCCATGAGGCGGTCTTCATATGTAATGCCTGCTGCCATATTTTCCGTTCTCCCCATTTGGAAGAAAAACGCGGCTTCCATCGTAACCGGTTGTAACAAAATTAAAGCCGAAAGCCCTAAAACCAATATATTTTTACTTAGTTTAGCTATGTATTTTCTCATATGTTCCTCCTTAAAAGTCGACATTGCTTCACCTAGTGTACCACAAACCCCTGAGCTTTTCAACGAGGGGTAAATATTGGCGTAATATACGAAAAGCCGCATTTTTCGCCATTTTTCGCCTACTTCATTCAAATTTAGAAACATTTTCTTAAATTTCCTGTAAGCAAAGTTTAAGAATATGGGATAAGCTTGTACTATTTACTTATGTTTGCTATAATTCACATCATGAACCCTTCAGAAAATAGAAGCGCGGCAGACGTGGCTGTAATATCCCTTGCTGGGCGCGCCTTAACCCTTTTAGGGCGCACTATGTATTTAGCAATGTTTGGTATGGCTAACCCCTTGCTAAATGCCTTTAACTACGCTCTTAATGTGCCTAATGTTTTATTTAATGTAGTTGGTACGGCTATTAACACCGTAATGATACCTGTGTATACCTCACTTTTAGCGGAAGAGCGTAGGGATGAAGCCAAAAAATTCATAGACAATATTATCAGCATTTCAATGGTAATTATCGGAATGCTTGTTTTTGCGGGGATTTTAGCCGCCCCTATGATTTCAGACTTTGTAGCGGGTCCGGGCTATGAGCATGCGGCTTATTTAACCTTTACTCTCCGTTTTCTAATGCCTGTTATGATTTTTTTCGGCTTTAGTTCAATATTCCAAGGGCTTTTGCAGTCAAATGGAATATTTAGGCTCCCTGCTTTTGTATCGGCTCCCGGCGGGATAGTTATGATACTTTATTTGGTTTTTTTAGGCGATCGGTTTGGGGTAACAGGTCTTATATTCGCAACAGCTTTGGGTCTTTTTTTACAGCCTTTAATTATGGTGCCTGCTATGTATAAACTTGGGTACCGCTATAAATTTTCATTTGATTTAAAAAACCCTCATATAAAAATGGCCGGGAAATTAAGCGTTCCTGTCCTTATCTCTGTTTCGTCCTATCAGATTAATTTTATATTTAACCACACTGTTGCTTTTGGTTTTGGAACAGTTGCTATTATGGATTACTCTCAACTGCTCGTACAAGTTTTCATGCTTACTATAGTTTATGCTATAGCAAGTGTTTACTTCCCTAAAATGTCCGCTCTTTGGGCAAAAGCTGATTCTGATGGGTATATGGACAGCTTGAGAAACTCCCTTTTATTCACTGTTTTCATTGTACTGCCTGCCGCCCTTGGTTTTTTACTTTTGCGCTATGAGATTATGGATTTTCTCCTTGGCTGGCGCGAACACGGCTATGGCAGTGCTGATATAGTTATGGCGGGAAATCTCCTTGGGCTTTTCTCCATCGGCATTATTGCCATAAGTATGAAAGAGGCATTAGATAGGGCTTTTTACTCAACTAAAGACTCCAAAACTCCTGCCTTTTTCGGTGTTTTGATTATGGGCATTAGTATTACCTCAACTTTGATACTTTTACCTCGCCTCGGTCCTTACTCTATGCCTGTAGCCTATTGTATATCAGCATTTTTAGGGGTTTTAGGGTTGATTTTCAGGCTAAATCATAAAGTTTCTTTTATCAACCGCTCTCTTGCCCTTAATTTTGCAAAAATCCTCCTGGCGGCCGTTGTTATGCTTTTAGCGGCTGGTTTTGGGAGGAGCTTGAGCTTTACCGGTATACGGCTTATAAATTTGCTAATCCCCGCGATATTTGGTGTAATTGCCTATTTCGCAGCAGCTTTTGCACTTAAAATCCCTACCCTATTGACTATTTTTAAAAGGGAGGCTTAGTTGTGAACATACTCTATTTAATAAATTACGCCGGAAAAGGCGGCAGTGAAAAATATGTAAAGCTCATGGCTGAATATGCCAAAGCTCAAGGGGGCAATATTTTCTTTGTATATAATGAGACCGGACTTCTTGTTAGCCAAATGGAGGGTATTACTAAAAATATACTATGCCTTAATATGAAAGCCCCTTTTGACTTAAAAGCCGCTAAATCTCTTGCCGGCTATTGTACAGCCAATAAAATAGACATTATCCACACCCAATTTGCAAGAGAAAATTATATTGCCATCCTTTCAAAAAAGCTTTACGCTAACAGGACAAATATAATTCACACCTGCCATATAAACACCCCTAACAACACCCTTTGGCGGTTTATGAATAAGTTTTTTATGAATGAAAATTTTAGGACTGTTGCCGTGTGCAATTCGGTTAGGGATTTGCTCATTAAAAACAACTATCCTGCGGACAAAGTACAGCTTGTGTACAATGGGGTTTATTACAGGGAAAACTTTGAGCGGCCGTTGAAAAACTCAAAGCCATTCGCCTTCGTAACTCTCACACGCTTTTCAGAGGAGAAAGGTATATTTTTCCTCCTTGAGTCGGCTAAAACACTTAAAGAGCGGGGTTTCGAATTTACCCTAACAATCGCGGGAGATGGCCCTCTCTATGAAGATGCTAAAAAGTTCGTAGAGCAGCACAATCTTTTGGAAAACATCTCACTGCCCGGATATTGTGATGATACACCCAGCCTCCTCCTAAATTCCGACTGTTTTATAAACTCTTCCTCCTCGGAAGCCTTAAGTTTTGCCATATTAGAAGCAATGGAGGGGGGGCTTCCCATTATTGCCACCAATGTGGGCGGTAATCCTGATATAATTAACGAAAAAACTGATTGTGGTATTCTTGTACCTTATGGAAACCGTGACAAACTTGCAAACGCAATGTCCCACATAATTGACAACCTTGAAAACACCTTAAAAATGTCCAAAAACGCAAGAAAAGCCGTAAAAGAAATATTTAATGTGGACAATTCAATAAAAACTGCCTACAATATTTATAATGAGGCAGTTGGGAGGTAGTATATTATGATAATAGACAAAAAAGGCAGGCTATTTGGTAAAATAAGCCTAATCGATATATTCGCGGTAGTTGTGCTTATTATGGTATTTATGGTTGTATATCTTAATATCGGCACAAACGCAAGGGCAGCCGCAGCCGGACGGGAGCAGCCTGTAGTCATCACTTTTTTCAAAGACTCTTTGGAGAATTTTACAGTTGAGGCTTTGGAGCGGGGCGCAAGAGTTGAAAACGACACCGACGGCACATTTATGGGCAATATAATAAATATTGAGGTAGGGGAGAGCATCAATTTCATGCCGGATATAGATGGCAATGAAGTAGCATCCCCTATGGAGGGGCACTCTTCCGTCACCATCCAAACTCAAGTTATGGGGCGGATGGTTGATGGCACTGTTCTTTTAAACGGCAATTTATACGGAAACGGCACACAAATTATAATATGGGCAGGGATAGCAAAAATTCAGCTGTTTATAACAGATGTAAGCCCTGTTGAGATGTAGGAGGAGATAGGTATGATAATAGATAAAGACGCAAAGGTATTTGGTAAAATAAATATTATAGATTTGTGTATTGTCTTTGCTGTAATAGGTATTGCGGCTTTTATATTTATGCAGTTTAGGGGCGGCACACCTGTTGTAATCGCCCAGCCTGAAACACGGGAGTTTACTTTAAGCTTTTTTGTGGAAGAAGTCGAAAATTTTCGTGTAGAGGGTATAAGTATTGGGGACGCTCTTTTTGACGACCCTCGCAATTTATTCCTTGGCAATGTAACTTACTTAGACGTCCAAGATGCTATTGTTTGGAATGCGGACAGATACGGAAATACTGTACGAAGTAATAAGGAAGGGCATTCCTCCTTGGAGATAACTACCCGGCTTAGTGCGACCCCTTTTGAGCACGGAATACAAATAGCAGGCAACCGCTACGGTATTGGTCACAGCCTTACAGTCCGGGTTGGGAGAAGTTTTATATTTATGAGAATTTCAGGACTTAGCGAGGTGAGTTCCTAGAATGAATATTGAACTTAGACTGGTTCCGTTAGACGAGCGTGAGATACTCTTAAATCTTTTGGAAAAGTATGAATACGAATTTTCACAGTACAACAATAGAGATGTTAACAAGCTGGGCTTATACGCTTATCCCTATCTTGACTACTATTGGATCGAAAAAAATAGATGGGCATATTTTATCGAAGTTGACGGAAAGCTTGCAGGCTTTGTAATGGTTCATACACACCCTTATAAGGACACTGAAACCGACTTCAACCTGGCTGAATTTTTTGTAATGTATGCCTACCGCCGCTCAGGCATAGGCAAGGAAGCTTTCTTTAAAACCCTTGACATCCACAAAGGGCAGTGGCAGCTTGCCTACATCCCCAAAAACGAGCCCTCGGCACATTTTTGGCATAAAGCCGTTGATGAATATACAAAAGGTGAATATGAGCTTGTAAAGTCCCACCCAAATGCAAAACATATAGACGGATCCTTATGTGATGTTTTTTTCTTTAAATCGTGAGATTGCTTCGAAAGGATGCAGGTGAACGAATGAATACAAACAGCCTGGTAATAAAAACAACAATTGCTGTATTGACAAAGCTTAACTACTATTTCGAATATAGTTTTGTTTATAAAGTCTTTGCAGCAATAGGCTCAGCAGCTAAAAACAGCTCTATCCTTAAAAGCTTTTTAAGTACGGATTATACGGATTATTGGCAGGGTTCTTTTATACTGCGTCCAATAGCTTTTGTGGTCAGCCTCATTGTCTTAGGGTTTGGGCGGCTGTTTAACAACATCGTTAAAGCAAACAAAAACAGCTTGAACCGAAAGCTTTTTCATATTGCCGTAACCCCTCTCAGTACCCTCGAAGGCTTTATCACCGCATCGGCACTCTGGCTTTGCGGTATATTCCTTACAATGGCTCCATTTAGGGCAGGGACACTACTTTTGCCTGCTTTTAGTGTGTTAGCGGTGCTGTTTGTATTGTGCGGGGTTTATTTACCTAAATTCTTAGCAATCGCTTTTAGAAATTGTGTGCCTGTAAGGCTTGTCAAGTGGTTTTTTGACGGCAGGGATGCCGCTTTATTTGACAAAGACTATGCAGCACCACGCATATTCCGCTTTATTCACTTGTTATTAGGTATTGCTTTTGGCTTGACCTTAGTGTTTTTACCTCTAAGGCTTGCTGTTATCCTGACTGTAGGCTTTGGTCTTGTTATATTCACATTCTTCAATCTTAAACTCTCCTACATGCTCTTTTTCCTTGGGATGTTAATCATCCCTGACCCTTTGTGGAATAATATGCTAATACTCCTCTCGGCAATATTTTACGCAGGCGTTTACACTATCAAATGGTTTATGACAAAGCCTATGAAAATCTCCTTTAAGCATATCTCACCGGCTCTTATAATGTTTATATTCTTCTGCTGCTTGAGTATTTTTACAGGTTTCGGCGGCATGGACAGCCTGCGGGTATTTATTATACTTCTTGCCTGCATTATCCATTCGATACTTATTATAAATATCGTTAAAAGTATTAAAGACCTGCGCCTGTTTTTTTTAATACTAGCCGTGGCTGTGCTGCTTACGTCTTTATTCGGTCTCTATCAGTTCACTATGGGTATTGAAATTAGGTCTGAATTTACCGACTTAACAAGGAGTCAAGGACTTGCCCGCCTTTATTCAACTCTGGGCAACCCTAATAACGATGCGGAAAGCTGGAGTATGCTTCTCCCTTTTGTCCTTGCTATGATTATAACTACCAAATCTGATATTAAGCGGGTTTTACTTACAGGGGCGTTTTTTATATGTGTTGCTGCTTTTGCCCTTACTTATTCAAGGATGGGTTATGTGGCCTTAATGGCAGGTATGGGTGTTTTCGTACTTGTATCTTCACCTAGGCTTGTACCTATTGCCCTTATTGTTTTATTATTATCTATACCGTTTTTGCCACAAAGTGTAATTGATAGGCTCCTTACAATCGGTCAGGATACCTCAAGCATATACCGCCTTCGTATTTGGGAAGGGACTTTCCGTATGCTTGAAAATTATTGGGTACAAGGCATAGGCATGGGTCCATCCGCTTTCATCTCCATATACAGAGGTTATGCCCATCCTTCTGCTTGGAATGCTATGCACGCCCACAATATGTTTTTAAACATCCTTGCACACAGCGGCATTGGGGCACTTTTAGCCTTCTTAGCCTATCTTTTGCGGCTTTTTAAATACAGTATTTCGTCATATATTGCAGTTTTTGATAGGGAGCTTAAAATATACTTAGCGGCAGGGCTTGCTTCCCTTACGGCATTTGTAGTTTTTGGCATGTCGGAGTATGTGTGGTTTTACCCTCGCGTAATGCTTGTGTTTTGGCTTATGAGCGGGCTTATACTTGCCATGGTTCATATAAATGATAGCGGAGAGGTAATTGTAAATGAAAGTACTGCATCTAATATCAGGCGGTGATAAAGGAGGAGCTAAAACCTCTGTTTTTGCTTTACTCCTGGCGCTTAATGAAGAAATTGATGTTACCATAGCTTGTTTTACGGAAGGCGTATTCTATCAAGAAATTCAGGATATGCCTATTCATTCTGTCCTGTTTAAGCAAAAGCACAGGAATGATTTAAGGATATTAAGACCTCTTGCTAAATATGTGCGGGAGAATGGTTATGATATTATCCACACTCACGGGGCACGTGCCAATTTTATCTCTATGCTTCTAAAGCTGCATGTTAAAGTGCCTATAATCACCACTGTCCACAGTGATTATAAGCTGGATTTTACCGGCAATTTGTATAAGAAAATATTTTATACATCATTAAATGCTATTGCCCTCCGTACTTTGGACTACTACATCGGCGTGTCCGAAAGCTTTCGCTCTATGCTTATAAACCGCGGTTTTGAAGGGGATCGGGTTTTTTCCGTATACAATACTATTGATTTTGACAAAGAGATTGCTTACTGCCAAAAAAATGAGTTTTTAAGCCGCTTTGGAGTTGATGGGGAAGGGAAAACTCTAATCGGCATAATAGGCCGCTTTGACTATGTTAAGGGGCATGACATCTTCCTCAAAGCCGCTGCCGAAATACTCAAATCCCATGATGACGTACTATTCCTCCTTGCAGGTGAAGGAGATTTAGGAGCAAGCCTTAAAAACATGACAAATGACCTTGGCATTTCCGATAAAGTAATATTCACAGGCTTTGTAAAGGATATTTTCAGTTTTATAAACGCAATTGATATAAATGTGTGTGCCTCCCGCTCCGAAAGTTTTCCCTATATGCTCCTTGAAGGGGCGCTTATGGAAAAAACCACCGTATCCACTGCTGTTGGAGGCATACCGGATTTGATTGCAGATGGTGATAATGGTATTTTAGTCCCTGAAAGCGATTATCACGCTTTGGCAAAAGGCATAATCAGCTATATAAACGACCCTGAAACGGCTGCTCTCCATGGCAAAAGACTTTACTGCCATGCCAAAGCCCATTTCTCCAGAGAAAGTATGAAGCGCAAATCAATTGAAATATATGAAACTGTACTAAATCGAGAAATCGCTCTACACCAACGCTTTGATATGATGTTTTGCGGTTATTACGGTTACGCAAACTCAGGGGACGACGCTATACTTGAGGCTATTATAACTGCCCTTCGTAAAGAAAAAGAAGACCTTGCAATGCTGGTGCTTAGCAAACGCCCACAAGAAGCGGCGAAGGAGCATAAGGTCTTTTCCATAAACCGTTTGAATTTTTTCAGCATATACAAATATATGAAAAAAACCCGCCTTTTTATATACGGCGGCGGCAGCCTTATACAGGATATAACCAGCACAAGGTCGCTTATTTACTATACTTTTTTAGTGCATATGGCTAAGTTTTTAAAAATGAGAGTTATGGTTTACGGCAACGGCATAGGTCCTATAACCAAGGAGCGCAACATCCCCATGGCACGGCGGGCTTTGGACAAATGCGACTATATCTCCCTCCGTGACCCTAAATCTATGGACGATATTAAGGAGCTTGGTGTTACCAACCCAAATATAGTAATCAGCGTAGACCCTGTGTTTTCTCTTGATATAGAAGAAGGAAGCAAAATGGACGAAATACTGGCTTTTGAAAAAATAGAGCATTCTAAGAAATATTTTGTAGTCAATTTAAGACCTTGGCAATATAACGAAACGGTCTTTGTGGATAAAATGGTAAATGCCATAGATTATGTTGCCGAAAAATATAATCTTACGCCTCTATTTGTGCCTATGCAAAAAATAGATATCTCAATAATCCAAGAGACGCTCAGAAAGCTAAGCTGCAAATCCCTTGTTTTATCCAAAGTTTACGAGGCAAGGCCTCTTATGTCCATCGTATCCAAAGCTGAATTTGCTATGTGTATGCGCCTTCATACCCTTATTTACGCTGCAAGTGTTGGACTTCCCGTAATTGGCTTAGTTTACGACCCTAAGGTAGCGAGTTTTATAGAATATATGAATGAAAAATCCCATGTGGATACTTCGGATTTGGATTTAAGGGCACTTAAAGAAATGGTAGATATTATTATGGAAAATCCGGATTTGGCTCGGGAGAAAATTGCAAGAGAATGTGAGAGACTGAAAGGGCTGTCAGGCAATGATGCCAAGGGGGCTATACGGTTGTTATCGTGAGGCGGTTATCTTTAATATGAGGCGTAAGGGAGTTTCCCTTTCGCCTCTTTCGTATTTGGAGTATCCAGACTTGTCATAATGCAAGTATTTAGCCATTGTATCCTGATTTATATCTCTGTCTTCACGCATATCTCTGATTCTTAAATTCATTATCCCACCCAGTATAGCAAACGACATTGAGAAACGTGATTGGGCAAGTGCGGTTCAAAAGTAGTTGGGGTAGGTGCTTTTGGGCAAAACCAAAGGTTTTAGCGCGCCGCCGAATCACGATTTCGAAAGCCGTTTGCTATAATATTTTATTTTAGGACAATACGGACTATTGACATTTAGGGCATGTGGTCTTAAAATGTATATTAAATTTAAAAATAATTAGGGGTTGAATATTATTATGCAATGGATACTATCTCTGATACTCGGTATGATTGCGATGTTTGGGCTTTTGGAGAAGGCAGGTATGTTTTATGGTTGGCAACAGCTAATATTGCCTTTTATTGGGGCTTGGGACTTACATACGGCAGTTTTTGGAGAAGGGAAAGGATGGTATTGTCTTTTACCGTTTCTAATAACTATATTATCAATTTTCTACCCACTTATTGCACTTTTACTTTTGCTATGGCATATTATATTTTCCTTTGCACTTGCCAAGGCATTTGGGGAAACAAAGGTTTTTGCCCTAATTTTGATTTTTTTACCATTAATAGGAATGATTATCCTTGGTTGGAATAAAAGCGAATACTATGGTCCTGTAGAGGGGTTATTTGAAATTTTTAGATGATTAGGTAAATATTTAGGAAGCATATTATTTTCTCCAAAATATAATTTAGGGTATGTATAAAAGACTCATATAAAGCCTCTATATCTATTCGCTCTCCTATCCTGTCACATAACGCTTGCCATATATCTTCATGTTTCAATTTCCCTGTTAAAAGCTCAGGGTTAAACTTTCTATGCTCCATCTTAAGCAGCTCTTTATTTACCTCTGTGACCTTGGCAATATAGCTGCATATAGACTCCGACCCGGTTTCGTCCAAAGTAAGCACTCCACCAAAATCAAACAGCACAGCCTTTTTCATAACCTCACCCTCATAAAAATATCGGGTAAGAGCCACACACTCTCACCCGACACCCTATTCCCTTCCATTAATATATTTACTCAAATCAATTTCCGGCATAAGCTCACTATTAATCACAGCCATCATTTCCTCAAACTCAGCCAGTTTTTCCTTTGGAAAACGCTTCCCAATCCTTCTTGACACCTCTAAGAGATACCTTTGGCTTATGAGATAATATCTGTCAAATTTCTCAGTTACCGCAAGCCTGTACTCCCGCTTATCTTCTTTTGACTGGATTTTTTTAACATAGCCTTTTTTAATAAGGCTTTGTATTTTATATGCGGCATTGGCCTGAGAGATCATCACAAATTCAGAAAATTGGCTTATAGTAGGCTTATTAAGTGCATGGATAACTTCAACACAAAAAGTTTCCACCGCTGTAAGGCTTGCTTCGCGCTCCTCAAACCGGGAGAAGATATTACGGTAAAAATTAAGTTTAACCTTAAGATATATGTCAGCTAAAGATTTTTCAAGCATTAGGTTATCCCTCTACTCTCCCAGCGCGAATGTAAACTCGGCACTTGCAGCAAGTTTGCCCTCTACCATTGCCTTGGCTTCGCCTATACCTACATTGCCCATCATTCTGGTCATTGTGCATTCCATTTCCAACACATCTCCGGGAACTACTTGGGCACGGAATTTAACATTTTTCATGCCCCCTAAGAAGGCAAGCTTACCTTTATTTTCAGCCAAAGTAAGTATTGCAATGCCCCCAACTTGTGCCATTGCCTCCAATATCAAAACTCCCGGAAACACACTCTTTTCAGGAAAATGCCCTAAAAACTGCATTTCATTAGCGGATACGCATTTTATGCCCTTAGCCATCTCGCCCGGTGCACATTCCGTTATTTTATCCACCAAAAGAAAAGGGTAACGATGGGGCAGTATTTGTTTTATTTGGTCGTTACTAAGCTCCATATAAAAGCCTCCTCTTGCAAGAGTATCAGTCTATCAAAAAATACGGTTTTCTAGCATCGCGGATTTCAATCCGCAAGGTGGGCTCTGCCCACCTGAGGAGAATTAAAAGTTTCGAGGCGAAGCCAATGGAACTTTTAATTCATACATACAGTAATCTCGTAAAAATGCCTAAGAGGCGAAGCCTCAAGGGCATTTTTGCGAAGTCGAAGGCTCCTAAATCTTCGCAAATACTAAAGTAGCGTTATGCCCGCCAAAGCCAAGTGAGTTGGATAAAGCGTATTTAATATCAGCTTCCCGCCCTGTGTTTGGGATATAATCCAAATCGCATTCAGGGTCAGCCACAGAGTGATTAATCGTAGGAGGCAAAAACCCTTCCCTAATGGCGTTAATACATACGATAGCTTCAACAGCCCCCGCTGCGCCTAAAGTATGACCTATCATGGATTTTGTGGAGCTTATTGGAGTTTTGTACGCCCCATCACCAAATACTGTCTTTATTGCCTTAGTTTCACCCTTATCGTTTAATGGGGTGGATGTACCGTGAGCGTTTATATAACCTATATCGGAAGGCTTGAGCCCCGCGTCTGTTATAGCCTCTTCCATTGCAAGCTCACCTCCCCGTGAGTCCGGGTCGGGGGCAGTTATATGGTAAGCATCGCTTGTTGCACCGTAGCCTAGTACCTCAGCATAAATCTTCGCGCCCCGTTTTTTGGCATGCTCATATTCTTCAAGCATTAGCATTGCAGCACCTTCACCGATTACGAAACCTGAACGCTCCGCATCAAATGGGATAGATGCCCGATTTGGGTTATTCCCTTGATGAAGCGCACCCATAACAGAAAATCCTCCAACAGCAAGAGGAGAAATACACCCTTCCGAACCTCCGGCCATAATAACATCAGCATATCCATGGCGGATTTGGCGCATTGCATCACCGATAGCGTTAGTACCGCCGGCGCAGGCGGTAACGGGAGCCATACAATAGCCTTTAAAGCCGCTCATAATCGAGATTTTACCTGCCGCCATATTAGCTATGGACATAGGTATAAACATTGCCGAAACTCTCTCAAAAGTGCGCTCAAGCCCTTTTGAGTGTTCCCGCTCTATAGTTGATAACCCGCCTATGCCTGATGATACAAAGCATCCAGCCCTGTGAAGGTCAGTATTTTCGGCAGTTATGCCGCTGTCTTTAAGTACTTCCATAGCGGCGACAACAGCCAAAGAAGTATATCTATCCATTTTCCGAAGCTCGGCGGCAGGTATGTAATTTTTAAGCTCTACCTTAACCTCCGCCGCCAGTTTGACAGTAAAATCCGTTGTGTCAAAAGCGGTTATTGGCGCAATACCATTTGTGCCTGCTTTTATTGCCTGCCATGTGCTTAACGCGTCATTTCCAAGGGGGGTTATAGCTCCTATACCTGTTATAACAACTCTTCTGTTCATACTCTAAATCACCTCAATAATTAATTGAAGAAACTTCAATGCTCTTTAAGCGCCGCAGGCGCGTAAATCCGCATAACAGGCTCTGCCTGTTCGAGGAGAATCGGCGACCATGAGCTGAAAGCGAACAGCCGATTCATTCATACAGTAACATCGTTAGGAGCAGGGCGAAGCACTGCTCCTAACGATTAATTACATATGCATACCACCATCTACACTAATAACCTGTCCTGTTATATAATCAGCAGCTTCACCGGCTAAGAAAACCGCTGCTTTGGCCACATCTTCTGCCTGCCCAAACCTATTAGCCGGAATGGAGCTAAGCATGGCCGATTTTACCTCATCAGGCAGATTAAGAGTCATATCTGTTTCAATAAATCCGGGAGCTATAGCGTTTACCGTAACATTTCTTCTGGCAAGCTCTTTAGCCACGGATTTGGTAAGCCCAATAAGCCCTGCTTTAGAAGCCGCGTAATTAGCCTGCCCAATATTGCCGGAAAGCCCAACAACACTTGCTATATTTATAATACGTCCATACCTTTTTTTAGACATGGAGGAAACAGCAAGCTTCGTACAGTTAAATGAGCCTTTAAGATTAACTTCAATAACCTTGTCAAAATCCTCCTCACTCATACGCATAAGGAGATTATCCTTTGTTATGCCTGCATTATTTACTAAAATATGCGGCATACCAAAAGCCTCTTCACAAGCTGCAAAGAGCTTTTCAGCCTCATTGTATTTAGCCACATCAGCGGCTACGGTAATGGCTTTTACTCCAAGCTCCTCACAGAGGTTTTTCGTAATTTCCGCGCCTTCTGCGTCCCTTGAGTAGTTTATAACAATATTTGCCCCTTCTTTGGCAAACTCTACACATATAGCACGGCCTATACCACGTCCTGCCCCGGTTACTATAACATTTCTCTTATCCATTTACTATGCCTCCAAAGCCTTTACGGCTCCCTCAAAACTTTCAATATCCTCTATCGAATACACTTTTATGCCTGGTGCCGTCTTTTTAATAAAGCCTGAAATAGCGTTGCCCGGACCTATTTCTACAACCGTGTCCACTCCAATTTCAGCAAGCTTTTCAATAGATTTTTGGAAAAGCACAGGCATTTTTATCTGAATTTCCAAAAGTTGTGCAACACTTTGCCCGCTTTGTAAGAAATCCGCTGTGGCATTGTGTATTACAGGTATTCCCATATCACCAAACTTTGCCCCTTTAAGTTTCTTACTCATTAATTTGGAAGCTTCTTCCATATAAGGGGTGTGAAACGGCGCACTAACATTAAGGGGCAAGCATCGCCTTGCACCCATTTCGGCGCAAATTTCCGACGCTTTTGCAACCGCTTCCTCCGCACCGCCTATAACAGTTTGCCCAACCGAATTAAAGTTAGCGGGAGCCACAGTGCCAAGCCCCGTATTTTGGGCTTTTTTGCAAGCTTCCCTAACTTCATCCTCCGAAAGACCGATAACAGCCACCATTTTAGTATTAAGCCCTGCGGTGGTTTCTTCCATTACTTTGCCTCTGTAAGCTAAAAGTTCAAGCATTGTATCCACATCAAAAACACCGGCTGCGTAAAGGGCACCGTATTCCCCTAAAGAAAGCCCTGCCGTATAATCAGGCTTTATGCCTTTTTCAAACAAAAGCTTCGTTACCGCCGCACCAAAAGCTGCCATACAAGGCTGGGTATATTTTGTTTTTGTAAGGGTTTCCAAACTTGCGTTGAAGCAAATGTCCGCTATATTAAATCCGGCACTTGGATTATCAAATATTTCCTGTACTTGAGGGTAAGTATTATAAAAATCCTCACCCATTTTCTCTTTCTGGCTGCCTTGACCGGCGTATAAAAATGCTAATGACATCTACACCAACCTCCCCTTCATATTATCCAGGGTCTTGATAGCACCGTTATATATATCATCTAAAATATCTTTAACCGGTCTTATTTCTTTAATCATACCTGCAATTTGCCCTGCCATAAGGGAGCCGTTTGTTACATCCCCTTCTATAACAGCTTTTTTAAGTGCGCCAAGGGTATATTCCTCAAGTTCTTCTTTTGTGGCACCTTCTTTTTCCGAGGCAATATAATTTCTGGACATTTGATTTCTAAGTACCCTGACAGGTATGCCCCCAATGCGACCTATCGCAACGGAATCTATATCTTTTGCTTTAAGAAGTGCCTGCTTATAGTTTTCATGTATAGGACATTCGGTTGCCGCAAGTAAAGCCGTGCCAATTTGCACGCCGCAAGCACCGAGACTAAGGGCGGCAAGCATTTGCTCACCTGAGGCTATCCCCCCCGCTGCTGCAACAGGAATTGAAACCGCCGCCTTAACTTGGGGTACTAAAGCCATAGTGGTAATTTCACCTATATGCCCGCCTGCTTCCGTGCCTTCAGCTATTACGCCGTCTGCACCGGAGCGTTCAGCCCGCTTAGCAGTGGCTACAGATGCAACGACAGGAAATACAATTATCCCTGCTTCCTTCCAAGCCGGCATATATGCATCAGGGGTTCCCGCACCTGTGGTTACGAATTTTACTCCCTCACTAACCACAACTTCCGCGCAGGCATCCGCTTCCTTGTCCATAAGCATTATATTAACTCCAAAAGGCTTATCTGTAAGCCCTTTGGCAATTTTAATCTGCTCCCTAAGCTCTTTAGCGGATATCCCGCCTGAGGCTATAAGCCCAATTCCACCGGCGTTAGAGACTGCCGCCGCGAAAGCCCCGGTTGCAATACGCGCCATACCACCTTGGATAATGGGGTATTTTATACCTAAAATATTTTTAAGCTCCATAAAATCTCATTCCTTAAGTTTTTAGGGTTTTTTGTTTGTTTTGCAGCATAATAAGTGCTTTGCCTGCACGGGTTTGTCTGGTGGATTCTTGTTTTGCGCTGCCTACCCAGTCACAGTAACCCCGCTTATAGCCATCAGATAGACTTGCGAAAAATTCTTTCGCCTCAAAATCTGTTTCCATAACAGCACTAAGTTCCCCAGGCACAATAACTGCCTTCTTGTCCTGCTCCATAACTCTCACCTACCAAGTCAAATACGCACTGCCATAAGTCAGCCCACCGCCAAATCCGGCAAGGATAAGTTTTTGCCCTCGTTTAAGTGTCCCTGTTTTATTAAGCTCATCAAGGGCAATTGCTACGCTTGCGGCGGAAGTATTGCCGTATTTATCAATATTTACAAAAAATTTCTCAAAAGGTACTTTTAGTTTTTTAGCAGACGCCATCAAAATACGTAAATTAGCCTGATGACATATGAAATAATCTATCTCATCCGGCGTTATACCGGCTTGCTCAAATACAATAGCCGCGCTTTTAGGGAAAGCGTCCTGTACAAAGCGGTAAACCTCGTTGCCGTTTATATTTACCACTTGTTTATGAGTATCAGGCTCTTTATTGGTAAACGGGTTTTTCTCCTGATACGTCATGGGGATATTCAAAGATTCGGCACCGCCTATGGAACCTGCTTCAAATACAAATGGCTTTTCGCCGCTCAACTCTATAACACAAGCACCGGCACCGTCACCAAATAATATTGAACTTCCCCTGTCCGTATAATCAAGCACCCTTGATAAAACCTCAACCCCAACTACAAGGGCATACTTTTTAAAGCTGCCGTGAAGAAGTAAATAAGCCGTATTAAGTGAATAAACAAACCCGCTGCATGCCGCGTTTAAATCAAAAGCCAAAGTCCTTTCATCAAGCCCTAAAGAACCTTGCAAAAGACAAGCCATTGACGGAGTTATATAATCGGCGGTACATGTGCCAACGATTACAATACCTATCTCCTCTTTATCTATCCCCGCTTCTGAAATGGCTTTTTTACAGGCATCCTCACAAAGGGTCAAAGAAGTTTCCCCTTCTTGTACGAAGCGTCTGGTTTTAATCCCTGTCCGCTCTGTTATCCACTCATCATTTGTATCAAGGATTTTTGCAAACTCATCATTGGGAACTTCAAAATCGGGCACGGAACTGCCCGTGCCCAGAATTTTAATCCCTTTTTTTACTGCCATGATTAACCTGCCAACTCGTCAATAACAGCAACAATATCCCCTACGGTTTTAATTGTTTTTGCTCTTGAGTCTTCAATTTTCACACCAAAGCTGTCTTCAAGCTCAATTATTAAATCCATAATATCAAGGCTGTCTGCTCCAAGATCCTCAGTAACAGAGGCCTCCATAGTCACTATATCTTCGTCGCATTGAAGTGAATTTACAATAGATTCCTTAACTTTTTCAAACGTTGACATTGTTTAAGTCCCCTTTTTTATAAATTAGGATATTGATAGTTAAAAATCCTTAAGTAATTTTACCAGATTGGTGGATATTGTCAAGGGGGTATTTTGTCGCATTTAAAAAAATACACTCTTAGAATCAGCGGTCAATAAGCTGTAAATCTGCTTTTCGGCTTATTAACTGCTGGTTCTTAACAAATTTTATGAAAATGTTTACAAACCATACATATTTTCTTAAAAATGAGGGTCTATACTTTGATTTAAGAAATAGGAACAGACAATGGTGCATAACTAGTTTCAGATAATTTTTTTGCCGCTTTTTGCTTCAACTTAGGTTATGCACTGTTGCCAACATAGATAGGAGGAATTTTCATGAACAACTATAACAATTACGAAGGGTATTATTACGAACCCCCTAAATCTAAAAAGAAGAAAAATAAATGGGGCAAATTTTTGGCACTGGGGCTTACAGCTGTTTTAGCATCGGGAAGTTTTGGCTTTGGACTTGGGCTTGGGGGTGCTTTTCACGCTGAAAACACCTCATATAACATATCAACGGAAGCAGCACAACCCTTATTAGGGCTTGCAGCTGACTTAATTCTTCCTACGATTAGTGAGACTCCCGGCTTCCTTGCCTCCCCCTTGGCTGCTGCACCTGAATCCACCGTTGTCTCTGTTATAAGGGAGGCATCCTACTCGGTGGTAAGTATAAACACTTCTATAATAAGCAGGGATTTCTTTAACCGCCCGATGGCAAGACCTGGGGCAGGCAGCGGCATAATAAGCTCCGCCGATGAGGATTATATTTATATAATTACCAATTACCATGTTATAGAAAACGCTCAAAGTGTTGAAATATCTCTTGATGACTATGTGTCTGTTGCCGCTTCTCTTGTAGGCTCGGACAGAGAATCGGATATAGCGGTAATCAAAGTTTCCCGTGGGGATATGGAGTACGCAGGGATAGATAATTACAAAATAGCTGTTTTTGGTGATGCGTCTCTTATAGAAGTCGGTCAAACCGTTATCGCTATAGGCAACGCAATGGGTCAAGGTCAATCGGCTACTTTAGGCATTGTATCCGCTAAAGGCCGCACAATCCCTACTGAATTTAATACTATCTTGGAAACAATTCAAACAGATGCGGCAATTAACGGCGGCAACTCCGGCGGCGCACTTGTTAATCTCCGTGGTGAGGTTATAGGTGTAAATACGGCTAAGCTCCAAGGCTTAGGAGTCGAGGGCATGGGTTTTGCCATTCCTTCAAACTCCGTTAAGGAAATTTTTAATGAGATAATGGAGCGGAGTAATGTTCAGCGACCATTTTTAGGTATTGCGAGAGGCGCAACTGTTGATGAAGAGCTTAAAGAGGGCAGCAATCTGCCTGCCTTAGGTGTTTTCGTTGCGGAAGTTTCCAGAAATTCAGGTGCCGCTGCTGCAGGTATGCAAGCCGGCGACATAATCACAAATATCGGCGGTGTAGAAATACTGACGATAGAGCAGCTTACGGAATTTATCCCGCAAATAGAAGTTGGCACTATAGTTGATATTATAGTTGTAAGAAGTGATAGAAACGGCACAAGGGAACTCATCTTAAGTGCGGAAATCCGTGACGCTAACGCCCCAAGGTCTTTCTAAGAACCTGTGTTCTTAGATGGATTACGTGAATTTTTGAGTGTTTTTTTATAAGGCAAGGAAGCGCGAACGCGGCATTCATGCAAATTCAAGCATTTGCACTCAAAGTATTCGAAGATAATCCTTCTGAGCATAATCACAAAGTGATTGTGCGAATGCAAGTGAGTGCTGACGTCGCATGATAAAAAACAAGCCAAAAAGATGCGTAATAGCTCTATGAATATAGGTTCTAAATGTTTACTAATGTTTACACTCTATTCACATTATCTTAAAAAATATTTATTAGAATTATATTGGATTAACTCAATGTATAATCCATATGAATTTTTTAGCTTTGGTACTTTGGAGGTAATATTATCATGAACGATGACTCTCTTGATAAGCAGTTTGACCCTTGGGAAATTGACAAAATTCAAGCTGAAATAGATAGGGATTTAAATCTTATACCTGAACCAGCTGAGCCCGAATTTGGTCAAAGAGAAATTTCCGAAGACAGTATTGTTACAGAAAATTTAGGCGATAATAGAGCTGCACTAGATAATTCCTGTGACTTTTTTAAAGAAACTGTCAAAAACCCATCAAAGATGACCTTTAAACGCACAGCACTTTTGGTATGTGTCGCAGCTGTACTATGCGGATTGTCAGCAGGGCTTGCTATATTTGCTGCCGGCACTTGGCATGATTCGCGGTTTGCACCTGCTACGGCACTTCGTTCCGATATGGTTTTTAACCCGCCTAATTTTTCTTTTGTAGGGGATATGGAAATAGGGGATACGCCTCTTGTGCAAGTTGATCCTCTTACAGGAGTTATGAGCTTTGCAGATCTTATTGAGTCCATAAAGCCTTCCGTGGTTAATCTTACATCTTATAAACCTGCTCCTGTGGCAAGTAATTTCTTCAACATTCCCGGTGCGCCCAGTTTTCCCGGCACTGATGGAAGCGGCTTAGTCCCACAAGGCGGAACCGGCATTATATTTGACAGAGATGATGAGAGACTTTTTATAGTAACAAGTAACCATGTTATTGATGGTGCCGAGCGTGTAGGCGTATCCATTCAAGGTGCCGGTGATGTTTCCGCTGCTTTTGTTGGAAGGGATTTCGATGCTGATTTGGCTGTACTCTCTGTCTTAGTACGTGATGTCCAGGCACTTGGCATAAATGATTTTACAATTGCCGCCTTCGCAGACTCCCAAAGTATGCGTGTAGGGGATTTTGTAATAGCTGTAGGCAATGCTTTAGGCCGCGGCACATCTGCTACATTCGGTTTTGTAAGCGTTGTGGACAAAGAGCTTGAATATGGCAACAGGACTTTTACGGTAATTCAGACTGACGCCGCAATAAACCCTGGCAACAGCGGCGGTCCTCTCCTTAATTTGAGAGGCGAGGTTATAGGCATTAATATGATGAAATTTGTTGAGGCCAGTGTTGAAGGAACAGGCTATGCCCTTACCTCCAATGTGGCAATGCCTATAATTGAGCAAATTAGAAACCAGCAGCCAAGACCGATTTTAGGCGTCCGGGGCGCAACCATAACTGAAAATGTGGCAAGGGCTTTCAGCCTGCCTGCTATGGGTGTGGTAGTTGATTCGGTAATCCCCGACACAGGGGCGTATAACGCAGGTATTATGCAGCACGATATTATAACCAGCTTTGACGGGCAGCCTGTTCTTAATTTTGATATACTTGCGGAGGAAGTGAGAAGCCGCAGTGTAGGTGATACGGTTGAGATTATACTCATCCGCCGTGTTAGAGATGAAATGACAACAATAACCTTGCAAGTAACTCTTTTAGAGTATAGCAGTGCTAATTTCTAAGGAGTTGTTTAAGTCAAACCCTAAACAGCCTCTTATATTTCGATAAACTCCTCTCCTTTTAGGTACGCCCGAAAGGGCGTCCCAACAACAATGCACTTTATAAGTGCTGAAAAAAGGCTGGCGCAATACGCCAGCCTTTTTAATGGAAAAATCTGCCGGCAATGGTACATAACTAGTTTCAGGCAATTTTTTTATCGCTTTTTGCTTCAACAATGACCCGCAATAGCGGACGAGCCGCAAGGCTCGGTTCCGGCTTTAGCCGGAAGTCTCCCTTGACCCGCAATAGCGGACGAGCTGCAAGGCTCGGTTCCGGCTTTAGCCGGAAGTCTCCTTTTCCAAAAACCGCGGAAAAATCGTAGTCGCAAAACACTCGCTTACACTCGTACCGCTCTAAAAAATTGCTTCAACTTAGGTTATGCACTGTTGCCTACTACTTAATAATAATCGCAAGCATCGAAGCTTCTTTACCTGACATATTTACCACACTATGGGCTGTTCCGCCCCCTGTAAATACAGCGTCTCCAGGCACTAAATCTTTAGTAATACCATTATCCGTTACTCTCAAAGTGCCGGAAAGTATGTAGTACATTTCAGCTTCCGGTCCATGAATATGTTCCCCTATGGAACTTCCGTCAGGTATGGTTAATACTGCTATCATATTGGTTTTTTCCAAAGCTTCTTCCGGTGTAAATATGTCCTCACGAGTAAGACTGCCTTCACCGCCACGCAAATTGTTTACAATTGTCCGTTGCATTTCGCTTTTAAGCTTAATCATAAATTCATCTCCATTCATAAATATTATTTATCCTAATTTTTTCTTCAAAATATCCAATTCCTCATATAATTCCTTGGGTATAGTACCTTCAAACATATCATAGAAAGCTTTAATGCCCTCAGTCTCTTCTCTCCATAAATCTTTATCTAAAGAAAGGAGGAAATCCAAATCATCTTTTGTCAAATCCATACCCTCAAGGTCAATATCATCACTGGTTGGCATAAAGCCTATACATTCATCAACTTTATGAGCGTCTCCTTCAACACAGTTTAATATATATTTTAGCACACGAGCGTTTTCACCGTATCCCGGCCATACAAAGTCGCCTTTTTCATCAGTCCTAAACCAGTTTACGTTAAACACAAGAGGTGCTTTATCCCCAAGCTTTTTACCTATTTCAAGCCAATGAGTGAAATAATCTCCCATATTATAACCGCAGAAAGGTAACATTGCCATAGGGTCCCGGCGGACTTTGCCTACTTCACCTGCCGCTGCTGCCGTAGTCTCTGACGCCATGATAGAACCTAAAAATACACCATGCTGCCAATCTCTGGCACCATATACCAAGGGCGCGGTTTTAGCCCTTCTGCCACCAAATACAATAGCTGAAATAGGCACACCGTTTGGATTATCAAACTCTTTACTTATACAAGGACAATTTCTTGCCGATGCTGTAAAGCGGCTGTTTGGATGAGCCCCAGAAGTACCTTCATCGCTGTTCCATTTCTCACCTTTCCAGTTAAGAGCATTTTTAGGCGGGTTATTATCAAGCCGCTCCCACCATATAGTATTGTCATCAAGGTTATGTACTACATTTGTAAATATTGTGCCTTTTTGAGTAGCAGCTAAGCCATTTGGATTTCTCTCTTCACTGGTGCCGGGTGCCACGCCAAAAAAGCCCGCTTCAGGGTTAATTGCCCATAACCTTCCGTCATCGCCTATTCTAAGCCACGCAATATCATCACCAACTGTCCAGAATTTATAGCCTTTGGAGGAGTAATATTCATTAGGTCTTAACATTGCAAGGTTAGTTTTACCGCAAGCGGACGGAAACGCCGCCGCTACATACTTAACTTCACCTTTAGGGTTTTCAATCCCTAATATAAGCATATGTTCCGCAAGCCAGCCCTCTCTTTGCCCCTGGGTTGATGCTATGCGAAGGGCAAAGCATTTTTTACCCAGCAGGGCATTGCCCCCATAGCCCGAATTAACAGACCAAATAGCGTTATCATCAGGAAAATGGCAAATATATCTATGCTCAGGGTCAAGTTTTGCAATCGAGTGCAAGCCCCTTACAAAATCATTGGAATCCCCTAAGGAGTCAAGGGCTTTTTGCCCAACTCTCGTCATTATCGCCATATTTAGTACAACATAAGCCGAATCCGTAAGCTCTATACCGACTTTAGCAAATTTAGAGCCTTCAGGTCCCATACTAAATGGGATTATATACATTGTCCTGCCTTTCATGGAACCCTTAAACAACTCTTTCATCATGGCATAGGCTGCGTCTTTTTCCATCCAATTATTGGTAGGTCCCGCGTGCTGTTTTTCTTTTGTGCAGATAAGAGTCCGCTCCTCAACCCGTGCAACATCGTTTATATGAGAACGATGTAAATAACAGCCCGGAAGCTTCTCTTGGTTAAGCTTAATAAGCTCCCCGCTTTCACATGCCATTTTTCTAAGCTCTTCAAGCTGGCTTTCTTCCCCTGTAATCCAAACGACCTTATCAGGTGATGTAAGCTTTGTCATTTCATCAATCCAGCTTAGAAGATTTTGGTTCTTAGTCATGAAAAAATCCCCCTGAAATCATTATGATTTTTCCTTACAGAATCTCATTGCAAGGTCAGTGTACTCCCTTTGTTATCAAATGTCAATATACTCATCTGACCTTAAGCCGCCATAGTCATTAATTGTATATTTCTTATAGATATTGCATTATCGTTTTGACATTTTAGGCTATTATGCTATACTGTAAAAAGGGGATTTTTGATTTTTTTATGAAGGAGTTTTTTTATGCTTGATATAATTCGTGATAAAAAGCTGTTTATATTTGATATTGACGGCACTATATCCTTGGATAACCGCCTTTTTGAAAAAACAAAAGATGTTTTTTTGAAACTAAATTCACAAAATAAGCATATTTATATGGTTACTAATAATTCCTCCAAACTGCCCTCCCATTATATTGGAAATCTTGAAAAAGCCGGGCTTGATACGGACAATATTAATTTAATAAGCTCAATTGACACTGCTTTGGATTATTTAAAATCCACCAAAATGAGCAAAATTTACTGGGCCGCTAATAAGGCAGTTTCCGCATATATTAAGGAAAATGGATTCATTTTTTGTGATAAAAACCCTGATTGCCTCCTTCTCACCTATGATACAGAGCTTAACTATACCAAACTCCTTAAAATAACCGAACTTTTACATAAAAACACCCCTTATTTTGTCACCCATACGGATTTTGTCTGCCCGACAGATTTAGGATATTATGTGCCTGATGTTGGGAGTTTTATGGCTCTTATTAAAGAAGCTACAGGCAAAAGCCCTGATAAAAGCTTTGGCAAGCCTGAAAGATATTGCATAGACAAAGCCCTGGAAGAAACAGGGCTTACGGAAAAAGACACTATCGTTATAGGCGACAGATTATATACTGATATTGAACTGGGCAATAGGGCAGGTATAACAAGCCTCCTTGTTTTAAGCGGTGAAACGACTATGGAGATGTATGAAAAATCACAAATTAAGGCAGATATTGTCTTGTCCGGCATAAATGAATTGTATGAATATTTATAATAAATATGGGCTTCTCCCATACATAGAGGAAGGAAAATGGATAATGAAAAATTTGCTGTGTAAAGCATATATCGTCTTAATCGCTGCTTTTTTAATGGCATGGCTTGCTGCCTGCAGCAGAGAATCAGGAATTACAGAAAATTACTTTGGCGAGGGCGCAGGGAATCATCAGACTATTTCCCCATCACCTGCACCGGAACAAGTGCCGCCGGCACAGCAAGCAGATGAACCCCCTGATTATATAACTATTCTTGGGGAACAATTTAGCACGAACCTAACACAACTGTTCCTTAGTAATAACCAAATAAGTGACATTACCCCTCTTTCAGGTCTTGTCCGCTTAGAACAGCTGTGGCTGGACGGCAATCCCATTACTGACTTTTCGGCTGCAGCCCATGTGGGTAATATCATCTTTGAAATGATGGAGCTATAAGTATAAGTACAGGTACATGACGTATCGGTCGGATTAAAAAAGCCTACATTAAGATGAGTCGTGTGATTTGCACCTGCCGGCGACCTAAGTTTTACACCCCATACAATTTAGTAAACTTCTCCGTCAAATACTCCACTAAATACTTCGCATTCACCTCTTCTCCCGTCAGTGCTGTCATGGTCTCTGACGGCGTTCTAAGACTTGCGTAACTGTAAAGGTTTTTTCTCATCCAGTCAAGGATTTTGTCATATTCACGGTTTTCCACCAGCTTATCAAAATCCAACTCCCTTTTCATAAACGCGCTGTATTGGGCGTTATAAAGGTTTCCTAAAGTATAGGATGGGAAATACCCAAACATCCCCGCCGGCCATTGGACATCTTGAAGTATACCAACCGTGTCGTTCTCCGGTCGTATACCCATATATTCAAAGATTTTCTCATTCCACATTTCAGATAAATCGGCAACTTTGGCACGACCTTCAAATAAATCTTTCTCAAGCTCAACCCTAAGCATTATATGGAGGTTGTAGGTAAGCTCATCAGCGGTCATCCTGATAAGTGATTGCTCCACTTTATTAACGGCACGGTACATATCCATAACATCTATGTCTTTAAGCTGCTGTGGAAAATACCCGCGTACAAATTCCAAATTGGCATTCCAAAAAGGCAAGCTCCTGCCTACCATATTCTCCCAAAATCTTGAAGAACTTTCATGCATCCCGCCGGTAAGCCCGCGTCCAAGCATTGTAAATTCGTACTCCTCAGGAATATTTTGCTCGTACATGCCATGTCCAGCTTCGTGCATGGAGGCAAAAAATGCTTGTAAAAACTTATCCTCATAATAGTGAGTGGTAAGGCGTACATCATTACAGCCAAATGATGTACAGAAAGGATGCTCACTTTCAGCCAAACGCCCCCTGTCTAAATCAAAGCCGATTATACCAATAAGCTCCTGATTCATTTTCTTTTGGATGTCAACCGGGAAGGAGGCTTTCGCAAAACTATCGTCAAAATTATCCTTCTCGGCTATTTTTTTAACCAGTGGCACAACCCCTTCTTTTATGCCGCCAAAAAGCTCCTCAAGTTTCTCTGAAGTCATGCCTTCTTCGCTAAAACTTACAAGGGCGTTATAGGGAGAACCTTCGTAACCCCAAATTTCCACTGTCTCTTTTGTAATATTTACCAATTCCTCAAGATATGGGCGGTAGCCTTCCCAGTCATTGGCATGCTTTGCGCGCTCCCAAGCAGTTTCTGATTGTATTCTAAGTGATGTGTGTTTTTGAAACATCTCCCCGGGGATTTTTACCATCCTGTCAGCGGTTCTTTTAAAAAGCCTAACACGAGCCGCTGCAGCTTTGTCAAGTTTATCCCCTGCCTCTGTTAGTTTATCGAGAATTTTCATAGTTTCGGGGCTTGTGAGTATGTAATGGGACTTACCGGAAAAATATCCTAATGTTTTTGACCTGCTTTTAACTGCCGCAGAGGGCATCATAGCACGCCTATCCCATCCTATTATGGTCTGGGCGCGGTTAAGCTGCTGATATTCATGCTCCAATTTGTCAAAATCTTCCACAAGCTTGTTAATATTCATATTCGACCGCCTTTCTTCTAGCCCTAAGATTTAGTATGAATTTATTTTAACATACAGTTGGTAAAATTAACAAGAAAAAAATCCCTACTAAAACGCTTGACATTCAATAACAAGAGTGGTATCATTTTTAAGCAAACCCTATTAAAATAGTAGTATATAAAATATAATTGGGAGTGGTAACTTTGAAACTCTCCACAAGAAGCCGCTACGGGCTTAAAGCCGTTGTGGATATTGCTGCTCAAGAGGGCAAGTCCGTCAGTATAAAAAGTATTGCCGCGCGCCTTGCAATTTCTGAAAATTATTTGGAGCAGCTTATTATTAAGCTAAAAAAGGCGGGTATATTAAACTCTGTAAGAGGTGCCGGCGGCGGGTATAGTTTGAAATTAAGCCCGGAGGATATTACAGTTGGCCGCATTCTAAATATTTTAGAAGGCTCCCTATATCCGGCTAAATGCCTTGACAGCACTGACGAAACTTGCGGCGACGGCGTGTGCAGTCCCTGTGTCACTAAAGGAGTGTGGGAAAAAATATACGAAAGTGTTACGAATGTGGTTGAATCAATAACCATCATGGATTTAGTTAATAATCATAGAAAACTTTATGGAGATGATTAATATGTCTGATTTTATATATTTTGATAATGCAGCTACAACAAAAGTAAGAGATGAGGTTTTTGAAGCAATGGCACCTTTTTTAAAAGATGCTTACGGCAACCCTTCATCTGTTTATAAACTTGGCAGAGAAGCCAAAAACGCCATAGAAAAAGCAAGGGAGCAGACAGCTGCCGCCATTGGCGCAAAACCTGCTGAAATATTTTTCACAGGCTCCGGTACAGAGTCTGATAACTGGGCAATAATCTCAGCCGCTTTTGCCAATAAGGACAAGGGCAATCATATTATCACAAGTAATATTGAGCATCACGCAGTGCTTCACTCTTGCGAATATTTAAGCAAAAATGGTTTTGATATTACCTATTTACCTGTTGACAGCTCAGGGATTATAAAAATAAGCGACCTTAAAGCTGCCATCCGCCCTGAAACTATCTTAATATCCATCATGTATGCCAATAACGAAATTGGAACTATACAACCCATTGCTGAAATAGGCGCAATTGCCGGTGCCAATAATATATTGTTCCACACGGACGCGGTTCAAGCGGTGGGACATGTACCTGTTAATGTAGTAAAAGATTGTGTGGATTTGCTTACACTATCCGCTCATAAATTTCACGGACCAAAAGGGGCAGGTGCCCTTTATGTGAGAAGCGGCGTTAAACTGCCTTCCTTTATTCATGGCGGCGGTCAGGAAAAAGGCAGGAGAGCCGGTACGGAAAATGTAGCAGGCATAGTCGGTCTTGGGTGTGCAATCGAACTTATTACCCGGGAAATGGCCGGCGAATCCGTAAGGGTTCGTAAACTCCGCGACAAAATTATAGACGGAATACTTGAAAGTGTACCAAATTCACAACTAAACGGTCATAGGGATAAACGTCTGCCGGGCAATGCGAATATTTCATTTGATTATGTTGAAGGGGAATCAATCCTTCTTATGCTTGATATGAAAGGTATTGCGGCGTCAAGCGGCTCAGCTTGTACATCAGGCTCCTTAAACCCTTCCCATGTCCTTATGGCTCTTGGGCTGCCTCATGAAAAGGCGCATGGCTCCTTACGGGTAAGTGCAGGCCGTTATAATACAGATGAAGATGCCGATAAACTTATTGCCGAAATCGGACCGATAGTTAATAAACTCCGCGCCATGTCGCCATTGGCGAAATAATGTATAACGGATACGAGCCTATCCCTTAATAACAGCGAAGGGATTTTGCAGGATTTTTTCTGTTTAACAAGAAGGTGTGAGTGCCGCATGTGCAAAGCTGACCTGCAAGCGGACACCGGCGTAGTTAAACAGGAAAAAGACAAAAAAACACGAAGCCGCTTATTAAGGGATAGGCTCTAAGCTAAAGGAGAGATACAAATGGAATACACAGAAAAAGTAATGGATCATTTTGCAAATCCGCGAAATGTTGGGGAAATCGAGAACGCAAGCGGCATTGGTGAAGTTGGCAATGCCCAATGCGGTGACATAATGAAGATTTTTTTGGACATTGACGGCGATGTAGTAAAAGATGTTAAATTTAAAACCTTTGGCTGCGGTGCTGCTGTGGCTTCGTCAAGTGCGGCTACTGAAATGATTAAGGGTAAAACTATTAAAGAAGCACTTAATGTTACCAATAAGGCTGTCGTTGAGGACCTTGGCGGCTTGCCTCCCGCAAAACTTCACTGCTCTGTACTTGCACAAGAGGCCATTATGGCTGCCCTTTGGGACTATTCCCAAAAAAATGGCATTACAATTGAAGGGGTTAGACCTCCCCGCGCTGAGGATCATCACCATGAGTAAAAAGAAGGTATTGGTTGCCATGTCCGGCGGGGTGGACAGTTCCGTTGCGGCATATATACTTAAAGAGCAAGGCTATGAGGTTATCGGTGCTACAATGCGTATTTGGCAGGACGAGGATTACTGCGATATCGAAAACCAAGGGGGCTGCTGCGGCATAGAAGCCGTAGAAGATGCCAGGAAAGTTGCCGCGGCACTTGACATACCCTTTTATGTACTTAATTTTGCCGATGAATTTAAAAAAAAAGTTATCGACTACTTTGTGGATGAATATTTAAGGGGCAGAACGCCAAATCCATGTATAGCCTGTAATAGATATATCAAATGGGAGAGCTTTCTTTCCAAAGCTCTTTCTTTTGATGCCGGCTACATTGCTACAGGTCATTATGCCAAGATTTCGCAGCTTGATAACGGACGTTTGGCTATCTGCGCTGATTTTAGCAACCCAAAAGACCAATCCTATGCCTTATATAATCTAACCCAGCATCAGCTTAAGCACACCCTTATGCCTATCAGTGATATGAATAAGGATGAAGTGCGTAAAATTGCGGCAAATCTTGGTCTCAGTACAGCTAACAAGCCTGACAGCCAGGAAATTTGCTTTATACCTGATGACGATTACGGTGCCTTCCTTGAAAAAAGCGGGCGTGGGCTTATAGAGCCTGGAAATTTTATTAACGAAGCGGGAGAAATTATAGGCAGGCACAAAGGCTTTATTTATTATACTATCGGTCAGCGAAAAGGGCTTGGTGCTTTTGGCAAGCCAATGTTTGTAAGGCATATAAATACAGCGGATAATACTGTAATGCTTTCAGATAACGAAGGGGTGTATTCCAATGGTCTTATAGCATCTGATGTAAATTTTATGGGAGAAGATGGGCTTTTTGCCCCAAGGGAAGCCCTCGGTAAAATACGCTATGCTCATAAGCCTGCTAAATGCCGCCTAAGGGTTGAGAATAACAAAATCATTTGCCGCTTTGATGAAAAGCAGCGTGCAATAACGCCGGGGCAATCGGCAGTTTTTTATGACCTAATGGGCAATATTATCTGCGGCGGGGTTGTTGACTCTGCTGTAGAGTAGACAGGTATAATAGACCTGTCCACTAACCTCATCCCACCATCTTTTCGGCATATATTCCATTCTGCTGTGTCAAGGTCTAATAAAAAGTGGAGGTGTAAATCGTGCCTTTAGTTAAAAAAAGATTTTTGCTGGCATTTGTCTCATTTTTATATTCCCTCCTATTTAGGTTTGCCATTGACCCTGATATTGCTTTCGATATTTTGGTTTTGTTTGCGGATGACGGCTTAGTTTCCGGTCGGGATATGGATAATTTATCAGGGCTTTTTTATATTATTTTAGCTTTGGGGATAATTGGTTTAATCATATTTTATTTTGAAAAAATACGAAAGTCTTTTATATTTATTTATCTGCCGTCACTGTTAGCGTTTTTTTTGGTGCCGTTTCGCTCAAGGGGGTTTATACGTTTTGGTTGGGGCTTTGACGCAATAATATCTGTCATCATAAACTTGATTGCCGGTCCTGCAATGATTATGCTTGTAACTTATTTTGCTATTAAGCTTTTTAAAGCCCGGGCACAAAAAAGGTAACACTTAGCTATTGTGAATTTGATATAAATGTAGTATTATATATAATACATTTAATAATATATACACCCTCAATTTCAATTTTAATTAGGAGGAACATACATATGGGGTTAATAAGAGCAGCCGGAAGTGCCATAGGCGGTACAATATCCGACCAATGGCTTGAGTTTTTTTACCAGGATTCCATACCTGATACAGTCCTTGTAACAAAAGGGCAAAAACGAGTATCCGGGCGGAGCGCAAACAGAGGCAATGATAATATTATCTCCAACGGAAGTGGTATTGCCGTTGCAGATGGGCAATGTATGATGATTGTTGAGCAAGGTCGTGTTGTTGAAATATGCGCCGAGCCGGGGCAGTTTACTTGGGATTCATCTTCAGAGCCGAGTGTTTTTTCAGGCTCTTTAGGCACAAGTATTGTGGATACTTTTAAAACCATTGGCAGGCGTTTTGCCCACGGCGGCGAAACAGCGAAGGATCAAAGAGTTTACTATTTTAATATTAAGGAACTGATAAATAATAAATTCGGTACGTCCACTCCCATTCCTTTCAGAGTGGTTGATACAAATATTGGATTAGATATTGATATATCATTGCGCTGTAATGGGGTTTTCTCTTTCAAAATGGCAAACCCATTGTTGTTTTACACCAATGTATCAGGCAATGTTGAGAGGGATTATACAAGGGACACCCTTGAAAACCAGCTTAGAAGTGAATTTATAAGTGCCTTAAAGCCTGCCTTTGCGAGAATGTCCGCTATGGGTATGCGCTACTCCGCAATCCCCGGGCATACGACGGAGCTGTCCGAGGCAATTAACGCTGCTTTATCGGAGCAATGGGGCAGCCTTCGTGGGCTTGAAGTTATTTCTGTTGCAATTAACTCCCTTTCGGCACCAAAAGAAGATGAGGATATGATTAAACAGCTGCAAAGAAAAGCTGTAATGCGTGACCCTGGCATGGCTGGGGCGGCACTTGTAAGTGCTCAGGCTGATGCTATGAGATCCGCCGGCGAAAATCCCGGAGGAGCTATGACAGGATTTTTAGGTATGGGTATGGCACAACAAGCCGGCGGCATGAACGCCCAAAACTTCTTTGCCATGAATCAGCAAAACCAAGCCGCACAGCAGCAAGCACCACCTCCCACAGGAGCGTCAGAAGGTAATAATTGGAGTTGTCCATGCGGCATTGCCAATACCGGGCGTTTCTGTTCAGAATGCGGCACACCAAAACCGGCTGAACAAAATTGGGCTTGTTCATGCGGCACGGCTAATACGGGGCGTTTTTGTTCAGAATGCGGTACTCCCAGACCAGCCAATGAGAATTGGACTTGTTCATGCGGCACGGCTAACACCGGTCGTTTTTGTGCCGAATGCGGAAAACCAAGACCATAGGGGGATATCATTATGGTATTAATGGACTATAAATGTCTAAATTGCGACGGGGCACTTAACTTTGACAGCGGCATCCAGCAGATGAAATGCCCTTTTTGCGACTCTACCTTTGAAGTTGAGGCTTTTAAGGATTATTGCGACTCCGTTAAGGATGAAACAGGTGAAGCAAGCGAAATCGAATGGTCCGGACACGATGATACACCTTGGGGCGAAGGTGAGCAGGAAAGTATGCGCCTGTATTCCTGTAATTCCTGCGCCGGCGAGATAATTGCAGAGGAAAACACGGCAGCTACAAGCTGCCCATACTGCGGCAACCCTGTTGTACTAAAAGGTCAGCTATCAGGCTGTGTTAAACCTGATACTATAATACCTTTTAAACTAAGTAAAGAAGCGGCAAAGGAAGCTCTTTTAAAGCATTTAAGCGACAAAGCTTTACTGCCAAGATGCTTTAAAACAACCAAAACCTTAGATGAGGTAAAAGGCTTATACGTCCCCTTCTGGCTTTTTGACGCGGATTTAAATGCCTCTATGCGTTTTGGCGCAACAAAAGTCCGCACTTGGAGCGATACAAGATATATTTACACTGAAACCAACCATTTTAACGTTGTCCGCCAAGGTGATATGGCTTATGATGCTGTCCCCGTTGATGCTTCCGCTAAAGTGCCAAATGATTTAATGGAATCTATTGAACCTTTTGATATAAGGGAAGCGACACCTTTCCGAACCGCTTTCTTAGCAGGGTATATGGCTGATAAATTTGATTTTTGCGCCGATCATTGTAAGAAGCGTGCCGACCAGCGCATTAGAAAAAGTACGGAAGTGGCTTTTACAAACACTGTAACCGGATACTCCACCGTTACGCCAAAATACCGTGGAGTATACTTAAATAAAAGCAATGTTACATACGCCCTTTTGCCTATTTGGCTTATGAATGTTACATGGCGAGATAAAAATTATATGTTTGCCATGAACGGGCAAAGCGGCAAATTTGTAGGAGACTTGCCTATGGATTGGGGCATTTTCTGGCGCAGGCTCATTGCCATTGCCGCTGTATCGGCTGTTGTGTTAATTATTATGGCTTGGCTTTTAACAGGATTAACCCAAACTACTGTACTAGGCTCTATAGGCATATCCGCCGTCCTTTCAACCTCTATTATGATGGTTAAAAGAGGTCAGCTAAAATCTGTACGTTTTAACGAGGTTGCCTGCGATTATATCCGTAAGGGCAGTTTTAATTTGACAAACAGAAAAGACGCATTTTTGTATAGAAATGTTGTCCGTGTACCTAAGCCGCGGTCAAATAACCGTTCAGGCAGGTAAAATGACAAACAGGCTGGAGCTTAATCTCCAGCCTGTTCTATTATAGTGCATTAACTTGTATAGTCACACAGATGAGTATATTACAATGATTTAGCAAGAAAAATATCCGGCTTGCCAATCCCGTTTGCATCAGGCAAAACGCCGACTATTTTAAACCCAAGCTTCATATAAAAGGCAGCTTGGTGGGTACCGTGGTCAAATTCTTTTATACGCCTTGGCAAATCATCATAGAGATCAGTATTGGCAAAAGATGTTTCCCCACCCTCTCTCTCGTCATCAGCACCAAGCCAAAGAGTTTTGCCCCCTTTATCCTTAGCAGCCTTTGAAATCGCCTCGACTAACAACCTGCCAATACCTTGTCCCCTTACATCTGCCCGCACAACTAAGGGATGCAGTTCAAATACATTGCCGCTATATTGAGGCAGTATACCACACCAACCGGCAACTTCCCCGTCAATAATCGCGGCAAGGAATAAGGTGTCTGGCTCACTCCACCGTCCATTTATTTCAAACAGCCCTTTATCAAGGGTTTCCCAAGAATGGGGAAACGCATCAACCAGCATTTGTGCCGCCTGATTAAGCTGTGATTCATTTAATGTGTTTATATTTACAATTTTCATGGTACCCTCTGAATCTAAATCTCCGGATAAAGAGCAAACTTATCAGTAATCGCCTTAACTTTCCGAATAGCCTCGTCCTTATCTCCGCCCTTAAGGACAGCCGCAATAATTTCAGCTATTTGGGCTGCGTCATTTTCTTTCATGCCGCGGGATGTCATAGCAGGTGTACCAAGCCTTATACCGCTTGTAACCATTGGCTTTTGCGGGTCAAAGGGGATAGTGTTTTTATTACAAGTAATATGAACCTCATCAAGAAGTTTCTCCGCTACCTTGCCTGTAATACCTATACTTCTAAGATCAACAAGTAAAAGATGGGTATCCGTGCCGCCGGAAACAATATCAATACCGTTTGCCATAAGAGTTTCAGCAAGGACTTTAGCGTTTTTAACAACTTGTTTCATATAATCTTTGTATGCAGGCTGAAGTGCCTCACCAAAACATACGGCTTTAGCAGCAATAATATGCTCTAACGGCCCGCCTTGAAGCCCGGGGAACACCGAGCGGTCAATAGCTTTGGCGTAATCTTGTTTGCAAAGGATAAGTCCGCCTCTTGGTCCTCTAAGGGTTTTATGGGTTGTGCTTGTTACGTACTGCGCGTGGGGTACAGGATTTTCATGTAAGCCTGCAGCTACAAGCCCTGCAATATGAGCCATGTCAACCATTAAAACCGCACCGATTTCTTTAGCGATATCCCCAAATGCTTTGAAATTAAGTGTCCTTGGATACGCACTGGCACCTGCGATTATCATTTTCGGCATTTCAGCCTTAGCAATAGCACGAACCTTATCGTAGTCAAGTACTTGTGAGCCTTCCTCAACACCATAAGCTACAACTTCAAAATATTTACCGGAAAAAGTTAAAGGATGACCATGGGTAAGATGCCCGCCGTGGTCTAAATTCATCCCCATGATTTTGTCACCTGGCTTTAATTCGGCAAAAAGTACTGCCATATTAGCTTGCGCCCCTGAGTGAGGCTGAACATTAGCATGATCCGCACCAAAAATCTTTTTAGCACGCTCAATAGCAAGTGTTTCAGAGTCATCAACATATTCACAGCCGCCATAATATCTTTTGCCGGGATAACCTTCGGCGTATTTATTAGTAAGGTGAGAACCTGCCGCCGCCAAAACAGCTTTTGATACGAAGTTCTCAGATGCAATAAGCTCTATATTCGTCCTTTGGCGTGAAAGCTCATTATCAAGTGCAGCAAACACTTCAGGGTCTGTGTCTTTTATTACATTGAAATTGTACATAAAATAACCTCCATTGTAGTTGTATATCTCTTATTAAAAAGCCTCCAAATAGGAGGCTTTCAAGTTGTTATCTTGTCAAAGTCTCTCTTTTGCAAAATTATTAAACTAGGTTTAGCTCGTTTATCATCTTTTCAGTATCTTCCGCCCCTGCGAGGATGTAAGTTTCACCGTCTACAGATAAAGTTGGTATGCCGACCCTGCCATTTTCTTTGGCTTCTTTGTGACTTTCATTATTGTCTCTAATTTTCAAAAACTGTTTAAGGGATAACATATTAGATGTAATATCCGCATAAGCAAAATTAACATTTTTCTGGGAAAGAACCTCTTTCGCCGGATCACAGGTCGGTCAATGAGGACTTCCATACAATACAACTTTTTTCATAATAAACCTCCTTATAAAATATAATGTGAGCATTTTTATAGTATATATACAGCATATATATACAGTATAACCCTATTTACCCAAAAGCTCAACACCTTTTTTCATACGCCTTACAGACTCGTCCTTGCCAAATAAAACCATAAGCTCAGAGGCACCGCATGGGGATGTTGGCTTCCCTGAAAGAGCTGTTCTTATAGGCCAAAGGATTTGCCCATTTTTTAGCCCCTCTTTTTCGGCAAGTTCCGTAAGCTCCGCAAAAATTGCATCATTTTCCCATGGCTCTTGGCGGTTTTCTGCGTAAATGATAACTGTCCTAAGAGACTCTAATGATATAGCCTCGTCGGTTTTCATCTTTTTATGGATGTAAAGGTCAGTTTCGTATTCAGGCAAACAATCAATAAAATCCAATAACTCGGGAATATCCTTAAGGAAGCTTATACGGGTTTTTACTATTTCAGCAAGGGCTTTAAAGTCTACCCCTTCTTTTTTAACAGCCTCTTTCAGCACAGGCAGTGCCATTTCATAAAATTTATCCCCTTCCATTTTTTTGAAATATTCCCCATTCATCCATGTTAGCTTGGTAATATCAAAAGCGGATGGAGACTTACTTAAGCCCTTAATATCAAAGGCTTCCGTAAGCTCTGAAAGAGTAAAAAACTCACGGGTATCACCGGGGCTCCAGCCAAGCAGGGCAATATAATTCATTATCGCTTCCGGCAAATAGCCAAGTGCAAGTAAATCCTCAAAAGAAGCATCCCCGCGGCGTTTAGAAAGCTTTGCACCATCCTGACCTACTATATGAGTCAGATGAACATAGGCAGGCACCTCCCAGCCAAAAGCCTCGTACAAAAGATTATACTTAGGGGCACTTGATAAATACTCAACCCCGCGTACAACATGGGTTATCTCCATTAAATGATCATCAACTACATTAGCGAAATTATAAGTTGGGAGACCATCCCCTTTAATCAAAATCTGGTCGTCAAGCTCTTCATTATCAACGGTTATATCTCCAAATACAAGATCGTTAAAGGTAGTTTGCCCCTCGGGTATCATTTGTCGGATAACATAGCCCAAACCCTTCCTCAAATTCTCCGAAGGGTCTAAACCACGGCAATGATTATCATAGCCGCCTATGTCCTCACTTTTTTTAGGCAAAGACTCAAGCCGCGCCTTTGAACAAAAACAGTAATAAGCCGCGCCTGTATCAATCAGCTTTTTGGCATACTCAACATATATATCTTTTCTTTCACTTTGAACATAAGGACCGTAAGGACCACCTATATCCGGACCTTCATCATGTTTAAGATTAACCATTTTAAGGGTGTTGTAAATTACATCAACTGCCCCTTCAACAAAACGCTCAGCATCCGTATCTTCTATACGCAGAAGGAATTTGCCTCCCTCCCGCTTAGCAATAAGATACTCATAAAGAGCCGTCCGTAAATTACCTATATGCATATATCCCGTAGGACTTGGAGCAAAACGTGTTCTAATCATAAATATTCTCCTTGTTAATCGTTGCAGTCATTAGGGTTGCGGCGAGGAAGCAGCGCGACGAAGTCAAGCTGCATTTTCACAAAAGGCTGCGCCTATATCATCCTAATAGCAAATTCAGGGCAAGCGCCAACACAATATCCGCAAGTTACACATTTATCTTTATCAATTGCCGCTTTTTCATCCATAACAATAGCATCGGAATGGCAAGCTTCTATACATTTACCGCAAGCAGAGCAAAGCCCTTTTACCACGATAAAATACTTCTCAGAGGCACTTTTTAAGGTCTCTATTTCCTTTTCTACATTTTTACCTGTGATATAGGAAATATTCATATCCACCTCAGCCTTTGCAACCATACCTAAAACCAATACAGCGCGCCCTTTTGAAAGATCCATGCAATATTTCATAGCTTCATCATATTTATTTAGCAAAAATCCTCCGGCAAAAGCTTTCATAAAATAAATGCCTTTGTTGTTTGCAAAGCACTCTTCTATGGCTTTCTCCATTTCCTCATGAGTACCATGAATTATGCCGCGGCCTATTTTATTAATAAGAGGGAATACCACATCAACCTCTTCTAATGAAGCCGCCTTTCTAACAGTACGGACAGAGTGGGTTGCAACGCCGATAGCTTTTATAAGCCCCTTTGCTTTATAATCTTTCATGCATTGCCATGCGCCTTCTCTGATTTCAAATAAATTATCATCTACCCTAGCGGCGTGAAGGAGCATAATATCAATTTTATCCAGGGTCATTTTCTCCAAAGCTTCATTGATAGCCTTTTCCATATCTTCATAAGTAGCCGCCGCGGATTTTGTGGAAATAACAGGTCTTTTGCCGGTTTTGTCCATAGCGTATTTTACCATTGCGTAAGTGTTATACATTTGAGCGGTATCAACCATAGTAACCCCAAGCTCAAGGGCATGGGCAATACATTCGCCCCCTTCTTCTACCGACAGGTTTTTTTGTAATGGACCGCAAGGCAGTGCGCCAAAGCACAATTCAGTAACTTCAATGCCTGTCCTGCCTAAAATTATATTTTTCATAGAAATTCCTCCGTTGTGATAGAATCTGTAATCCATCTATGAATACAGGTTCTTAAGTGATTATAACAATTTTAACCTCTTTCCCCATTTTTTTCAATATGCTATAGTGAGTAAATTTTAAAATTATACGAACGCCTCACACCTCGATTCCAAAGGAGTCGAGGTGTGGATAAATTTTGTTGCAAACAAAATTTAATAGCATTATACTTCATAATATAAGGAGGAGTGCAAAAATGAAAGAAAAAGCTCTAAAATACCTTGAAAAAAACAGCTTGTTTCACATGAGCATGATTTTTCCCATAAAAAGAGGCACCGCCGATATATTTTATGCTAAGGACGACGGTGTTTTCTTTAGAGAGACGGAAAGTAACGCTTATATGCTCTCAATCACTGATTTTAACAAGGGGCGAGAGCTATTTGATAAAGCAGGCAGGCAAAATCTTGTTTGCGTTTTTCAAAAAGACATAGCTGTTTATCTTCATAAAAAACACAATTATAGAAAATGCATGGAAAACTTTCAAGCGGTTTATACAAAAAAAGTGCCTATAAAAATAGAGCAGAGGCGTTTAGATATACAGCCTTTAAATCTCTCTCACCTGGATTTAGTTTACGAGCATTACCACGACGATGTGGATTACGATTATCTAAAAAGACGTCTTAGTACATCTGCGATTTACGGCAGCTTTATAAATGACGAACTTTGCGGCTTTGCAGGTACCCACGAGGAAGGGTCTATAGGCATATTAAAAGTCCTTGAAAAGTTTAGGAGACAAGGCTTTGCCCTAGAGCTTGAAAGCTATATGGTAAATATTTTTCTGGAACGTGGTGACATTCCTTTTGCCCAAGTCAACCCTCCTAATACAGCGTCAATTGCCCTTCATAAAAAGATTGGCTTTGAATTATCCGCCGACTGCCTTTATTGGTTGTTTGACTAGGTCAAGGATAGTCGAACCTTGCGCGCATTGTTCGACTATCCTTGACCTAGCATAAATTAATCGGTTATACTGTGAGCACATAGAAGGCAACAGTGCATAACCTAAGTTGAAGTAAAAAGCAACATAGTCGTTTAAGACCAAAATGGTCTGAAACTAGTTATGCATCATTGCCGGAACTTTACCCAAAGGAGTGCCCTTTTTTATGGATGAAACTGTAATCGTAATAATGTTAAAAAATAAAGGGACAGGCTTTTTGGAGCGGGAACTTGGCAGCTACTCTGTCGAGTTCCATGAAAATCTAATATACAATATATTCGCCCTTGAGGAAAATGCTAAAACCACTGTGTATATGCGTCTTACCACAGAGCGGGATTTAGAAGAATGGGAATTTCCTGCTGTGCTTGATTATTATGATACAGACAGTCTGTTGGAAGTGTGTAACCTTGCCGAAGAAGACGACTCCGGCTATAATCCTATATGGGAAGCAGCCTTTGATTTCAGCGAAAATCAGGAAATTATGGAAGAGCGGATTTCACGTATATTAGATATACACAAAGAGGAGTTATCCTCTGTTTATAATGCTATAAAAGATTTAAAAAACGATTATGAAGTGTAGGTAAAATATGGCTAAAGCTGCTAAACAAAAAAGCATATTCGAATGTGACTCATGTGGCTACGAGTCAGTAAAATGGCTTGGCCGCTGTGTTAAATGTGGTGCCTTCAACTCTTTTTTTGAGAGGGAGGATATGTCTGGCGTGCGCTATGGCAGCGGCACTAAAGACAATATAGCCCCCAGTTCCATACACACCCTTGAAAGTATAGATTCAATGAAAGAAGAGCGTATTTCCACCAAAATAGGGGAGCTTGACAGAGTCTTGTCAGGTGGTATTGTTGAAGGCTCTCTTATTTTAGTAGGAGGAGATCCTGGAGTTGGAAAATCTACTTTAATACTTCAAATTTGCCAAACTATAGGGGAACAAGGTAAAAGAATTCTATATGTATCCGGCGAAGAAAGCGTAAGCCAAATAAAACTCCGCGCAAACAGGCTTTCTATAACAACTCCCAATCTTATGATATTGGCTGAAACGAATATGGAAGCGATATTAGCTGCCGTAAGCAATGTATCACCTGATATGTTGATAATAGACTCTATACAAACAGTGTATTCCGGCACTTTATCTTCGTCTCCGGGCAGTGTAACCCAAGTTAGGGAAGCAACGGCTCACTTCATGCATCTAAGTAAACAAAAGGGTATTTCAACAATAATTGTTGGTCATGTCACTAAGGAAGGTTCTCTTGCGGGACCTAAAATACTTGAACATATGGTTGATACTGTTTTATACTTTGAAGGGGAAAAGCAGGCATCCTACAGACTTATACGTGCGGTTAAAAACCGTTTCGGTCAAACCAATGAAATAGGTGTTTTTGAAATGGCAGGGGAGGGGCTTAAGGAAATTTTAAACCCTTCCGAATATATGCTTTCAGGCAGACCGGCAAATGTTTCAGGCTCAGTTATAACTTGCGCTGTATCAGGCTCGAGACCTATACTTGCGGAGGTTCAGGCTCTCGTTACAAATACAAATTTTAATATGCCCCGCCAAAATGTAAGCGGTACAGACTATAATAGGGTCGCAATGCTTATGGCTGTACTTGAAAAGCGTGCCGGTATGAACCTAAGCCGCTGTGACAGCTATATAAATATTGCAGGGGGCATAAGGATTGCCGAACCCGCTTTAGATGCTGCTATTGCGGCGGCCATTGCCTCAAATTTTAGAAATGTACCTACGCCTTCCAATATGGCTATATTTGGCGAAATAGGTCTGGCGGGAGAGCTGCGTGCCGTCAATATGACTGAGGCACGTCTTGTTGAGAGCTTTAAACTTGGATTTGATGAATGTATATTGCCAAAATCTAATTGCAAAGGGCTTAAAAAACCTAAAGATATGAGGATTTATGGGGTTTCTAATTTATCAGAGCTTTTAGATATTGCTTGCGCCAGATAAAATCTTTGTCCACAGAGAAAATGGGGCAAAATAAGTTATACACAGAGTTTTCCACATTATCCACAGAAATTTATACGGCTTTTCTATAGCATTATTACAAATTTAGAACCATTTGTTAGAAGTATTTAACAAAATATTATGGCAATTTTTATTTGTTTGATTTATAATCTGTGTATATAGTGGATTCGACTATAGGCATAGTCGCTATAATTTTAGTATTATGTAAGGGAGGCGTTTATATGCGTTACTCATTCACAGGCAAGGGCATTACTGTTGGCGAAGCTCTTAAACAAAAAACCACGGATAAACTTGACAGGCTTTCCAAATTTATTCCCGAAAACAGCGAGGTTTTTGTGACCTTTACCTCAATCAAGTCCGAAAATAAGATTGAGATTACCATCCCTTTGAAGAAAAACACCTTAAGGGCTGAAGTTGCTGATACTGATATACAAACGGCTCTGGATCAAGTAGTTGATATTTTAGAAAAACAGATGCTTAAGTTTAAAAGCAGGTTAAGCAGAAAAGCTAAAATAGACCCTAATTTTAAAGAAGAACTTCTTGCGTATTTAGCACCTCAAAACGATGAGTATTATGACGATGAGGAGCAGGAAAACGAAAACAGCATAGTCATAAAGCGCTCTAAGAAATTCGCCTTAAAGCCAATGGATGCGGAAGAAGCAGTTATGAATATGGAGCTTTTAGGTCACAGCTTTTTTGTTTTCAGAAATACTGAAACAGACGAGGTTAATGTAGTATATAGAAGAAAAGATAATGCATATGGTCTTATCGAACCGGAGTATTAAGAAAGATTTGCAGCACTCTTCAATCACGGCAATTAATATTTAATATATAATTATATTAGGAGGTTAGAAATGTCTTACATTGACAATGTGCTTAAAAATGTAAAAGAGTTACACGCAGCTCAACCGGAATTTATTCAAGCGGCAACAGAAGTTTTAGACACAATTAGGGTTGCAGTTGAAGCTGACTCTAAGTATGAAAAATATGGTGTTTTAGAAAGACTTATTGAGCCGGACAGACAAATAATATTCCGCGTACCTTGGGTTGATGACAAAGGACAAGTCCATGTAAACAGAGGCTACAGGGTACAGTATAACAACGCCTTAGGTCCCTACAAAGGCGGCAATCGTTTCCATCCTTCTGTTAATTTGAGTGTTGTAAAATTCTTAGGCTTTGAGCAGATTTTTAAAAACTCTCTTACAGGTCTTCCAATCGGCGGTGCTAAAGGCGGTTCTGACTTTGACCCTAAAGGCAAATCTGAGCAAGAAGTTATGAGATTCTGCCACAACTTTATGAATGAGCTTTACAAGTACTTAGGGCAGGATATAGACGTTCCTGCAGGAGATATAGGCGTTACAGCCAGAGAAATTGGTTTTATGTACGGTCAATTTAAAAAGCTTACTGACTCTTATGAAGGCTTTATCACAGGTAAAGGGCTTACCTACGGCGGCTCTCTTGCGAGAAAAGAAGCTACAGGCTTTGGTCTTATTTATCTTGTAAATGAAATGCTAAAAGCAAACGGCACCAATATCGATGGTAAAGTTTGTACTGTTTCCGGTTCCGGTAATGTTGCCATCTACACGGCACAAAAAGCTCAGGAGCTTGGCGGCAAAGTTGTTACTATGAGCGATTCTAACGGCTGGATTTATGACGAAGCCGGCGTTGATGTTGACGCTGTTATTCAAATTAAAGAAATCGAGCGCGGCAGAATAAGTGAATACCTTAAATATCGTCCAAACGCGAAATATACCGAAGGTAAAGGTGTTTGGGGCGTTAAATGTGACATCGCTCTTCCTTGCGCTACTCAAAACGAGCTTCTTATTGATGATGCTAAGGCACTTGTTGCTAATGGCTGTACGGCTGTTGGCGAGGGTGCAAATATGCCTTCAAGTCTTGACGCTGTTGAATATTTCATGGCAAACAAAGTTTTATTTGCACCTGCAAAAGCAGCAAACGCAGGCGGCGTAGCTACATCAGCTATGGAAATGAGCCAAAATTCAATGAGACTTAGCTGGACTTTTGAAGAAGTTGATCAAAAACTTCAAGGTATTATGGTTAATATCTTCAAAAACCTTGATGAAGCAGCTAAAAAAGTTGGTGCGGAAGGTAATTATGTACTTGGTGCCAATGTAGCAGGGTTCTATAAAGTTGCTGAGGCTATGATAGCTCAGGGTGTAGTATAATAATATTTTCGTTAAAAGACCGTGTGCTGTGCACTCTCTTTTAACAAATTTACGATATGTAGAATCGGTTGCAAGCGGGCAAAGCCCAGCTTGCAACCGATTCATAATACAAATGGGATTTTTTATTCTTTACTATCTTCATTTTCCTCTACCGGATTTTCTAATACAGCTTTTTCTTGTAATATAAGGTCTTTAACATCTAATGCCCGCTCTTTAAGTCTACTGGCTATACCTCTTAAGACTATTACTTTACCTATATGTTTAGAGGCTTCCTCCAAGTTTCCGCAACGGCGGTACAGCTCACCAATTAAATAGTCCATTGTAGCATGATCCATTCCGGCTATGGGAAATCTCTCAGTTTCAAAAGCCTGGAGGAGTCCCTTAAGAGCCTCTTCTCTGTAAGTCTTTTCGCTCTCCTCATCATCTTTATCCCTGTAAAGCCAAGAAAGCCTAAGACATATCATAGCCTTCTCGCTTATTTTACCTTCTTTTGCATCTGTGCATTGCAAAGCCAGCTTATATCTTTCAATAGCTATATCTACATCATAAATTTGAGGATATGTGCTAGGTACAAAATTTGGCGTAATTTTTTCTCTTATAAGCTTTATTTGCTTAGGGAGAATTTGGCTAAAATCGCTGCGCTGTGCACTGTATCCGCACCAGTAGCAAATTACAACTGCATAATACATCGGGTCATAAGGTGCAAAATAATTACGCAAATCCGTATCACTTCTTACAATACGAACTTTATAGGATGCCACATCCCAATTTTCAAAATTGCCATTACAAACAGGACATGTAAATTTCCTTTGCATTATTATTTTATTAAGATCTGCCGGTGCAGTGTTAGCAGTTTTTTCATTGTCCATATTATCACTCATATCTCTTTGGATTTTTTCTTTACAGCATCTTTTGATAATATGATAACACATATTTGAGAAATTAACAGCCTAAAATTATTGTTTTTGTTTGTCGATTGATGTATACTGTGAACATGATGAAAAGGTAACGGTGCATAACCTGCTTTCGTCAGATTTATCTTAAATTTTTCGAAAGTCGAGAAGTGCGCGAAGTGCAGTACTGGAGCGAAGTACATGAACTTCGCTCGTGACGATGAATTTCGGAAAATTTAAGTTAAAGATGGCGGAATGAGGTTGTGTACCGTTGCCAAGAATTAATAAGGAGGAAATCAAATGCAATATCGTAAGTTTGGCAATTTGGGCTATGAAGTATCGCTTTTAGGCATGGGCTGTATGCGTTTGCCGCGAATGGTAGGACACGCACCTGACAGCGCGCCCGTTGATAGGGAAAAAGCCTATGAGCTTATCCGCTATGCTGCCCAAAACGGTGTAAATTATTTCGATACCGCTTTTGTATACCATAAACAAACCTCTGAAGAAATATTAGGGGAAGCACTTGAAGGGGAGCTTCGCAAAAAAGTTAAAATAGCCACAAAACTACCTCTGCGCCTTATGGAAACGGATGCGGATATCCGCAAAAATTTAGAACTTACCCTTAAAAAGCTTAGAACGGATTATATAGATATTTACATAGTCCATATGATTGCATCAAACAGTTGGGAAGAAATGAAAGCCAGAAAAATTTGCGAGCAATTTTTCAAATTTAAAGAAGAAGGGCTTGTAGGTGCTGTAGGCTTTTCTATCCATGGTCCTTATGATTTGTTTAAAGAAGCACTTCATCACGTGCCTTGGGATATGTGCCTTCTCCAGCAAAATATGCTTGATATTGACTATGAGGTTACTGAGCAGGCTGTATTTGACGCCGCTGAAAAAGGCTTAGCGGTTGCTATTATGGAGCCTCTTCGCGGAGGCGGTCTTGCCAATGCGCCTAAGAGTGTTAAAACAATTTATGATTCCTATGACAAGGATAGAAAGCCGGCTGAATGGGCTTTCCGCCACCTTGTAAATTTACCTCAAGTAAATACAATTTTAAGCGGTATGACAACCATGGAGCAGCTTAAAGAAAATATTGAGCTTTTTAGTAAGCCTGATATGATTCCAAATTGCTTAAACGATAAAGAAAAAAATATAATCGTACAAGCTAGGGCTGCATATAAATCTATAGTCACAGTGCCGTGCACTACCTGCGACTATTGTATGCCTTGCCCGTATAATGTTGATATTCCCGGCACTTTTTCAAAATATAACGAAGGTATGATGTTTGAAAGTTTTGACCAGCCAAGAAGGACATATATGTTCCAAACAAATGGCGGCAAATCAGCTGATAAATGTGTAGGCTGCGGCGAATGTGAACCAAAATGCCCGCAAAAAATAAATATTATCGAAGAGCTTAAAGTAGCACATGAGAAACTTAAAGGCTGGATGGAGTAAGGTTAGTATTGCTTTTTCACTCTACCTATGATACTATAATTCTAATTGTTTAGAAAGGAGTAAGCATTGTGAATAATTTTACGCAAGTTCGTAATTTTGATAAATGGACTATGTCTGGGAATAATCCGTTCACAGGCTTAGTCCTTTTGGCTTTTTATAAATGATACATAGTTATTGTACTCATATTATAAAACCATCAAGTGGCTAAGGCATTTAAACCTTAGTCGCTTTTTTATTTTTAGGAGGAAAACATGATGGATACAACAACAAAAACAGTACGGGATTTTTACAACAATGGTGTTGAAGTTGAATGGATGCGTATAGCCAACCGTCCGGAGTTTCTTTTAACCTGCCGTATGCTTGAGCGGTATATAAAACCAGAGGACAAAGTCCTTGACATTGGTGGCGGTCCCGGGCGGTATTCATTATACCTTGCGGAGAAAGGCTGTAATGTAACTTTGTTTGACTTATCAGAGGAGAATACTAAATTTGCAAAGGCGCAATCCGCACAGCAAGGGCTTTACATACAAACAATAACAGGTGATGCCCGTGAAGCTGATAAATTGGTTAATGAACAGTTTGACTATATACTCCTCATGGGTCCTTTGTACCATTTATTAGAAGAGGCTGACCGCATAAAAGCAGTCAACGCGGCACTAAACTTGCTTAAGCCGGGTGGGGTCATTTTTGTTTCATTCATCAGCATGATGGGCGGCATCATCTATTGCATGAAGTTTGCCCCTGAATATGTTGCATCTACCGACTCCTTTGAATCGGGATTTTTGGAAAGTTTCATTAATAAAAAAAGCAAAGGGGGAGCGGCTTTTACACAAGCTTTTTTCATTGAACAAAGTGAAGTACTGCCTTTTATGGCACAGTTCCCTCTTGAGCTGCTCCATCTTTTCGGGCAAGAAGGGCTTACATCCCCCTGTGAGAGCAACATTATGTCTCAGCCAAAAGAAATAATTGATTTATGGCTTTCATTATGCGAAAAAACTTGGGAGCGGGAGGAACTTTTAAGCTGGTCGGAACATTTAATGTATGTTGGGAGGAAAATCTAATGGAAAGCAATAAAAATAAAAATTTATGGCGTCAAACTGCGTGGATATACGATATAGAACACGAAAAGAACCAGCCCTTGCCGGATATCCCCTTTTATATTGAGTATGCGAAGCAGCAGTGTGGTGAAGGCGGCAAAATCCTCGAACTTGGCTGCGGCACAGGGAGGGTTGCACTGTCTTTGGCTAAAGAAGGCTTTAACATCATAGGACTGGATTTATCACAGGATATGTTGGGTATTTTTAGGGAAAAACTGGCAAAAGAAGTGGCAAAGCATCCGGAACTGACTAACCGTGTAAAAATCATCCACGACAATATGGCTGACTTTTCTTTGGGGCAGAAATTCGTGCTGATTACAGCTCCTTTCCGTGCTTTCCAAGCTGTAACGGCACAGGACGATATTGAAAATACCCTTAATTGCGCCCGAGAGCATTTAACGGACGACGGCATTTTCATCCTAAATGTTTTTAACCCCTACAAAAACCCTCTTGACGAAAGCTGGTGCGAATTTAAACTATATTCTAAACTTATGGAAGTTTAAATTCGCACTCGGTGCCGGGTGGAAAGTTTTATCGGCAAAATAACGGACGAAAAAAGCGGCATATGTATAAGGCGTTACGAAATTCGTGAGAAAATTGACACCCAAAACCAAATTCTCTACCCAAGCCTTGTATATGTTGTTAACTACCCTGATGGACGTACAGAAAGATTAGTCGAACCCCTGCAAATGAAATATTATTATAGCTCCCAGCTTCGCGCTTTAGTGGAAAAATGTGGATTTGTTGTAGCGGAAGAGTTTTCATGGTATGATAAAAGCCCATGCGTCCCGGAAGGTCGTGAGATTATTTTTGTATGCAGGAGGAAAAGGTGATTTATGATGGATAGTACCTTTACGGCAAAGGTTGAACTGTTTGAGCGGGAAAAAGGCTGGCATTATGTATCAGTACCAACGGATTTAAGTAAGCCTTTAGAGTTCCTTGCGGATCGTGGTCTAATTGCAGTTACGGCAAAAATAGGCAGCTCCGCTTGGGCAACATCTTTATTGCCTATGGGTGATGGGACTCATTTTATCGCCTTGCCTGCAAAAGTGCGTCAGAAAGAAAAACTGTTAATCGGTGCGGAAACCTCAGTTTCATTTGAAATGAGGTCGAGAAGAAAGGACTATAGAAGGGCTGACACAAATGTATCAGCCCCTGCAAACTTTAGTTTGTTGATAGTACTATCATAGGATTAACCGGCGTATCATCACGCATTACTCTAAATGAAAGATGGCTTCCCAGCAAAGTATAGAATATACTAGGTTCACCTACGCCGCCAATTACTTGTCCTTCTACCACTACATCTCCTTCTTCTACAAGAATATGATCTTGCAGCTGGCTGTATGTAGTGAACCAGCCATTTCCATGCTCTACTACTACTGTATTACCTAATCGCCTGTCTGTTGTTATACTTCTTACAATCCCATCAGCGGCAGCCCTAACCTGAGTGCCTATTGTGGCTGCTATACTTACTTTATCATTTGTCCTAAACTGGTTTAGGGTTACATCATGAATCAGCCTGTCCATACTAAAATCCATTACAATTTCGCCGTTTACAGGCCAGATCATGTCATCGCTGCCTGAGAAAATATTAAATACCGGATCCGCTAAAACCCCTTCATGGGCTAATGGATCATCATCCCACTCAGCAACGGCTTGTTCTGTCGCGGGAGGCTGCGCTTCAGTGGGAGCATCTTGATTCTCTTCGTTTCTTGCTCTCACATCATCCAAAGTTTGGGACATCGGCAATGATACAGGCAAGGCATCTGCGCCCGCTATATAGGCGGTACCGTTTCGGGGAACCTCGTTATCTGCCGGTGTTCCTGCCGGCGGTGCCCCAGGCTGTGGAGCTGCTGCCTGATCTGTCTGCCCCGGTGCTGCTGCCGGATTTTCTACAGGCTGTCCATTTTGATGGTTAGATTCCGGAAGGCTCCTATCCACATGATTGTGATTATGGGCGTGGTTATGCTCTGCCAAATTATACCCCACTATCCCTGGTGCCAAATTTGCTAAAGGTGGGCTTTCTTGTCTAATATGTCTGCTTACTGTATCTGCTCTACCCCTATTCATGGTAGTGTAAGTTATGCCGATAGCAAGCACAAGAACCGCCCCAATACATGAGTAAAGAGCCATATAAAAACCTCTTTTCTCGAATATGGAGCGGTTCCTTTTGTTTCTGTTGTCCATTTCTACACCTCCGACTTATACTTTACTGTTTCTAATACAAAAATGTTGAAAAAACAGCTTGCTGATTTTTTTCAAAAGTTTTGTATTATGGGCTTCGCCCTCCCAAGTAAAAATATGCGCTTTCCATATTTTTGCTCAGGAAACAGTATTATCGTACTCGAATAATCTCGAGTATGGTGACTATAGTATTGCCGGAGATTTTTTTATTATTCATATATTTTCCACAGTTGGAAAAAAACAGTTAAAAAATTAATTGGGGCAAAGCCCTGTCCGCAGTTTTAAAAAGTCTTGGCTGCTAAAATCTAACCTTCAATATAGCTCTTATCATTAACTTTACTGATATAATATACCCCATCAATATTCTCAATCAAGGTTACAGATGCGTTTTCAATAAAAGTAGGGGCATATTTATCCCCTGTTATAGCATAAATCATACCAAGAATAGCCATACCGTGGCTGACTATTAATATATTAGACTCACCATCAGGAGCTTTAGCAATGATGTTATCCGCGCCTTTTTTGAGCCTTTTTTTAAATTCATCAAAATTTTCAAGCTCATAAGGCTTTTCTACTTCCACTTTAGTATGAAGGTCTATATTTTCATAGTGATAATCAAGTGCGTCAAGGTCAAGTTTGCCTTTTTGCCCTGCTGCTTCTGCCACTTCATTTGCCTTATACCAAGGACCGGCTCCAAGAACCTGACCTTCAAGTTTGCCAAGACCCCGCTCCCTTAAATCCGGATCCCTGTGCAGGGGCAAATTTATACCCATATTATCCATTATAATCTGTGCCGTGTCCATAGCCCTCTTAGATGAGCTTGAATATACCATATCAAACTTAATACCCTTAAGCCCTTGCCCAAGCTTTGCGGCAATATCGCGCCCTTCTTTTGTAAGAGGGGAATCGCTCCAGCCTTGGGCACGGTATTCCTTATTGTACTCTGTTTCACCGTGGCGGGTTATGTATAGTTTTACCTGCTTCTTCATGTATAATTGCCCCTTATATTTATCATAGCCTAAGCTGACTCGACTTTTCATTTTGAAAAGTCTCGTTGCACCTGTCTGTTGAAACCCTTCCCATCGCTCAGGGTTTCTTTTTATGTGCGTATTATATCAGGTCGGAGATTTATTCCCCGACCTGATATAGATTTTCTACTATGCACACTTATTTTTTTACTCGACTTTTCCATGAAAAGTCTCGTTACGCAATCAAGGTAGAAACTCTTCTCTTCGCTCAGTGTTTCTACTTCATGCGTATATTATACCAAACCTTCCCACCAGGATAATAAGCAGCCTCATCAAGTTCCTCTTCTATCCTAAGGAGCTGATTATACTTAGCAACCCTGTCCGAGCGGGCAGGAGCCCCTGTTTTAATCTGTCCTGCATTTACCGCAACTGCTATGTCAGCAATTATAGAGTCTTCCGTCTCTCCCGAACGGTGAGAGATTACAGCGGTCATTTGGTTACGCTTAGCCAGCTCTATTGCGTCCAAAGTTTCAGTTAAAGTACCGATTTGGTTTACTTTAACAAGTATGGAGTTAGCGCATCCTGTGTCAATGCCTTTTTTAAGTCTTTCAGGGTTGGTAACAAAAAGGTCGTCCCCAACTATTTGGATTCTATCCCCAAGCCTTTCGGTAAGGAGCTTCCAGCCGTCCCAATCATCCTCATCAAGACCATCTTCTATAGAAATAAGCGGGTATTTATTGCAAAGGGCTTCATACATATCAACCATTTGAGCGGATGTTCTTGTAATCATTTCGCTGAGACCTTTAGCTTTTGTTTCCCCTTCAAAATGATAAATACCGTCTTTATACATTTCCGTAGCGGCAACATCAAGTGCTAATTTAATATCCACGCCTGGCTCATAGCCGCTTTTCTTAATAGCTTCAAGTATAACATCTAAAACATCTTCGGGTGTGTCAAGGTCAGGGGCAAAACCGCCTTCATCACCAAGACCTGTGGCAAGTCCCTTTGATTTAAGGATTTTTTTCAAATTATGATAAATTTCCGCGCACATTCTAAGCCCTTCAGAAAAAGTCGGGGCACTTACAGGCATTATCATAAACTCTTGAAAATCTACAGTGTTATCTGCGTGCTGTCCGCCGTTTAAAATGTTCATCATAGGTACAGGAAGGGTTTTAGCATTTACGCCGCCGATATATTGATATAAAGGTAAGTTAAGAGCTTCGGCCGCCGCTTTAGCCACAGCCATTGAAACCCCTAAAATAGCATTGGCACCAAGCTTAGCTTTGTTTGGCGTGCCGTCAAGCTCAATAAGCATTTTATCAATTGCAACTTGGTCCAGGGCATTCATGCCGATAATTTCTTCAGCAATAATTTCATTTACATTATCAACAGCGGTTAAAACCCCTTTGCCTAAATATCTTTCACCGTCGTCACGAAGTTCAACAGCCTCAAAAGCACCCGTAGATGCGCCGCTTGGCACTGCCGCACGACCCATATACTCACCTGTATCGTCTTCTACTATTACTTCAACTTCTACTGTAGGATTGCCTCTGGAATCCATAATTTCTCTTGCAAATACGTCTGTAATTTCTAAATAACCTTTCATTTAAACAGCTCCTTTTATATAATTATTCTATTTAACAAGCAATGAATGGCCTGTCATTTCTTTTGGTTTTGGTATATCCATCATATCAAGTAAAGTCGGGGCTATATCACATAATTTGCCACCTTCTTTAATGCCTTTGGCACCCGGATAATTAATTATTGCAAAAGGTACAGGATTTGTAGTATGTGCCGTAAATGGTATATATTTATCTTCCTTAAGATTAAAATCCACCATTTTATCGGAATTACCGTGATCGGCACATAAGAAAACCGATGCATTAACCTCAAGCACCGCTTCCATTACGCGCCCGATACATTCATCAACAAATTCAACCCCTCTTACAGCTGCGTCAAAAACTCCCGTATGCCCTACCATATCAGGGTTCGCGTAATTTACTATTATAAGGTCATAAGCACCCGATTTTATGCGCTTTATAAGCTCATCCGTAACTTCCCCCGCACTCATTTCAGGCTTTAAATCAAATGTGGCAACCTCCGGCGAAGGGATAAGGACTCTATCCTCACCGTTATACTCAGTTTCCGTGCCGCCGTTAAAGAAAAATGTAACATGGGCATACTTTTGGGTCTCCGCAATCCTAAGCTGAGTCATACCAAGGGATGAAATATATTCACCTAAAGTATTTTCCAAAGGTATAGCCTCAAAAGCTACGGATACATTTGGCATTGTGGCATCATATTCCGTAAAGCATACATAATGGAGAGGAAAGTTGCCTTTTGGAAGCTTAAAGCTGTTAAATCCAGTATCCACAAAGGCTCTTGTAATTTGCCTTGCGCGATCCGGTCTGAAATTGTAGAATATAACAGAATCGTTGGCTTTAACCAAAGCCGTTGGCACCCCTTCTTCCATTATAACACAAGGTAGTATAAATTCATCCGTAACAGATGCATCGTAAGATTTTTGCAAATAAGTTATCGGGTCATCTGCCTTTTCCCCTTCGCCTAAAACTAAGGTTCTATAAGACTTTTCAACTCTATCCCAAGCGTTATCCCTATCCATAATATAATAACGACCGTGGAGAGAAGCAATTTTAACAATGCCGATTTCTTTAATCTTCTCCTGCAATTGTTTCAGATAACCTATGCCTGATGACGGAGGTGTGTCCCGCCCGTCAAAAATACAGTGGATATAAACCTTGTCCAATCCATTTTTCACTGCCATATCCAAAATCGCAAACAAATGTTCCGTATGACTATGAACTCCTCCGTCAGATGTAAGCCCCCAAATATGCAGGGCAGAGGAATGCTTTTTGCAGTTTTCCATTGCACCCAAAAGAGCTTTGTTCGTAAAGAAGTCACCATCTTTTATGCTTTTTGTAATACGGGTTAAATCCTGATATACAACGCGTCCGGCACCCATATTAGTATGGCCTACTTCGGAATTGCCCATTTGCCCCTCAGGCAGTCCCACATCAAGTCCTGATGCAAGCCCTTCTGCCCATGGGTAGTTTTCAAATATCTTATCCAAATTAGGCTTTTTAGCGGCGGCTATGGCATTGCCATCTTTTTCGCAGCTTAAACCGTAGCCGTCTAAAATCATTAGTATCGTATTTTTTCTGCTCATAAAATATACCTCACGCTTTCGCAATCACTTCAAAATCGTCCTTCAAGCTTGCGCCGCCTACAAGCCCGCCGTCAATATTTTTCTGGGCAAAAAGTTCACTGGCATTATCGGCAGTTACAGAACCTCCGTAGAGTATGCGAATTTGCTCAGCTGTATTTTTGCCGTACAACTCTTCGAGAAGTGTCCGTATTGCCCCGCAAACTTCCTCAGCTTGCTCGCTTGTGGCAGTCTTTCCTGTGCCTATAGCCCAAACAGGTTCATAGGCTATAACGGTTTTCGCCGCATCCTCAGGAGTAAGCCTTAAAAGCCCTCTCTTTAGCTGCATCCTTACAAGTTCTATAGTTATACCATCTTCCCGTTCTTTAAGGGTTTCACCTACGCAAACTATTGGTATTAAGCCATGTTCAAGGGCTTTTATCAGTTTTTTATTTACAATCTCATCAGTCTCTAAAAAATACTGACGACGCTCCGAATGCCCTATTATAATATATTTTGCACCTGCGCCTACAAGCTGGGAGGCCGAAATCTCCCCTGTAAAGGCACCTTTTTCCTCAAAGTGCATATTTTGTGCCCCGACGGACACTCCGCTGCCTTCCACCGCTTTAACTACATCAGAAATACTCACAAAAGGCACGCAAAAGACCACATCCGAGTCCCCTTTGGTTTTTGGAGCAAGTTTAGCGGCAAAATCACGAGCTTCATTAGGGGTTAAATTCATTTTCCAATTACCTGCTGCTAGTTTTTTTCTCATGTCAATAAACCTCCTATTTATCCTGAACCGCTTCTACTCCCGGTAATGGCTTGCCTTCAAGAAATTCAAGGCTTGCGCCGCCCCCTGTTGAAATATGAGTCATTTTGTCCTTATAACCCATCCCTATAACTGCCGCCGCTGAATCGCCGCCGCCTATAATCGTGGTAGCATCAATATTTGCCAAAACTTCAGCCACGGCTTTTGTGCCTTTAGCGAAATTATCCATTTCAAAAACTCCCATAGGGCCGTTCCAAACAACAGTTTTAGCGTCTTTAAGGGCGTCAGCGTAGAGCTTCATTGTTTTTTCTCCAATGTCAACACCAAGCCATCCTTCTTCCATTTTATCTATATCCACAGTTTTAAAATTAGCATCTTCTTTAAACTCATCCGCTATAACAGTATCAACCGGTAAAAGAAGTTTGACCCCTTTAACCTTGGCTTTCTCCATCAGTTCTTTAGCGTAGTCCACTTTGTCTTCTTCCAAAAGAGATTTGCCTATTTCATAACCCATAGCTTTAATAAAAGTATAAGCCATGCCGCCGCCTATTATAAGCACATCCACTTTTTCAAGGAAGTTTGTTATAACATCTATTTTATCAGAAACCTTAACACCGCCTAGTATTGCAGCAAACGGACGTTTAGGATCGTTTACGGCGTTGCCTAAAAATTCTATCTCTTTTTGCATTAAATAGCCAACAGCAGATGTATCCAAAAACTCCGTCACCCCTACAGTTGAACAATGAGCCCTGTGACTTGAACCAAATGCGTCTATTACAAATACATCTGCCAAAGACGCAAGCTCCTTTGAGAAATTTTTATCATTCTTTGTCTCTTCTTTTCTAAAGCGAGTATTTTCAAGGAGAGCCACATCTCCGTTTTCCATTTTAGATACGGCGTTTACCACATTTTCGCTTACTACTTCATTGTCTTTTAGAAATTTTACATTTTTACCTAAAAGCTCGGTTAATCTTTCCGCTACCGGCTTTAGAGAAAACTCCTCTTCTCTCTCCTTTGGTCTTCCAAAGTGAGAGCATAGGACAACCTTTGCGCCGCCTTCTACAAGCTTATTGATTGTAGGCAAGGCTGCTGTAATACGTGTATCATCGGTTATCTTACCCGCTTTTACAGGCACATTAAAATCGCATCTTAAAAGCACTCTTTTTCCGGATACATTAATATCATCTAACGTTTTTTTGTTTAACATTATTCTTCCTCCTTCGTCTCATCTATAGTAATATTTTAGCATCTGAATAATATTTTAACAAGGGTATTATTATTTTGTTGAATTTTGTTGTAAAATTATTTAAATTGTTTTATAATTATTATAAAAATATTTATTGAAAGGAGTTTTTACTTTGAAAAAACTAGCATTAGCTTTAGCTCTTATAATGATTATTATTAGTATTCCCTCATCTTTTATTGGAGCACCTGTTTCGGCTAATATAGTAATTAACAACGTTCCTTACTTTCCTGAAAACCCGCTGCAAAATATTAATGACAGACTGCTGCTTCCCTTTAGGGAGATAAGCGAAGCCATAGGTGCCGATGTTCAGTGGGATGGAACTACTAGGCGTATCCTTACCACTTTCGGGAACAGATATTCGATTATGTATATAAATCGAGCTGATGTTGAATTTGGAACATTTGTTTTCAACGATGATGGCGTAATGCAGTTTTCACGTACAGGCACAATGAATTTGGATGTATCGCCTCAGCTTATAGGCAATTTCACTTACATTCCATTACGCGCTTTTGTTGAAACATTAGGGGCTTCAGTAGATTGGAATGCAAGTACAAGCACTGCTTTTATTACCGCTATTCCTCCAACGCCGCCGCCAACTACAACTACGCCCCCAGCTACGGGAAATGATACTACCCCCCCTACGACTCCTGAGAGACCGGCTAATTTTGGAGACTTTTCAAATACAAGCTTCTTTAGGCTAATGTCTTCAAGTGCTGTTCGCAGTATGTATCAGGATCGTCGCAACAATCCTTTTGTAGTTGTTGTGTATAACAGCACTCTGGATTCGTCTAAATATATTGTCCCAAGTATCCAAGACGCGGCTCAAGGTGCGCGGTTTAGGGTTTACGGCATTGATATGGCAAACACAAATAACAGAACCCAGGATAATAGCTGGCTGTGGACTTATTTTAGAGAAGCTCAGTTTGTAGACCCGACGCTATACTTCGTCCATAGTACCGGACAAGTTAGGCAGACTACGGCTCCATCCGATTTTGACGCTCTCGAGGAAGCTTTTGTAAGATTCCGCACAGAGGTTGAAACAGGTATTGCTTTCGGGGATTTCACAAACACAAACTACTTCGTAACCCGCACAGACCAATTTATTGCCCGGGAAATTAATGACAGAAATGAATTTATCGTAGTACTCTACGACTCATCTGAAGATGAATCAGGTCATTATGTGCCTATAATAAAGGCTGCCGCCGCCCAAGAGGAAATTCTAATCCATGGTCTTGATGTTGACAGGCATCCAAACTTTCATAGAAATATTGATTGGTTCAGCAATTTTAGAGATCACAACCGGCTGCCCCTAATGATTTTAGTTTATGAAAACAGAAATGATATGCGCTATCATATTCAGCCAACAGATGTTAGCCGTGCCGTAGCTCATATTGATGAGTTTGTTGCCAACCGCGCCGCTACTTCAACTCCATTCCCTGATGTAGTCGGAGGCAGCTTCTTTAGAAACGAAAGTATCCAAACTTTAAATACCCGTTATAATAATGGTAATGAGTTTTTAATATTCCTTTATGACTCCTCTAACCATAACCATCAAAATATGGTAACTGCTTTTGCAAATGCAGCAAATGTTGCCTCTTCCACTAGGGTAACAAGGGTGTACGGGGTAAACAGAAGCTCCACCGTTTTTCCTGAAAATCGCAATATAGGCAATTTCAACTGGCTTAACTTAAGCTCGGCGTTCCTTAGCGGCAACCCGCCTATGCTTATTAGATTAGGAGGAAGCATGGGACCTATAACTCATTATCCAGCCACTACAACGGCTCATAGAAATGAAATTACCCTAAACGCTCAATTGCAGGAGTGGCTGCGCTAAGTGCTGATTACACCTCGCTAAGAAATTTTTACTATAAAGCCGTTCAGGTCTTTTCAGGCTAATGAACGGCTTTTTTTATTTTTTAAGAGTATTTTACTATAAATAATGTCAATACAATTTATACCTGATGAAGCCCTATGGGCAGAGGCAAATCAATCAACCTATTATTAATGTCAATCGCCTTTGAAGAACTTGGGCTGGCTCATATCGTAAGAGCCGAAGCCGAGAAAATTAAAGTTGTTCTGAGTACAGTATTACATAAGATAAGGCTGCCGTACCATATTTTATAGTACGGGCAGCCTTTAAAAATTTCATGATAATTAATAATCTTATATTATGGATTAATTATTGTCTGGGAACAGATGCGCTCATAATATAGTTAAATGCCCAATGGCTCTCAGGCACATCTTGAAAGCGCAAAGATTGCAAATGTGTCATAGGATTTCTATTATCCGCGCGCACAAGCAGAGCCGTGGCTTCTCCGCGCCGGAGCGGGCTGTTTGGCTGGAAGGTATTATCAGGATGCCCTAGGATTATGCCGCGGTCAGCTGCTAAGGCTACATAGTTGATTGACCAATGACCTTGCATATCGGCAAACTGAGATGTCCCAATACCTGTAAGACCATACATACGTACTAATACTGCGGCGGCTTCGCCACGGGTTAGCTGTGCGGCCGGTCTGAAAGTCCCTTCCGGGTCCCCTTGCATAAACCCCATAGCAGAAACAAAGCCAATAGCTTGATTAAAGGGTGAAGCGGCTGTATCAGTAAACGAGGCGGCACTACCAAGCGGCAATACGCTGCCGGACTTTAGGTTAAATATAGCCTGAGCAAGTTCTCCCCGTGATACCGGCACATCCGGCGCAAATGTAAAACCGCCGCGGCCAGGGAAAAATTCTCCTGGTAAAGTTGGCGTTACAGGAGGCTGAAACGGGGCAGTCGGTGTTGATGTAACTACTGCATCCGCTCCATGACCAATAATATTTATAGCGCGAACCCTGAAAGTAATCAATATGCCGTTAGTTAAGCCTGTAAAAGTATGACCTGTATTACTTGAAGCATTTACCCAAGTTGCGCCATTATCCCTTGAAACCTGGAAATGTGTGATTACAGCACCGCCGTTATTTTGCGGCGCAATCCAGTTTAAGGTAACTTGACCATTGCCGGGAGTTGCCCTAAAATCTCTCGGAGCAGTCGGAACAGCTGCAGCAGTAGGTGTTGCTGTAACTGCCGCATCCACACCATGCCCTCTGTTGGTTACGGCGCGAACCCTGAAAGTAACTGCCGTACCGTTAGTTAATCCAGTAAATGTATGCCCTGTGTTATGTGAAGCGTTTACCCAAGTTGCACCATTATCTCTTGAAACTTCATAGCGTATAATTGCCGCGCCGCCATTACTTTGCGGAGCCGTCCAATTTAAGGTAACTTGACCATTGCCGGGAGTTGCTGTAAAATCCCTTGGAACACTTGGAAGATTAGCGGATGAAACAGGTGTTGCTGTAACTGCCGCTTCCGCACCGTGCCCTCTGTTGGTTACGGCGCGAACCCTGAAAGTAACTGCCGTGCCATTAGTTAATCCGGTAAATGTATGACCTGTGTTGCTTGAGGCGTTTATCCAAGTTGTGCCATTATCTCTTGAAACTTCATAGCGTGTAATTGTCGCGCCGCCGTTATTTTGCGGCACACTCCAGCTTAGGGTAACTTGTCGGTCACCGGGAGTTGCTCTAAAATCCCTTGGGATACTCGGCACATCAGCGGCAGCAATAGGTGTTGCCGTAACAGTCGCTTCCGGTCCATGACCTGTGGCGTTTACGGCACGAACCCTAAAAGTACTTTGTGTACCGTTAGTCAAGCCGGTAAATATATGACTTGTATTTAATCCAACATTCACCCAAGCCAAATTATCTCTTGAAACCTCATAGCGCAGGATTGCCGAGCCGCCGTTATTTTGCGGCACTGTCCAGTTTAAGGTAATTTGGCGGTCGCCGGGAGTTGCCCTAAAATCCCTTGGGACAGTTGGAGCATTAGCGGCAGTAGGTGTTGCTGTATATATGGCATCCGCCCCAGGACCTGCACTGTTTACGGCACGAACTCTAAAGGTAATTGGAGTACCGTTAGTTAAGCCGGTAAAAGTATGACCTGTACTGCTTGAAGCGTTTACCCACGATGCGCCGTTATCTCTTGAAACTTGAAAATGTGTTATATTTGCACCACCGTTACTAAGCGGAGGCAGCCAGCTAAGGGTGGCTTGAGCGTTGCCGGGTATTACTGTAAAGTTTCTTGGGGCTGATGGGACAGTGACAGCACTGACCGGTGTTGATTGAACGCTCTCATCCAGACCATGACCTACACTGTTTACGGCACGAACCCTAAATGTGATTTGTATGCCATTAGTTAAGCCGGTAAAAGTATGACTTGTATTACTTGAAGCATTTACCCATGATGCGCCGTTATCTCTTGAAACTTGAAAATGTGTTATATTTGCACCACCATTACTAAGGGGAGGCTGCCAGTTTAAAGTGACTTGAGTGTCACCGGGTGTTGCTGTAAAATTTATTGGCTCAGATGGGACAGTGGCAATGCTAACCGGTGTTGATTGAACACTATCATCCGGGCCATGCCCTACAATATTTACGGCGCGAACCCTAAAGGTAATTTGTATGCCGTTAGTTAAGCCGGTAAAAATATGTCCAGTATTGCTTGAAGCCATTTCCCAAGATGCGCCATTATTGCTTGAAACCTCGAAATGTGTAATCATCTCACCGCCGTCATCAAAAGGGGCAGTCCAGCTTAACGTAACTTGACCATCGCCCGGTGACGCTGTAAAATTTTGAGGCATGCTCGGCACTGTTTGAGCTGCTACCATGTAGGCATTGCCAAAAATTATTACAATAGAAAGTATAAATGCCAGTAGTTGCTTTTTCGTTTTGATAATAAAAACCTCCTTTATTTTTGATAAGTTTCTGAAAATAGATTTTATGTGTATATTGTATCATAAGCATTATGTCTTATTATAAAGAAAGATGTCTTTTAAGCCTTTTGCTTGCTTTAGTGATACTGTCTTAAGTTACTTACCCATAAGACGTATCATATAGTAAAAAAGTTCCATGATATTCATATTATTACCGAAAAATATTTTTATAATAAACCTGTTTACATTTATCTTCAATCTCCATATTTATAACAAAATAACCCCACTATTGCAATTCTACAATAGGAGGGGCTTTTTTACTCAATCTCCATTTTAGGGCTATTCATAATTGACTTATTACCTCCGCTTATCAAGAATTCCCTTACAATCCTCAACAGCCTCTTTTATATCTATTGTTGTATTCTCAAAAACCTTGGCTTTTGTCAAATTTAAAGCTATCATAACAAGAATAGGGCCTAAAATCGCGCCTAAAACCCCAAAAATCCTCCAGCCTGCATAAATACTGGAAAGTGCCACAAGAGGGTGCAGCCCTGTTTGGGTCCCCATTACCTTAGGTTCCATAATCCTTCGGATAAAGAAGAATGTTAAACTAAGCAAAATCAAAAATACGCCGTAAAATAAATTTCCGCCAAGTATCTCTAAAATCCCCCACGGAACAAGTATTGTAGCCGTTCCAAGAAGAGGGACAAGGTCAAATAACGCAGCAAGCAATGCAATTAAAAAGGCATATTCCTGTCTTACTATAAGCAAGGCTATAAATACCACTACAAAAGCAATTCCAGCAAGTATAAGCTGAGCCTTAACATAGCCGCCAAAAGCTACTTTAACCGAACTTTTAAACATCTGGAAATATTTGTACACATAGCCGTCTGAATATTTTTTCATTACATCCTTTAAGGTTGCATATTCCGCGGTTACAAAGTATGTGGCTAAAAAGAATACTATCATACCTATAACGCCAACCCCTACTCGGGTAGTAATTTCCGGTGCTCTCGTTAATAGATAATTTCCAAAATCTCCAACGGCATTGTTAAACCAATAATAAGTATTGTCCACAAAATTGTTATAGAACACTTCTGTATCGCCAGGTAAAAAATCCAAAAACTCACGAATCATAGAGCTTAGAAAAGCAAATGTCTCCATCATCGATTCCCATATATCATTTAGATTGTTTGCAAGTAAAATAAGCTCACTTACGGCAATATATACAAGCCAGCCTATTGCAGCCAGAAGGGCTGAAATCACAAAAACAACTACTATAAGTGCCACAAACCTGTGTGGCAAGCCTGTTTTTTCACTTAACTTAGTTACCAGAGGGTTTAAAATAACAGCCACTACAAAAGCATAAAAAAATGGAGCCAGTACTGAAAACGCATAAGGTATCCCACGAGTTACCAGAAAAATTATGCCGGTAAATATAAGCGCGCGAAGGAAAAGCCTTATATAAAGCTGCCCACGCTCACTGCCCGTACCCTTATACATTTGGGTTCCTCCCATACATTGGATTATGTATTATGGTATAGTGAAATTACTTCAAAATAGTAACAGAAAAACGCAGGTGTTTTTTTGTAGATTGAAGAGACGGGTTCCTGGCATACCCGAAGGTATGGCAGGGTTCTTGAGCCGCCATAGCGGGCGGTGCAACGCGCCGATGACCGCGTAAGCGGTCACTCTCCCTTTGACGATAAGATACGAAAAAATAACAAGTTTTTGTTACTGTTTTGAGGTTATTTTACTATAACAGCTTACATCTGCAAAGTCAATGATTCTAACGTTTTTCATTATGGCAAACGCATGAAGCGTTTGCTTTTCGCCGAAATCAGGATTTCGGCGAGGAACTTAAGGTAAGTTTGCAAAGTTCCTGAGAAACTTTGCAAACTTTTGCGATTTGACGGAAATGAATTCCGTCAAATCGATTAAAATCTACGATGCAAAGACTACAAGTCTTAGCAATTATTTTTTCATGGGTTTGCGCTGCGTTTTTCATCAGGAATAGACTCTAAAAGCATTTTTTCATAACGCATTGCTAATTTTTCCGGTGCTTCTTTGTTTTGATTGGATTTATGACTAAACTGCCACTGAGGATTTGTTATCATAGACCTCATAAGACTTTCAAGGCTGTCATTTTTACTTTCAGTTTTGCTTGTTGCCGAAGAGGTAATTAGCATTTCATTAGCCTCAATTTTAACGCGCTCCCTTAAAGAGTGGACAAATCGCATAAGTTTATTAGCAAACTCGTCTAACTCCTCCTGTGTTCCGTTTACCGGCTTGTGTTTTAGCTTAAATTCCTCTATAATCTCTTCTATTTCCTCCTCAGTAAGAGCGTTTAAACCTTTAAGCATCCGCTCTTTGTAGCTTTCTATTGCAGCTGCCAAGGCTTCTGATAAGGATTTTTCCCCTTCATCATCCCATAAAAACTCACTATTAGGCTTATTAACCGGCTGCTTGCCGGAAGAACCTAAAGCAGACATAGCAATATTTGTATTTATTAACATTATACCCCTCCTACAGCAAATAAAAACGCCCCTTAGAAGCCTTTGTTTAAAAAAGGGTAATGGGGCGCATCCATGCTATTAAAATTTCTTAATATATATTTATTTCGGCAGTATTCTTTCCAAACTTTAGGGGTTTTTATGCTCCAGTGCTACCCTTATAAACTCCCTAAACAAGGGGTGTGGTCTATTTGGTCTTGATTTAAACTCCGGATGAAACTGAACCCCTACAAACCACGGATGCTCATTACTTGGAAGCTCAATAACCTCCACAAGTCTTTCATTAGGTGAAATCCCTGCCATAACAAGACCTGCATCCTCAAATTGGTTTTTAAACGCATTGTTAAACTCATATCTATGCCTGTGGCGCTCGTAAATCAAATCTTCACCATAAGCATTCATACTATGCGTACCTTGTGTTAGTTTACAAGGGCAAGCACCAAGCCTCATAGGAGCTACTTTTTTCTCGGTATTTTTCTGCTGGGGAGTAACATCAATTACATTATACGGCGTATCCTTATTAAATTCAAAGGAGTTTGCCCCATACATTTTCATTGCATTCCTAGCAAATTCAATAACAGCCGTTTGCATACCAAGACCAATTCCAAAATATGGGATTTTCTTTTCCCTGGCGTAGTTTGCCGCTAAAATTTTCCCTTCAACTCCACGTTCACCAAAGCCTCCTGGTACAAGTATTCCATCAACCCCATGAAGCAAGCTTATATCATCTTGCAATTCATTAGCATCTATCCATTCAATTTTAACCTCGGTGTTATTATATATCCCTGCGTGCCTTAAGCTTTCCACCGTAGAAAGGTAGGCGTCATGGAGTTCAATATATTTACCTACAAGCCCTATTTTTACACATTCCTTTACGGCACTTTCTTTTTCGACAAGGGCTTTCCATTCTGCCAAATCCGGCTCAGGACAATCAAGTTCCAGCTTTTTAAGGACAATTTTAGCCAAATTCTCTTTCTCAAGATACAAAGGAAGCTCATAAACCGAGTCCAAATCCACATTTTGCACAACACAGTCTATTGCCACATTGCAAAACAGAGCCAATTTTTCACGCATTTCATAAGATATTTCTTTTTCAGTACGGCAAACTATAATATCAGGCTGAATACCAAGTCCTAAAAGCTCCTTAACCGAGTGCTGGCTTGGTTTGGTTTTCATCTCACCGGATTTACTTAAATAAGGGATTAAAGTTAGGTGAATAAAAAGAGCATTCGCACGGTTAGCTTCAAAAGCCGCTTGACGTATAGCCTCCAAAAAGGGCAGCCCTTCAATATCCCCTACGGTGCCGCCAATTTCAGTTATGACAATATCAGACTGTGACTCTTTGCCAAGCCTGTAAATCCTTTCTTTTATGGCGTTTGTGATATGAGGGATAACTTGAATCGTCTCCCCCATAAAGCCGCCGTCCCGCTCTTTATTAAGTATTGACCAATAAATCTCGCCGGCTGTTACGGCATTATTAACCGTCATATTTTCATCAATAAAACGTTCATAATGACCTAAGTCCATATCTGTTTCAGCACCGTCCTCGGTCACAAAAATCTCACCGTGCTGATAAGGATTCATCATACCCGGATCAATATTTATATAAGGCTCAAATTTTTGGATAGTGACTTTATATCCACGTTCCTTTAAAGTTCTCCCTAAAGATGCTGCGGTAATACCTTTACCCAGCCCTGATACAACACCGCCTGTTACGAAAATATACTTAGTTTTCATTAATTACACCTCATAAACCTATCTCTTTATACAGTTCAACATATTCCATAGCAGACCTTTGCCAAGAAAAGTCCGCCCTCATACAGTTTTCAACGATTTTTTTCCAATGCTCCGGCTCATTATAATAGGAGTGTAATGCCTCATTTATAGCCCACATAAGACCTTGAGCATCATAATCATTAAAAACAAAGCCTGTCCCTTCGCCGGTTTCATAATCGTAAGCCATAACCGTATCGTTAAGCCCGCCGGTACGCCTAACAATAGGCACAGAGCCATGGCGCATAGCTATCATTTGCCCAAGCCCGCAAGGCTCAAATAATGATGGCATTAAAAACATATCGGAAGCGGCATATATCCTTTGTGCAAGCCCTGCATCAAATGTAATAGAAGCAGACATTTTATGCCTGTACCGCCATGCGTAATGCCTAAACATATTTTCATAGCGGCTCTCTCCCGTACCCAAAACCACCATTTGTATGTCTTTTTGCATAAGCTCTTCCATTATAAAAGCAAGTATGTCAAGCCCTTTTTGATCTACAAGGCGTGTTACCATTGCAATTATAGGGGTATTGCTGCGTATAAGCCCAAGCTCCGATTGAAGAGCAGTTTTATTCTCATACTTTTTCATAATGTTTGCCGCATTATAATTCGAAGACAACCTAGAGTCATTCTCAGGGTCATTTTCTTTATAGTCAATGCCGTTTATAATGCCCATAATATCGGCGGCACGCCCTCTAAGTACACCATCCATACCGTAGGAGTAAGTTGGGGTTTGTATTTCGTGGGCATAGGTTTTAGAGACTGTACCTATTTTATCAGCATAAACTATGCCGCCTTTCATATAGCTTACATTGCCGTAATACTCCAGCTTGTCCGGTTTAAAATAACCGCTGTTTAGCCCAACATCTCCAAGTATAGGCTCCCCAAATATCCCTTGGTACTGCAAATTGTGGATGGTGTATACGCTTTTCACATTTTCATAGAAAGAGTAGCTCTTATATAAATCATTTAAATATATCGGCCCAAGCCCTGTCTGCCAGTCATTAAAATGTATCACATCAGGCTTCCAGCCTATTGAGAATAAAAACTCAATAGAAACCTTGGTAAAAAAAGCAAATCTTTCATAATCATCAGCGTAGCCGTAAAGCCCGCCTCTGTAAAAATAATAGGAATTATCTATTAAGTAATTTGTAACCCCATCATCAAATGTATAAATACTTGCATCCAAATCCCGCCAGCCCAGACTGGTTTTAATATTTACAAGATTAGTAAGCCCGTCTATCAAATTGTAATTAATATCTTTATATTTTGGAAAGCAAACCCTTATATCAACGCCTTCTTTTTTAAGCTCTTTAGGAAGAGAGCCTGCAACATCCCCAAGCCCCCCACTTTTGATATAAGGCGCAACTTCGGTAGAAACCAGCAAAACTTTAAGTTTTTGTTTATCATCTATTGGCTTCTCTATTAAAAACACCGGCCTTTCTTCGTTTCTTTTTACTATGTACGTCGTTTAAGACCAAAACAGTCTTAAACGATGCCTCTCATTCGCACTTTTTCACTATTTTTTGCCTTGCAGGCAAAAACAGCACGTCCCGTAAGCTCCCTTGGACTGTTTAAACTTAATTCACTATAATAATCATACTTTATAGGAGAAGCTTAGTCAATATTTTCCTGTTTAATACAATAAATTTTTATATTCGGGAAGGTGTTAGTGAACATTTTGTGAACATTTTCTGACTTTTGTTGCAATTCGATTACAAAAAGCATATAATCCAGTTATGTTACAATTGTGTTACAAAAAAGGAGGGTTACCTTATGAAACGTTTTACCGTAATAACTGTTGGTTTACTTTGTGCTATGATTATTTTTACTGCGTGCAGCCCGGCACAGTCTCCGCAACCTCCGGCTGCACAACAGGTGTCACCTTCTCCTCAAATGGCTGCCCCTTCAGAACCATCTGCACCTGCCCCACAAGCTGCCCCGCCGCCTACTGCACCACCGCCACCGCCCCCTGCTGCACAGGAATCGGTACATACAGGCACTCAAGTACAAGCGGATGAAACTTATTTCCCTCTCCCTCTTTTGACTCCTTCCGAAGCCGGTCACAGACGATTGATATATACCGTATCAATGCGCCTGCAAACAACGGAGTTTATGCCGGAAATCAGAAGGCTTCAAAATACGGTTGGAGAACTGGGCGGCTACCTTATGTTTATGGAGGTTTGGGGACATGATATGCGAAGCCCCCATTGGGAGAGACGCGCACATTTTACTTTCCGCATACCTACAGATAACCTTAACGAGTTCGTCATAATGGTCGAAAACCACTATAATATTCAGTGGTACAGACAAACTACAGACGATGCAACCACAAGATATCATCAGGCAGAATTAACTTTAGATGACTTGCGGGCAGAAGAAAGCTGGCTGATAGATGAAATTGAAATTACAGAAGTATCCATGCACAGAACAAATCTTCAAAGAAGACTTGCTGAGGTAAGGCGGCAAATCAGGAACTCCGAAGTCAGTCAGGGCGTGATTAGAGACAATGTGATTTACTCAACTGTAGAAATCGAGTTCTTTGAAGTTATAATTCCTGAAGAAGCAGAAGAAGCCATCCTTGAAGTAACCTTTAATGAAAGAGTGGATGATGCGCTTTCAACCAGCGTTGGAGGATTAGTTGGATTTATACAAGGCTTCGTCATTTTCGTTATCTTAATTTTGCCGGCACTTATTATATTAGGTGTTTTTGCAGGTATAGCCCTGTTAATCATCCGTGCTGTTAAAAGGCATAATCAAAAAGGTGACTTTACAAACTCTATCGACAATGAAGCAAATTTTGAGATAGAAGATGAGAAAAAAGATGAATAAAACTTTATAATTAGTAAAGGCTGACAAAAAATGTCAGCCTTTACTAATGAAGACAAGCCTATTATACAAAAGGGAAGGGCTTGGGAAACCGTAGGTTTACCATTTTTAATCCGGAACTCGGGCAAAGCCCGAGTGAGGGAAATCCGCTTGCAAAACCTTGCAAACGGATTCATACCTTAAGTTCCTCAAAAAAATGACAAAGTCATTTTTTCGAACAGGCTGACAAAAAATGTCAGCCTTTCTTTATTATATCAACCTATAATCCTCAAGTGTTTTCTTTATAATCCCAAGGTTTTCATCACTTACAGGACATATTGGACTTCTAAAATAAGCTTTACCATAGCCCATCATCTCAAGTGCCGCTTTTACAGGAGCAGGGCTTAGTTCTATAAAGCAGGCATTGCATAAATCTAAAAGTTTAAGCTGAATTTCAAGGCTTTCCTTCACATTACCGTCTAAAAATTTAATACACATATCGTGCATAAGCTGAGGTGCCACATTTGCCACAACACTTACAACACCTTTACCGCCAAGGCTCATAAGAGGCACTACCTGATCATCGTTGCCGGAATATATATCAAAATCAGAGGGAATAAGCTTAGCAATTTCAGCAATTTGGGATATATCCCCGCTGGCTTCTTTTATACACACTATATTTGGAACTTTTGAAAGCTCCGCCACTGTTTGAGATGCTATGTTACAACTTGTGCGGGCAGGTACATTATATAGCATAACAGGCAATTTTGTATTGCCGGCAATTTCCGTAAAATGCCCTATTAAACCCTTTTGCGTGGCTTTGTTATAATAAGGTGTCACTTGCATTATAGCATTTGCCCCTAAAGCCTCAGCTTGTTTAGTTAAATGTATCGCGTGCGCCGTGTTATTTGAACCGCATCCGGCTATAACAGGGATTTTCCCATCAACAACTTCAACGCTAAGCTTAATTAAATTAGCACATTCTTCATCTGTTAAAGTGGCTGACTCTCCTGTGGTTCCGCATACTATTATAGCGTCCGTACTATTGTCTAAATGAAAATTTACCAATTTAACATAAGCCTTATAATCAATTGACTTATCCTCTTTAAATGGCGTTACTATAGCAACTCCCGCACCTGTAAATATGCTCATTATATCTCCCCCTCTTTCAATAAAAGCTCCACTATCTGCACGGCATTTGTTGCCGCGCCTTTCCTAAGATTATCCGCAACGCAGAAAAGATTTAAGCCGTTTTCCACACTTTCATCTCTTCTGATGCGCCCTGCAAAAACTTCATCTTTACCTGCCGCATCTAAAGGCGTTGGGAATATATTATTATCCACATCATCCATTAGAACGACTCCCTTAGAGCTTCTAAAGAGTGCCTTTACATCTTCTACATTAAAGGGACTGTTAAGTTCAATATTTATAGACTCTGAGTGAGAAGAAAATACAGGGACTCTTACAGTCGTCGCAGTCACTTTTAAATCCTTAAGCCCCAAAATTTTTCTTGACTCTTTAATCATTTTCATCTCTTCTTTGGTGTAACCGTTTTCTAGGAAAGCATCAATTTGAGGTATAAGGTTATATGCTATAGGTCTTGAAAAGGTATTATTAGTCCCGTTTTCCAAATCTTGCCACCCTCCAAGCCCGGCACCGGATACTGATTGATAGGTAGAGTATATCACCCGCTTAAGTCCATATCTGTCTAAAAGCGGTTTAAGGACTACCATTGCTTGTATAGTTGAGCAATTAGGGTTTGCTATTATACCCTTATGACGTTTAATATCTTCCGGATTAACTTCAGGAACTATAAGGGGTACACCTTCATGCATACGAAAATGGGAGGAGTTATCCACAACTATACATCCTTTAGCCGCTGCTATAGGTGCAAATTTTTCACTTATTTCCCCTCCCGCACAGAAAATGGCTATATCAATGCCCTTATTGAAAGAATTTTCAGTAAGCTCCGCTGCCAAATACTCTTTTCCACAAAACTCCAGGCTGCAACCCGCTGAGCGTTTAGATGAGAAAGCATAAAAATTCTCTATAGGAACTGCCCTCTCCTCCAAAACTTTGAGTACTGTACGCCCTACCATGCCTGTTGCACCAACTACCGCTAAATTTATTTTTTTCATAACCAAATCGCTCCCATTAATCTTGTTTTATCTCTTTCCAATAAGACTCATAACCAGCATAAGCCCTGCCATATCCGGCTTTTGACTCTTTTGCTTTTTAAGCATACAAAGTTCATCTATTTCATATATACCATCTTCATGTATTGCCGGATCTTTTACAGGCTGTATAAGTTCTTCTACAGATGCAGCTTGGAGTTTGGTGCCTTCTATTTGCACTGCCTCTTTGCGAATATTGTCAAAAGTGGTTAAAAGTGTAAGAGTGTCTGCTATACCTCCTAGCTTATCCTGCTGTTCTCCAGTCAAAAATGGCTTTAAGGCATGTATTAAAGCCACCTCCTTAGAAGGGTTGTTTACAGAGTTTTCTTTGCATTTATCAAAAGCCATACCAAGTCTTTCCAAATATTTCCCTCTAAAATGAGAAAAAACAAGATCCAGCACTTCCTGCATATCCTTTTCCATATTGTTTTTATCATTTAACACTTGCATTATTTCATATACTTTTTTCTCTGACATTTTTCACCTCTCTCTCTATCAATGCTTGTATATTAAGCCTCCCCCAGCCTTGATGGTTAGCATCCTTAGAAAGGTCTGAAGCACTTTGCTTTAAGGCGTATTTCACATCATCAGGGCTTAAGCCAGGGTGTTTCTCCAAAAGAATTGCAATGGCACCGCTTACTTTAGGCGTTGACATACTTGTTCCACTTAGGGAAAGATAGTTTTCCTCTACAAACCGCTTTTTGTGAAGCTCAAAACCCCGCTGTGACATCCCTTTGGAGCCTACGGATATTACACTTGTTCCCGGAGCTAAAATATCCGGCTTTATTATGCAATTTTTTGTAGGTCCTCTGCCGGAAAAATTTAAGAGATTCTCTCCTTTTGCGCCTATGGACTCGTTATTATCATCGCAAGCTCCTACTGTTATAACTTTTCTGCTTGAGCCGGGGGAAGTTACTGATGAAATGCCCGGTCCATTATTTCCAGCGGCAACTACCACCACTACTCCCATATCCCAAAGATGCTCTACCGCTTGGGTTAATGGGTCAAAGCCTCCCGTCTCAGGAGTGCCAACAGAGAGATTAACAATTCGTATGCCATATTTAACCTTATTATCCGCTACCCACTGAAGCCCCGCTAAAACATCAGCCGAATTGCCCTTGCCCTCGTCATCTAATACCTTTATGGCTATTACTCCGGCACCCATTGCAACGCCTTTATGCTTACCCTCTGAGAGGTAGCCGTTTCCACAGGCTATGCCAGCTACATGGGTACCGTGTCCATTGTCGTCGTAAAACTCTTCCTTGCCATTTACAAAATCCTTAAAAGCTATCAATCTGTTATTTGGCTGTGTGAAGTCCGCCGCCGGCCATAGCCCTGTATCTAATATTGCGATATTTATTCCCTTACCTGTTAAGCTCTGTGTCGTTATATTCGAAGTTTCATAAACCGCTTTAATATTTTTTATACCTTTTAGATGTTTTATCGAGTCTATTGGAAGCTCCAAAACATAAGCACCTATTATAGGCAGCCTGTATTTTATTGTGCCGATACCTACAAGCAGCTCCTCGCTAAGCTCATCCTTGCATTCCACTATAAGCTGTATACTCTCCATGAAAATCAGCTCCTTAAAGTACCTTATCTTTTTTATATTATGTAGCCCTTTTGTTCTTTGACACATTTTAAAAACCGTACAGGCAACAAGGTATAAAGCTTTTCATACTATGTCATTGTAAAACATATAATCGTTAGGAGGATTATTAGTATGCATAATTTAGGCGGCAACAACTTGCTCTTGCTTCTTTTATTACTTGGCTCAGGAGGGCAAAATTCCTTTGGTCAGGGACCTTTCGGCGGCGGCGGCGACAATATGCTTATGCTAGTCTTGCTTATGAGTCTTATGGGCGGAGGTTCTGTTGGGGCATTTAGTACACCTGAAGTGTAATACCAACTCAAGCCTTGGGGGGGTAAAGCCCCCCGGGATGCTTGGGCAAGCAGCTTCTAAATATAGTCAAGCAATAAGTGGGGTTATTATTTTGAAGCGGCCAGCTAGGTCTTACTATAGTCAATCTCCAAAAGGAGGTCATCATGAAGGATTTTGAAAAAGTACTTAGAGACGCTAAAGAGCTGTCTCAGTTCGTTGGTGAAGGTGAAATTCCGAATAATCTTTTTAATAATATGGCTCAGATAACAAATTTAATGGAAATTATTAAATCCTTCCGAAACGCAGGGTCAGTGCCGGAAGCCGACCCCCCTGCACCTACGCATATGCCAAGTAATACAGCACCAAACAATGTTCGCGCTCTTATGGCTATGGCGCCTTATATGGGAGAGTCCAACCGTAAAAATATAATATTAGCCTCAAAGCTTATGGAGCTTATGCATTTTATTAATAGTTTTGAGAACGAAGAAACAAGTGAAATTTCTCAGCCAATTGACAACCGTAATATGCTGTTAGCTGCCAGACCTTATATTGAACCTGATAAAAGGGATATGGTTGATCTTTTGATTACTGTTATGGATATAAGTGAAGTTCTTAAAAAAATTGATACGGCACGCCAATCAATATGAAAGGATGAACTAAGTGCAAGCAAATTTTGATGAAATCATAAAAAATGAGGCATTTAAATCTTTAGAACCTGAAAAACTTGAGGCTATAAAGGATATTGCCTATAAAATACAAGGAAAATCCATACCTGAAGCCTTTGCGCTGCTAAACTCTTACCAAGCAGTATTAAATAGTGGCAAGCCTATACCAAAAAAGGAAAAAGAGCTTATGATAGCCGTAATTTTAAGCTCACTAGATGATGAGCCGAGAGAAAAGTTTACATCTGCATTAAAAATGGTTAATATGATGAAAGGCGGGTACTAATTTTTTGAAAACAACTTGACTATTGCTATAATTTGTGTTATTATCCTTATCGAACAAGCAGAAGATTCCTTCTCGCCTGCCGCCTTAGGGTTTCAGGTTAATACATTTATATATGCAAGTGTTTTTACTTGTGTGTTAGTTTGTGTATTAAGACTAGTGGGCTTCTTTTGCGGAACCCACTTTTTTTATGTATATAATATGATTCGAAGCCGTTTTAACAATTATCAGGAGGTGTAGTAATATTACTGATTTAATGATTAATGAACAAATCAGGGATAAAGAAGTGAGATTGATTGCCGAAGATGGAGAGCAGCTTGGCATTGTTGATGGGAAAGAAGCTCAACGCATGGCTGATGAGAAAAGTCTTGATCTGGTCAAAATTTCGCCGGGAGCAAAACCACCGGTTTGTAAAATAATGGACTATAGCAAATACCGCTTCGATCAGCAAAAAAGAGAAAAAGAAGCTAGGAAAAAACAAAAAACCGTTACTATTAAAGAACTTAGACTTTCGCCAAATACGGACACTCACGATGTAAATGTTAAAATCAAAAAAGCTAACGAATTTTTAAAAGATGGGGATAAGGTTAAAGTCAGCATCCGCTTTAGGGGTCGCGAACTTGGACATACCCAAGTAGCTTATAAGATTTTAGGTGATTTTGCTGAGGCCGTTTCTGAGCTTGGCACCATTGAAAAGCCTCCCAAAATGGAGGGGCGCAGTATGGCTATGTTTTTAACACCTAAGGCTGACAACAAATCAGATAAGAATAAAGCGCAAAAACCCAAGGAGGAACAAGTAAATGCCTAAATTAAAAACCAAAAAGGCCGCCGCTAAACGCTTCCAAGGCACAGGCACAGGTAAAATCAAAAAAATGAAATCAAATAAAACTCATATTCTTGGCAAAAAAAGCCCTAAGAGAAAGAGAAATCTTAGAAAGTCTAATTTGGTAAATAAAGCCAATGTAAAATCTGTAAAGCAAATGCTACCATATCTGGATTAATTAGGAGGGCATATAAATGGCAAGAGTAAAAGGTGCATTAAACGCGAGAAAAAAACATAAAAAGGTACTTAAACTGGCTAAAGGCTTCCGCGGTGCCAGAAGTAAACAATATAGAATAGCAAAACAATCTGTAATGCGCGCAATGGCTCATTCCTTCGCAGGAAGAAAGCAAACTAAAAGAGATTACAGAAAACTTTGGATAATAAGAATTAACGCTGCCGCAAGGCTTAATGGCATTTCATATTCAAAAATGATGCACGGGCTTAAACAGGCTAATGTAAATATGAATAGAAAAATGTTAGCAGATTTAGCTATCACAGACGCTGCCGCTTTTACGAAATTGGTTGAGACAGCTAAGGCTAGTTTGTAGCTTAATATCTTTAACAATAAAAGCGTCTGCTCTAAATTTCGCAGATGGTTGCAGCTATGAAGTGAGTAAGCTGTTCATTCCGACCGTAATTTCAATAAAACGCGCTGTTTGCATGCAAACAGCGCGTTTTATTGAAAGGGGCTTAAGCCCTACCTACACCACATGATCCACGGCCCAAACACTAATCTCAATCTTAGCCTTATTAAGCTCACCAAAACTCATCTTTATTTCATGCTGGATACGCCTTTTTATAGTTTCATAATGCTCCTCTTTAGCATCTAAGAGAAGTGCCATAACAGTATATTTACCTACTTGAGTAAACATATCATTTTTTCTAAGGGCGCATTTCATAACATCAACAATAAACCCATCCTGCATTTTTACAGAAGGGGGTAATGTCAAATGAATCCGCGCCAAAGCATACTTTGCACGTTCCCCTCTAATATGCGATGTAATTACATCGTTTATTATATCTTTGAGCTGGTCTTCGTCATAGCGCGCTTTTTCTCTTACAGGAGTATGTACTCCCTTTAGCTGCCTGTATAGGTCACTCATTTCATTTGAAGGGTTTACCCCATAGGTTTCTCTTATTTTTTTATCTATATAGTCATAATGCCTTATAGCATAGGTATTTTGCTGAGTTTTTATAAGAGCTCGTAAGAATATAACATTTATGGCGTCATTCAAATCTTCTATAGCAAAAAAGCTTTCACAAATAACAATTATATCTTCATATTTGCCCATAGCTTCAAGTTTTTCCAATATACTAGCCAAAGCCCCGCAGTAGTTTTGCAAATAATAATTTTGCTGGCGCTTTACTAGGTTTTCAAACTGGCATTCGCTTAAATAATGTCCTTCGTAAATCTCCGCTAATCTCCCTGCAAGCCATATCAGCCCATGATAATCATCATACACTGAAATTTTACCTGCAAGCTCAATAAAAATATCCGTATCAAACTCAACTTCGTCAGCTATTTCTAATTGATAATTGCCTTTATTATTAATAATCGTAAAATAACTCGAAAAATCATAACTGAAGGAATTTTTTTTGGAAATGGCATTTCTAAGTCTGTGCACATAAGTTTGAAGAACTTTTTTGCGCTCTAATTGCTCAGTGCCTGGCCACAGTTCACTTATAATGCTTTCAGGTTTACAAGTTGTGCCTCTGTTAATAATCAGATACTGAAGCAAGGACTTTAACTTGGCTGTCAAATGCCTTTCTTCAAATATGGAGCGGTCATTGCATAAAATATCAAGATCACCAAAAAGCTTTATATAAAGCTTCATCGATGTATCGCTCATAAGTCGATCTCCTTGTTATATAGCAAAATAACCCCAAAACAGTAGCAAAAACTTGTTATTTTTTCGAGGTCATTTTACTATACTTAAATTTGCTATAATTCTAGCATAAGTTCTAACAAAAAGCTACCTTCTATTGACAGTTTCTAGCAATAACTGTAAAATTAATTGTTATGCTGATGCTATAAAAAATCTTACTGCCCTTGCCTTATGGAGTTGAGTGTATGCTTGAAAATCTGCTGTTTAGTATTAACGCTGTTTTGCCAATTTTTTTGGTTATGATATTTGGTCTCATACTTAGGCGACTTAATATTGTGGATTCTATAGGGGCTAAACAAATGAACGCAGTACTTTTTAATTTTGCCCTGCCTGTCCGCCTTTTTTTAGATGTATATAGGTCGGATTTTTCAACCCTTTGGGATACCAGACTAATTCTTTTTACTGTTATTTCCGTAGTATTGTTTTTTTTCATATGTTGGGGCGCAGGTATTTTATTCATGCCTGACAGACAGATGAAAGGTGCTTTTATCCAGGGCGGTTATCGAAGTAATTACGCTATAATAGGTATACCTCTTGTGACAAGTATCATGGGATATACTCCACCTGCCGCCGCGCTTGTTACTACTTTTGTAGTGCCTTTATTTAATATAGTGTCGGTTGTTATACTTACAGTTTACTCCGAAGAAAAAGTTGGTATTAAGGAAATTATTAAATCTTCTGCTGCAAGTGTAGCTAAAAACCCGCTTATTATAGGGGTTTTAACAGGTATTTTATTTTCTTTGATTAGAATACCTGTTCCCACAGTTTTTTCTAATACCCTCTTTCATATATCCGACCTAAGTACTCCCCTTGCGCTTATTATTATAGGAGCCAGTATGAATTTTACCAAAGCTAAAGAGCGGATTACACCAACACTTCTCGCTTGTATCATAAAACTTATTGCAATGCCTGTTTTATTTCTGCCATTCGCCTTTCTTTTTGGTATATCAAATGAAGGTATAGTCATACTTTTTGTTTTATATGCCGCGCCTACAGCTATTAGCAGCTATGTTATGGCTTATTATATGGGCTCAGATGAGCATTTAGCGGCTAATATTATTATGTTTACCTCTATGATGTCAATCTTTACCTACACTCTTGGAGTTTATATTTTAAGAACCCTTGGAGTCGTATAAACAGCTTTCCGTATCTGGAAAATTTTAACATAAATGTATAAAAATTATAAATCTGTCAAGGATATAAATGCCAAAATTTTCATTGGAAAAGAGGTGCATTTTTATCAACAGATTTATAGTAAAAATAATTTTAGCAGCAATATTAATGATAACTCTAGTGCCATTCAATGTATACGGTATGTGTACAAGCTTTGAGATGCCTAAAAACAGAGTTGTTATCAACAATTCACATGACGGAATTTATTTTGCCCCTTCCGGCGATACGCGCTATATTCCGGTACGCAGTACTTTTGAGTCTTTAGGGGCAAATGTTGAATGGTGTTATGATTCGGCTAGTTTAACCGTAGAGTATAACGGTACAGCACATACGCCCGAATTTATTTTAAGAGATAACAGATCATATGTTAGGGACAATATTGTAACCTATATAACCAATCACTATCTCGAATTTTTACCCTGTATAAACGCCATGTTAATAAGCAGCCATCCAAACAGTACTACACCGGAAGAGCTGGTACACGTCTTCCCTTCCTTTTATGATTATACAGAGGAAGATCTTATGTGGCTTTCCAGAATAATTCATGCCGAAGCACGGGGCGAGCCTTATGAAGCAATGCTTGCTGTTGGAAATGTTGTGCTTAATCGTAAGGCATCATCTATGTATCCCGATACCATTAGAGACGTTATTTTTGACAGAAGAAATGGTATACAGTTCACCCCAACAGTAAACGGAGCCATTAATAATACTCCATCAACAGCCAGCTTTCTTGCTGCGGTAGAAGTTTTGGAAGGTCGGCAAAACGCAGAGGGAGTCCTATTTTTTAAAAACCCTAGAATCAGCAGCTCAACTTGGATGTCAAGAAACAGACCTTTTGCATTTACGCTTAATAATCACGATTTCTTTTATTAAAGTATCCATTAACCACTAAAAGCCATTGCCTATAAGGCAATGGCTTTTAGTGGTTGTATTTTTATTTATTTACTTCACACCCTAAAACACGCAGCCAAATGACCATTACCATAGTCCTTAAGAGGGGGCTTTTCCTCAGAGCATTCAGGCACGACCATTTGGCATCTTGTGCTGAAAGGGCAGCCGGGCGGCGGGTTTTGCGGGCTTGGCACATCTCCTTCGATAACCTCGTCCAATGAAACTTTTTTAGGATCTGGAATAGGTATTGAGCTTATGAGGGCTTTTGTATACGGGTGTATTGGGTTTTTGAATATCTCAAGCCTGTCAGCCATTTCAACTATATGCCCTAAATACATTACAATTACCTTATCACAGAAATGCTGTACAATAGGCAGATTGTGAGAGATAAATATATAAGTTAAATTATATTTTTTCTGTAAGCTTTTCATTAAATTTAATATTTGTGCCTGGACAGAAACGTCTAATGCTGACACAGGCTCGTCACATACAATCAGTTCCGGGTTTAGGCTAAGGGCGCGGGCTATGCCGATTCTTTGCCGCTGACCCCCTGACAGCTCATGAGGAAATGAATCAAAATGATCCGGCTTTAAGCCCACTGCTTCAATAAGCTCCAATGCTCTTTCTCTGCGCTCTCCTTTATTCCCCATTTTATGAACCAAAAGAGGCTCTTCTATGGCTCTGCCTACACTAAACCTTGGGTTTAATGACGAGGTAGAGTTTTGAAATATAAGCTGCAATTTTTTGGCAATATTCAACCTTTCCAGTCTTGTTCCTGATTTAAGCTCGTCCCCATTAAACAAAATTTTGCCTGATGTAGGTTTTATTAAATGGGTTATTGCATAGCCTGTTGTGGATTTGCCGCAGCCGGATTCCCCTACAATACCTACGCTCTCTCCTTTATCCACAGAAAAGCTTATGCCATCAACTGCTTTTATAGGATTTGCCCTTTTAAACAACCCTCCCGAATAATATACACATAAATCTTCCACTTTAAGCAGTTCTTTTCCCATTATACGCTCTCCTTACGAATCACCCCAAACCGCCTTCGCCTCAGCACTTTGTGGCACAATTCAAACTTTTGGTTTTAATCTAGGATTATCATTTAGTTTGTGTCGTAAACATCTGACAAAATGACCGCTGCCTGCCTCATAAAGCTCCGGGGGATTTTTTTCACAACCTTCATTTGCCATATCGCAGCGAGGGGCAAAACGGCAGCCATCGGGATACTCTCCTATAGATGGCACTGTCCCTTTTATATTATAAAGAGCTTCCGTATTATCATCCGGATTTGGTATGGCATTTAAAAGACCTATAGTATAAGGATGCTTGGGATTTTCAAATATTTCATTAACATCTGCCTCTTCAACAGCTTGACCGGCGTACATAACAAGCACTCTATCTGCCATCCCTGCCACAACACCCATATCATGTGTTATTAGTATTATAGATGTACCCGTTTCCTTTTTAAGGCTTTTAAGAAGCCTCAAAATTTGAGCCTGTATGGTAACATCCAATGCCGTAGTAGGCTCGTCAGCTATAAGTATTTTAGGGTTACAGCAAAGGGCAATGGCTATCATAACCCTTTGGCACATACCCCCTGAAAGTTCGTGAGGGTATTTTTGCAAAAAGCCTATGGGATCTGGTATGCCTACGGAGCTTAGTGCCAAAATCGCTTCTTCCTTAGCTTGAGCTTTTGATATGCCCTTATGATGTATCATCGTCTCCATAATCTGGCGGCCTATTTTAAATGCAGGATTTAGAGAGGATATCGGGTCTTGGAATATAATGGATAATTGTGAACCTCTAAGCTTTCGCATATCATCAGGAGGTTTTTGCAAAAGGTTTTCGCCCATATATAATATTTCCCCATCAACAATTTTGCCAGGATAAGGCACCATATTTATAAGGCTCATAGAACTTACGCTTTTGCCGCAGCCGGACTCTCCTACAATAGCTAAAACTTCCCCTTCTTTCAGGTGAAAATCAAGACCGTCAACTGCCGGCATTACTCCTTTATCTGTATAAAAATATGTTTTTAGATTGTTTACTTCCAGTAATTTTTCCATGGTCTTTTCTCCCACTTATTCAATTGACTTAGGGTCAAAAGCGTCCCTTAGCCCATCACCTACAAGACTTGTGCATAAAACAAACAAGGTTATGGCAATCCCCGGAGCAATAACTCCAAGAGGCCAAGACAGCATCATATGCCTGCCTGAACTTAAAAGGGCGCCCCATTCAGGTGTTGGCGGATTCACTCCTATGCCAAGATAAGAAAGAGATGAGGCAATAAGCAGTGCCGTACCTAAGTTAAGAGTAAATGTAACCGCAATAAGAGGCAATACCCCAGGCATTATATGGGTCATAATTATCCGAATATCCGATACACCTATTATACGGCAAGATTTTACATAATCAGTTTCTTTAATGGATATTACGGAAGCTCTTGTCATTCGCATAAAAGATGGAATAGTTGAAAGACCTACAGCAATCCCTGTGTTAATGCCGCCTGAACCTAATATGGCAACAGTGATTGTGGCAATCATAAGTCCGGGTATAGCCATAAGCATATCAATAAAACGAGAAATTATAGAATCCGTAATCCCTGAGTAATAACCTGAAAGAAAACCAAGTAAAAGCCCTATTACAACCCCTATAGTAACCCCAAAGAGAGCTATCCCCATAGAAATCTGCCCGCCATGGATTATCCGAGTAAACATATCCCGCCCGATATAATCTGTGCCTAACCAATGTTCTCTGGATATACCTTCAAATCGCAGAGAAATGTCTTGCTCATAAGGGGAACGGCTTGTCATATAAGGACCTGCAAAAGCGGCAAAAGTCATTAAAACAAGTACTAAAGCTGCTAAAACAGAAATTTTTCGGCTTAAAAATATTCGAAGTTTTTTGGACTTTATTTTCATATAAACTCCTTGTTATCTATAGCTTTTTGCGGTTCTAGGATCGACCAAAACATACAGCAAATCCACTATTAGATTTATTATCATAAAAGCGAGACCCAGAACTATAACGCAACCCATAAGTAAATTAAAATCACGGAAAGTTATTGCATGTAATAGCAAGCGCCCAAGCCCCGGTATGGAAAAAGCAAGCTCCACAAGTACAGTCCCTGCTAAAAGCTCTCCTAAGCGTACAGCAATCGCAGTCATTATAGGTATCATCATATTTTTAAAAGCGTGAGAGTAGGTTATAGTTTTTTCAGGTATACCTCTGGCTCTTGCGGCTTTGATAGCGTCCATATTCAGTACATCAAGCATCGCCGTGCGAGAAGTACGTGCAATAAATCCAACAGCCGGAAGCCCTAATGTTACTATTGGTAGTATCATGCCCTGCCAAGAATCCGTACCGCGAGTAGGAAGCCATCTTAAATGCAAACTAAATATTAGCATAAAAATAACAGCAAGAAAAAACAAAGGAATAGATGACGCAATAAGAGACACTGCCATTATTATATTATCAATCAGCTTATTTTGTTTAGCAGCAGCAACAATCCCTAAAAAAACCCCCAATACAGAAGCAAGGGCAATGCCGCCAAAAGCTAATAATGCAGTATAAGGAAAAGCCCCCAACAAAACATCAAGTACAGGCTGAGTGCGAAAATTACCAAAATCCCCACGAAAAACACGCCCCATATATTCAATATACATGATATATGCCGGACGTGGCAAGGTTGGTCCGCCGCGCATAAGTAAAGCACTGTGGAAAACCACCGCAGTAAGTATAAAAAATGATGGGATTATCTGTAGTACACGACTTAATATGTATTTTAACATGGGGTGATTATAGCATGAGGGGAAATTGGCGTCAAGTACACGCTTGTCTCTCAAGCTTCCTTTAATTCATTCTAACGCATTAGAATGAGCTTGTCAATAGCAAGAATAAAAAACCCCCGAGTTGCCCCGGGGGTTTAGTGTTACTAAATGTATAATTTCTTAGAAGTGCGATGGTTCATTGTAGTAAGCAGTGGCTGTGTCTGGATCCCAAGATACAGGGATACCGAAAGCTTCGCCGAGAGCTCTGAAAGGTACAAATGATCTTTCATCGCGGATTTGCATTTCTACAGGAACGCCTTCAGAGTTAGTCATACGTACAGGTACACCGTTAACAAGGTATGCAGAGTTGCCAGTTTGGAACTGAACTATTCTGTGACCGCCATCGATAGTAACTGTAGATGTAAGAGCATCCCATCTTACTGCGCTTTGGTCAAGACCAAGTGCGTAAGCGATAAATCTGATAGGAACCATTGCAGAGCTAGTAGCTGCATCGATCCAAGTTTCAGTACCAAGGTCTTGCTCTTGGCTATCGATTCTTACAGTGCTGCCAGGAATTGGTACTGCTACGTGACGACCAAACAATGCATGAGCTAATTCACCAGGAGTTTCAATACGTACGTATTGCTCGCTGATAGAACCAACTAAGAAGAGATCTCTCTCGTTCATACGAGTGTTAGCACTGCCGATACCGTGTACATAGTCACGAGAGTATAATCCACGGAAGTTTTTAGCAACAGCTGGACCCCAAACATGAATGTCATAACCGCTAGTCTCAATATTAGAAATATTAGAGAAAGGTACAGTTCTGTCGATTCTTACTTGGATGTCATTAAAGCTGATTGTAGAAGCTACAGTAGAAGCTCTTTCAACTTCGAAGACCATTTGTCCGCCAGTTTGGTTTAACCAACTATGCCAGTCAGCAGCACCTAAAGTACCAAGACCACCGGCAACGCGAACGTTAGAAATTCTAATATTACCATCAGTTACAGCAGTTCTGAAGCCAGGAGCGAAAGCCATGTCTAATGACATAAGGTCAGTAACTGTTACAAATACTTCTTCAGCTTGTAAAAGCGCGCCAGGCACGTTTTCAACGATGTCGAAATCAGCAACTGTTACGAACTGGAAGCCTACTCTTGCTTCGCTTACTTGTGTAATAACTTCAATTGGTCTTACAGCAGTAGCGATTTGAATGTCAACTTCATAGTTGTCAGGTAATTGTCTAAATCCAGGGTTTGAAAGTGAAAGATAAATTGGTCCTTCAAAATCTACTTGGATGTTAAGCCAAATATTCATATCAAATCTAGCTCTGTCATTTTCAGCTGTACGGAAGTTATGAAGTACCATACGGTTGTGGTCAATGCTTACAGCCGCAGATCCAACTCTTGCACCAGTGTTGAACCAAGGCATTCTGTTAGCAGAAACATTACCAGTACCAACATTACCTGCATACAATCTTTCTGGGCCAGTTCCAGTGAGATGTCTTACATCTTCAAAGTCAACTTTTAAGAAACGAACGCCTTCAGGAAGTGTGAAGATCATGTTTCTCTCGCCCCACCAAGAATCGATAGCAGTTTCTTGGAATCTTACAGTAGCCGCACGATGCTCATCATCGTTAATACGATCTTCATCCCAAGCTGTGCTGCCGGTTGCAGGTGGTATTACGCGTCCTTCAAGACGACCTGAAATAAGTTCAGGAATATTGTCAGGTACTCTCGTAAGATTGAAACCAAAGTCAATCGCGTTACCTACAGCAATAGTTTGGTTAGTGAGTACATGTCTGTTACCAACGTTTCTGATTTGAACGTTGAGTGTTTCGCTGAAGTTAATGTCTTCAAAATCATCAGCTACAAGACGAAGTCCGTTAAAGATAAGTTCACCATTCATAGTTGGATGGTTTCTGAAAGTATTAGCAGGAACCATTACATGAATTCTATCTTCTTGCGCGCGACCATGTCTGTCATGAGCGTAGTTTACAGTAATGCCGCCAGCGTTAGCGATACCGCCAGATGGCTCAGCATTCCAAGTTGCTGCTGATGTGTTCCATCTTAAACCACGGTTTGTGTGGATAAGAAGTCTGGAATCGCCAACAGAAACATTAGGATTAGCTACACCATTATTACCAATGCTATGAAGTCTTGCGTTGTTAGCGTCAGCGTCTTGCATAGCAGGTAATTGCCAATGCCATCCTCTAGGAGCTACAAGTTCAAACTCATAGTCATGAGAAGATACTAATGCGCCAACATTCATTTCATGAATGTGAAGACGGAATCTTCTTTCGCCTACTCTGGCGTCAAGGTTTTCAGCAACTGCATTAGTTCTGCCAATTTGACGAGAACCGATGAGTACTGTAGTGTTTTGGATATGTGCAATATTAGTTTCAATTCTTACTCTGTAATCTCCATCGCCAGTTGTACGGATTACCATAGGTACAACAATCCTGTCACCGGCACCGGCGTTAGCCATAATGTGGAGAGTAGCAACGTTCATAGCAGTTGACGTGTTAATGTCAAGACGGTATGGTACGTTGTTGTTTTGTGCATTGTTGTTGTTAAAGTTACCTGAAAGCATAGCAGGACCTGCTTGTGCGCCAGGATTTGATAATTCAGTTACCCTGAAGTATGACATAATGTTTGAACCAATATTTGGCATACCAGGAATAGCTGGTGGTGTATTACCGTTTACAAGGAAACCAAAACCACTGAGACCAGGGGTTCTGTCTACTAAAATAGGGTCATGACCTACAACGAATGTAGACCTTAAAGAACCTCTTTCAGCTTGTATAGCTGCATCCGAAGCAGGAGCTCTCAAAGGAGTAGGAAGTCCCGGTAAGAAATCAGGTAAGTTAGTAACAGCTGCAGTCCAGTTAGCAGTCCAAGCAGCACTTGGTACTGCAGAAACAGCAGGTGTTAAAGCTTGACCGCGAAGGAAGTCTCTACCCCAGCCATTTACATGTATATCTTCAAGACCGTTTGGCAAATTAAACAATAATGAAGTGTGGTTGTCAGCAGCACCGCCTGTTATGCTTGCTGTGTGCGTTGCTGTTTCAGTTATTGCAACAGCAGTAGATTGTGCTCTAACGAGTGCCCTGCCAGCAACAGTATTAGTGGCAGCAAAGTCAGCTGGTAAACCTGGAATCGCCAAGTTTATAGCATGACCTACCTGCAGCCTGAAAAGAGGATGTGGCCAAGTAGCTGCACCGGCAGCCCAACGTACCACGTGTTCATTTGGATTAGTTGTATTAATACTACCTAATCCGGAAGTTAAATCTGTATACTCATCAGTTCTGTGAATCGTTGCTTGAATGTGCATATCCGCTAACTGTCCTTGAGTCGGCAATGAATTCACATTCCAGTCAGCAGCTGATGGAAGCGCAGGGGTACCTGCTATACCTGTTGGTATAATTAAAGAACCGATTGCCAATGCCGGAGGACTAGCAAGCGTGTCTTGACCAGGCATAAGTGCGAACCCGCCGTAGCCTTCCAATTGTTGGTTACCTGTCATGCCGGCAGCAGAGCCGGATACAGTCCAGTTTCTAAACTCAGCTTGAGCAAGTACAAGACCAAAGTCAGTTCTGGAAGGGTTTGCGGTTCCATCAAGCGCGCCTGTGTTAGCTTGCGGATCAATATCTATACCGGTTATTTCAACACCTTCAAAACCGATGCCGTTAGCAGCAGCTACATTTCTGAAACGGGCAATAAAATCATCAGCAAGCCCTATACTACCGCCAGTTGCACCTACTACAGCCGCATGGATAGCATCCAAAGTTGGGAAAGCTGCCCAGTCAGCACCGCCAGCAAAGATTGCATTCAAGCCGGCATCAATAGCACGTTGTTCCGCATTTATAGTCCATTGCCAGTTTTGTGTACCCGGATTCGGATCAGTATCAGTCCATGTTCCTCTAGCTCTCATGGCTCTCATATACTGACCAAAATCATTTGCTGGATTAGCAGGAGTCACCCAACTGTTCGTTCCCGCAGTAGTGCCAGCTAAGTCTGCAGGTGGAGTTGGAGCTATAGCAGCACCGCCCCCAGCAGCAAATGGAGTTGTAGTCATAACACCAAGTCTCAAACCACCTGCATTATGTGCTACTTGCACAGGAGGAGGTCCTTGTTGGATTTCTCTTGTTGCAGGAACACCAGGGTTTGTTGCGTTAGGGAAGGTTGTTGCAACCCAGTTCCAAGTAGTGAATGCTGGATTTGTTGTACCTGGAATAGTACGAAGACCATAAGACCATCTGTCTGGCATTGCAGAGCCAGCAGGAACTATTGGTAAGTTTATAAGTTCTCTTTGACGGAAGAACCATTGTGCCCCGCCTTCTAATGTAAGGGTAATAATATCCCCTACTTGTACGCTGTTGCTAAGAGTAATAACTAAGTCAGTACCCTCAGTCCAGTGATTAATTGCATTTGCGCCTTCATGACGTACTTCTGTGCCGGTACCTGTAACCATGCCTCTTTCATAAAACACGGTCAACGCTTCCGCATTTACAGTTCCAGAAGTAGCGTTAGTAGAAGCAAACACTGTCATTGGCAAGCTGGTTAAAATCATAACCATTGCCAAAAGAAGAGCTATTTTCTTCTTCATTCTTCTTAATTCCTCCTTTATTATTTGGTTTTTCGAGAGTGCTTTAATTAAAGCAAATCTCGTTTTACCTCGGGTCAAAAAGAACCCTGTGGTATATTATAGCATTCCAAATATTGGTAATCAACCAAGGCGGGCAATATGTAATAAGTCTGTAACTCAAATGTAAATTTGCCGCAATTTACCAATTGCTTTCCCCTGATGTCGTGTAAATATCACGAGTTTGCGTTGGTAAACAGGTTTCATCCCCCTATTTAAAATGCTTAACACAATTTACCACAATCTTCATACAAATTTCAACATTTTTCGCTCAAATGTAAAAAATGTAATGGAAATGTAAAAAATGTGGTGACTATGTTGTCATTAGAGTTGTAACAAAACAATCTCACGTATCGTCATTGCGAGGGCGAGCAAAGAAGTTATTTCACTACATCCTTAACCACAAAACTAACACCGCCCCAAGGATTCGAGGTTAATAATCCCTTGGGGCGGTTGGTTAGTTTAATATTATTATTCGTCTATGGAAGAGCAGGTATTGTTAAATTTTGGGTGCCTAAGTTTCTAGTTACACCACTTGATTGAAGCGTAAGAGTAAAGGTAATAGTGCCGCTTGCAGGCGTAGGAGAACCGGTTGCAGGTGTTAGGTTAAAGTTATCTACAGTAACTGTTATACCTGTTTCGGTAACGCCTGAGGCAAAGCCTCTCACTCTTTGAGCATTAGCCGCATTTAAAATCACATTTCTTACATCATTTACTGTTGTACTATTTGATGCTGTAAAAGTGCTGAGTGCAGATGATATCGCAGGTATAGCACCATCTAATACCACACCGGGTACAGGATTGTCAAATATATCATCCACATCCCATGTAATGCCGCTACCCTGTCCGGGAACCGGAATCCAATTAGCTGTAAGCGTTACATTACGGTTAGGCATTGTGAAAGATGCCGTTGTTTCCCTATGGTTTGTAATCGTTAAAGGTCCACCGGAAGTTACTTGCCAGCCATCAAAAATATGATTCGGTCTGCCTGTCGTAGTGACAGTAACCGTCGAGCCTACAGTGCGATGCCCCTGACCAGCTTGCGCTGCGCCTAATTGGCTGCCATTTACCGTAACAAAGAACTCACTTGGTGCCGGCGGATGTACCGGCGGCCACCACCAATCACCATGAGGGAAGTCTATCCTTACGGTATGACCTAAATCTCTTGCTCTTATATTACGGCTTGTCGATTGACCGCCCCATCTTACATCTATCCTAAGGGTGTCATTACTGTCCCACCACCAGCCGGTAGGTACCCAAGTATCAAAATTACCATTTCTGTCTGTCCAGCCGGAAGCTATAGTATGCCTTATACCGCGCTCTAATATAGAAATTTCAACCGATGCGTCTCTAAGAAGCTGGTTGCCGCGACCTACAACTTGAACCCTAACAGAATGATCTCTGCCGGTCCACCAGTTATTGGAAACTCCCCACCAGTTGCCTGCAACAGCATGCCCGAAGTTAGAGTCCGGTCTACGGTTAAATGTAACTCCTGTAACTCTTACATCAGCCGATCTTATGCGGCCTGTGCCGGTAAAAGAAGTAGATACGCCGCTTACTTCCAAATTATCAATTATCGCGCCTGATGCCACATCAACCGAGGAGCGGTCAGCACCTGAGCCAATTACAAGACGGCTTACATTACCTCTGTCAATCCTTAAAGCTGCTCTTTCAAATACATCAACCCTGTTAAAGTTACCTCCGAGGTTTACTCGCGCGCTTCTATTAAAGTTGCTTTCAATAGTAACGTTAGAGAACCCATTATGGCGGTTATGAAGATTACTTTCTGAAAGAGTTACTGCCGAAAATACTCTGGTATTAGGAATATCGGAGGCTCTTCTTAAGGTTACGCTGGTTCCTGTTCTTACACTGTTTACAATAAGTTCTCTGGCGTCAGAGTTATCCAAAGTAATCCTTGGATTACCGAAAACATATATACTGCCATGAACTCGAACATTAGTAAGAGTGAAATTACCGCTGGTTCTTTCAGAGAAAATCAAGTTGCCAAAAACTTCCAAATCTCTTATAGTTCCACTAATTGTATCAACTAAAACATCGCCGCGAATCGACCTTGAGTCTCTCCCGCCGCCGAAACTTGACCATGATATAACTTGGGCAAAATTTCTAAAATCGCTTTCTGACGGTGCCCTGTTAATTATAACAGGATTAAGGGGCTCCAAAATAATCGGTTGTACAGGCTGCTGAACCGGCTGCACAATAACGATTGGCTGTGAAGGCGCTCCTATATCGATTTGAGGCTGCTGTGCAGGAGTGTCAAGGTTCAACTCAGGTAAGTCCATTATATCCCTTACTCTGTCCATTGCTCTGGTCATAACGATTACCGCTTCAGCTCTTGAGATAGTACCATAAGGTACAAAAGTACCGTCAGGGTACCCATTCATAAGCCCGGCAGCAACTGCGGCACCTATATAAGCCGCACTCCAGGAAGACGGATTTACATCGCTAAATTGGTCAGCACCTGCCGCAAAAGGAGTAAGCCCTGTAAGCCGAGCTACCATTGCCGCCGCTTCTTCACGAGTTACCGCTCGATAAGGCAATGCTTCCGCTCCGCCAATTATATAGCCGGCTGCCTGAGCCTTTGATATTTCTTGGAAAAACCAATCATCAGGCGTTACATCAACAAAACCTACCACATCAAGGTCTGTAAAGCCAAAAACCCTGTTTACCATAGTATAAAACTCGGCTCTCGACATAGTATGATTTGGTCTTGCTGTTCCATCAGGAAAAATTGAAATAAAACCATGAGCAATAAATGCCCCCATATGCTGCTCGGCAAAATGCCCTTGTAAATCCGATGCCGCATTTAGCTGCATAGGAGCCATAGAAACAAGCATTATAAGTGCAAGCATTAGCCCTGTCAGCCTTTTAAAGTTACCGGTAAATACTTTTTTCACGTTAAATACCTCCCATATCATTCCTTATAAAGTTTAATCTTTAGTTGGAAAAATATTTTCGCTTATACATTATATGATAAGCGTGGTTTAAATTCGACTTTTTTAAAAAAATCGCGTTAAACCCGCCTGTAGAAAGGCTTTGCTTGTATTGCCCTTCTATGTACTTGCACATTATAACACAAAATTCGAGCTTTTGCTACATTTTTTTGCATTATTTACATAATATTTGCTAAAAATACAAAAATTTCTTTATTGTGCATTGACTTTTTGTTGTTCGTAAGTTAATATGAGTTTAAATGCACGATAAGTTCACGTCAACACATTTACTAAATCGCCAGTATACGGCATGTTCTACAAAGGAGGATATTAATATGGCAAGTTACAAAAGTATGTACATTGATTTATTTGTAACAATGAAAAGGGCTGCTCATATTTTGAAGAATGCCGAGCTTTTAACAGGAGAAACAGATGGTCTGTCAGAGGATGAACTTGTTATGTTCATATCTGAAAATAACAAGTTTTTTGATAGCATAAGCGATGAAACCCGGCTGCCTTTGAAGATTGACAAAGTACTTATTGGTAAAAACATAAGAAATATGCGTAACAATCATTCAATAACAATTGAAGAACTTTCAAGAGAGCTGGATATATCAGCGGCATATCTTGGCTTAATTGAGCGCGGTGATAGAAATGTCACCCTTAACAAATTATGCCAATTATCAAATTTCTTTGGCGTTAATTTAGAACATTTTTTAAGACCTCAGATTGATAGCAAAAAAATAGGCTAATTTAGGTTGATTTTCTATATATTAAAGTAGCTGTTGTTTCTTTTGGCAGCTACTTTATTCTATTATGCACAGATATAAAGGTAAATATTTACTTTTTTTGAAAAAAATACTTGACATATTTTTCTTATTGTGTCATTATACCAACAAGCTTTTATCGTCAATAAGGATGTGATTAAGATTAAAAACAAAAGAAACACTTTACAGAAAAAAATTATTTTAGATACCATTAGAAATTTTGACAGCCACCCAACTGTAGAGGATATATCTGCCAAAGTTAAAACTACTTATCCTACAATAAGCAAAAACACTGTATATCGCAACCTTCGGCAGCTTGCCGATAATGGAGAAATACGAAAACTGTCACTTCCGGGCGAACAGGAGCGTTATGACAATTTTACCTGCAATCACTATCATTTCAAGTGTAAATCTTGTGATAGGATTCTTGATATTGTGATTGATTGTCTTGAAGATGTTAATAAAACCGCCGAACAGAAATATGGATTTAAAGTTTATGAACACGAGCTTGTATTTAGAGGTATTTGTACCCCTTGCGAAGAAAGTCCGCAAATAGAAAATTAGGAGGTTATAACATGAGTGGAAATTCAAAGTGCCCTGTTACGGGAAACAGCAGCAGACCTAGTTTTACAAAAGGTACCGCTAACAAAGATTGGTGGCCTAATCAACTTGATTTAAGTGTTTTACACCAAAACTCCAATTTAAGCAATCCAATGGGAAGTGAGTTTAACTATGTTGAAGAATTTAAAACCCTTGATCTTAACGCGCTAAAGGATGATCTCTTCGCTTTAATGAGAGACTCTAAAGACTGGTGGCCGGCTGATTATGGGCATTATGGACCATTTTTTATCAGGATGGCATGGCATAGTGCCGGTACATATCGCACAATGGACGGGCGCGGAGGCGCAAGAGACGGCACTATAAGATTTGCCCCCTTAAACAGCTGGCCTGATAATGTAAATTTAGATAAAGCCAGAAGACTTTTATGGCCTGTTAAGAAAAAGTATGGTGCCAAATTATCATGGGCTGATCTTATGGTTTTAGCGGGCAATTGCGCTATTGAATCTATGGGTCTTAAGTTAATTGGCTTTGCAGGCGGCCGCGAGGATGTTTGGGAGCCGCAAAATGACGTTTACTGGGGTTCGGAAAAGACTTGGCTTGACGGAGGAGAGCGATATTCTGACGATAAAAAACTTGACAGTCCTTTAGCAGCGGTGCAAATGGGTCTGATTTATGTTAACCCTGAAGGACCCGGCGGGCAGCCAATACCGTCTGAGTCAGCAAAAGACGTTAGAGACACTTTTGGGCGAATGGCAATGAACGATGAAGAAACCGTGGCACTTATCGCAGGCGGACATTCATTTGGCAAATCTCACGGTGCGGCTTCTGCAACTCATGTTGGTCCTGAACCGGAAGGTGCCCCAATTGAGGAGCAAGGTCTGGGCTGGAAAAACTCCTTCGGCAAAGGCAATGCGGAGGACACTATCAGCAGTGGCATTGAAGGCGCATGGAAACCAAACCCAACAAAATGGGATATGGGTTATTTAAAAGTCCTGTTAAAATATGAATGGGAGCTTCTTAAAAGCCCGGCCGGCGCATATATTTGGCTTGCTAAAGACTGTGATGAAGAGGATATGGTGGTAGACGCACATGACCCAAATAAAAAACACCGTCCAATGATGACTACAGCCGATTTATCCCTTAAATTTGACCCTGTTTACGAAAAAATCGCAAAAGACTATTATGCAAATCCTGAAAAATTTGCCGACGCTTTTGCTAAAGCTTGGTTTAAACTTACTCACAGAGATATGGGGCCAACAACCTTGTATTACGGAGATGATATACCTAAGGAAGAGTTCCTGTGGCAAGATGTCATTCCAAAAAACAGCAGGTATGTTATAAACGAGCAGGATATAAAAGTGCTTAAAGAAAAAATTGCAGACTCAGGGCTTAGTATATCTCAATTAGTATCTACCGCTTGGGCATCGGCTTCCTCCTTTAGAGGTTCGGATAAGAGAGGGGGCGCAAACGGCGCGCGCATTAGGCTTGAGCCCCAAATTTCATGGGAAGCTAATCAGCCTGAGAAATTGAAAGTTGCACTTGACAAATACGAGCAAATCCAGAAGGAGTTTAACACTGGAGATAAATTTGTATCCCTTGCCGACTTAATCGTCCTTGGAGGAGCTGCCGGTATTGAGATAGCTGCTAAAAAAGCAGGGGCAGCAGTTAACGTTCCTTTTGCGCCTGGCAGAATGGACGCCGCACAAGACCAAACCGACATCCTTTCTTTTAAAGTGCTGGAACCGCTCCACGATGGCTTTAGGAATTACCAAAAGAGGGCTTTCTCTACACTACCTGAGGAGCTTTTAGTTGACAAAGCCCAGCTTTTAACCCTTACCGCACCGGAAATGACTGTTTTACTCGGCGGCTTAAGAGTTTTGGGCAATAATTATGGTGATTCTCCACACGGTGTATTGACAAACTCAAGGGAAACCTTATCAAACGATTTCTTTGTCAATCTTTTAGATATGGATACTGAATGGAAAACTACAGATGATAAGAATTTGTTTAACGGCGTTGATAGAAAAACCGGCGAGAAAAGATGGAGCGCAACAAGGGCTGATCTAATATTTGGCTCAAACTCGCAGCTAAGAGCAATTGCGGAAGTATATGCGTCTGATGATGCAAAGGATAAATTTATGAATGATTTTATCGCAGCCTGGAATAAAGTAATGAACGCTGATAGGTTTGACCTGCTATAAATATTATAGGGCTGGGAGAGTCGAACCTTGAACGACCCCTAGCCCTAAGCGCAAGCTATTATTCACTATATCTTAAGAAAAGGGGTTTTATTAATGAAGGGTAATACTAAATTGATTGATACATTAAATGCTTTACTTGCTGATGAATTAACCGCCATTAACCAGTACATTGTTCATGCTGAAATGTGTGAAGACTGGGGTTATGCAAAACTCCACGACAAGTTTAAAATGAGAGCAATTGATGAAATGAGACATGCCGAAAAATTAATCGGAAGGATTCTTTTTCTGGAAGGAGATCCTATTGTAGGGGTTTTAAATAAAGTCAACATTGGAGCAAAAATCCCTGACCAAGTGGAAAATGACCGCTTAGCGGAAGAAGGGGCCATTAAAGCCTACAACGATGCAATTGTCCTTGCCGAAGAAGTTAGGGATCATGCTACAAGAGATATTCTTGCGGCAATCTTAGCTGACGAAGATGCCCATATGGACGAAATCGAAGAGCTTGGAGATCAAATTGAACAAATGACATTGCCTATCTTCCTTACAACACAGACTAAATAACTAAAGAGGGGGCTTTATAGTTAAGTAAACTGAAAAGCCAAACGCTAAATTTGGGTTTATTTGGGTTGTTTGATTATAAATAAAGCCTCAACGGAGGCATATTATGAATGATGTATTATTTGCATTCTTACTGACTTTAATTGCAGGATTGGCTACAGGACTCGGCGGTCTTGTAGTATTGTTCTCTAAAGTCACAAATAAAAAATTTCTATCTATCTGCCTTAGCTTTTCCGCCGGTGTAATGATTTATATCTCTTTTGCTGAAATATTTTTAGAAGCATTTGAATCATTAGAATATGCTTACGGCGATGAAATGGGGTATTTGATTTTAACGGTATCCTTCTTTGCGGGCATCGCCATTATGGCGGTTATAGACAGGTTTATTCCCCATGACGAAGAAGTTGAAGAATTGCTGGAATCTATCCCCAAGCATGAACAATCTTCTCTTAAAGAAAAAAGGGAACTGAAGCGCACAGGGATTTCATCAACTATTGCTGTGGCTATACATAATTTCCCTGAAGGGTTAATCACTTTTATGGCAGCATTGCATGATCCTGCTATGGGTATAGCTATTGCCATCGCTATTATAATCCACAATATTCCGGAAGGTATCGCAATGGCAGCCCCTATTTATCACGCAACAGGCAGTAAAGTAAAAGCCTTCTTAGTTTCACTAATAGCCGGGCTGACAGAGCCGTTAGGCGCCTTAATAGCATGGCTTCTGCTGCGAAATATTTTTGACGATATCGAAGGCATATTTGGAATTATCTTCGCTGCCGTAGGCGGTATAATGGTATTTGTAGCTATTCATCAATTATTGCCCACAGCTCAAAAATACGGCAAACACCATCTAGTAATGAAATGGCTCTTTGCCGGAATGGCTGTTATGGCAATAAGTTTGGTTATATTGGAATTTGCTTTTTAGAATTTTTAATACAAAAAGGCTGACATGGTTTTGTCAGCTTGAGTCTGTCGAGCAAGTCGACAGACTTTAATGAGCTTACGGTTGGAATGAATCGCCTGCAAGTCCTTGCTTCGCAAGGCTTGCGGGCGTCGATTACCGGGTCTGGGCAGCTTCCAGCGAACGAGCGTGGGGGACGTGGAGTCAACCATGCACTGCTCGCGACATGAATGTACTCATTTTTTGTATTTCATTTTATAACAATCGGGGCAACCGCTACCGTTAGATCTGCTTTTTATAGTAGCTTCCCATTCATGCCCTTTTTCGCATTGCCACCAAACTTTTCTACTAGAACCTATCGTTACATTGCTAGGAGTTAGTTCGCCATTTTTCACAGGATGCCACTCCTTTGACAGTCTTGGGTTTAGGGCTTGCAATGAATTATCATCACAAGCACGCCAACCCGAACAAAATGGACAGCCATTGCCTTTTGTTCTACTATTTACAATAGCTTCCCATTCATGTCCCTTTTCACACTGCCACCAAACTTTTTTGCCAGAGCCCACAGTAACATCATATGTTGTTAGGGTTTCATTTTTGATTGGATGCCATTCTTTTGCCAGATTAGGATTAAGAGTTTGCAAACAATTTTCAATACTCGCACGTTTCCCTGCACAAAATGGACAGCCACTACCTTTCGTCCTATTTGCAATAGATTCTTGCCATTCATGCCCCTTTTCACATTGCCACCAGACTTTTTTGTTTGAGCTTGGTGTAACATTATCTGGAGCGAGGCTTCCATTATTTGCGGGATGCCATTGACTGGATAATCTAGGGTTTATAGTTTGCAAACAATTATCCAAATATGCTCGTCTTCCTGAACAGTAGGGACAATTACGATTAGCTACTCGATTAGAAACCGTTTCTTCCCATTCATGTCCCTTTTCACATTGCCACCAAACTTTTTTTTTCGAGCCAGCTTTTATCATGCTAGGTTTCATTCCTAAATTGCGAATTGGATGCCATTGATTTGCGAGTTTAGGGCGTTTCAGCGACAGACTATATGTCTCCTCAGATTTTATGTACAAATCATATATCAATGCCCTATCTCGACTAACATCAACATTAGCAATATGAAATGCATCCGAAATATTTTTATGAGTATAGCAGAAACACATTTTAATGATTTTGTTAAGCTGAGGGTCAGAAGGGCTTTCATTGCAATAAATTACATTTTCCACCATAGTGTACTCTTTTGTTTTATCCTCTGTTTCTTTTACTCTTAGTAGGTATACTCCTTCAGCTGTAATATATTTTTCTTTTTTTAAATCACGAGTTTCTTTATTTTTGTGGTAATAGACACCATCGTACTCAATTCCCATATTTAAGCTAGGGATAAATATATCAATCTCCCACTTATCTTTGTATTTATAGCGGCTCTCCGTATCATTAAAGACATTTTTGAAGTAAAAATAAAGTGCCTGTTCTGGGAATGACGACTGTCTACCTTGTGTGCATATTGGGCAACTAAGACTTCTATTTCGACTATAAATAACTGACTCCCACTCATGTCCTTGTGTACAGTGCCACCAAACTTTTCTGTTAGAGCTTACCGTAACATCATTTGGTGATATAGCCCCGTTTTTAGTTGGATGCCATTGCATTGCTAACTCTGGGTTTAGGGCTTGCAGTGAATTATCTGAACATACACGTCTGCCAACGCAAAAAGGGCAACCATTACCATATTTTGCTCTGCTCTGAATTGTAGCTTCCCACTCATGTCCTTTTTCACATAACCAATACACTTTCTGCTTTGAACCCGTGGTAACATTATCAGGTGTCAGATTTCCATTATTAACGGGATGCCATTGCCTAGCAAGTTCGGGGTTTAAGGCTTGCAATGAATTATGTTCCTGCACACGTCTGCCAGAACAATAGGGACACCCGCTACCATTGACTCTATGTCTAACCGCCGCATCCCACTTATGTCCTTTATCACACACCCACCATACTTTTTTGGATGAGCCTACCGATACATCATTTGGAGTTAGGTTGCCATTATCAATAGGATGCCACTGTTTAGAAAGTTCAGGGTTTTGTATTGCAAGACTATCCTCCCTGTTTTCAAAAATTTTCATGTATTCACCGCCGTACCATAGTCAGAATCAAACAAAAATATTTTAGTATAGGAAAGAGACAATCTCAATGCAACAAAAACAGCTTGGCGGTCTACAAACCACCAAGCTGTTCCAATGGGAACACCACAGCGAACGCCTCACCGACAAAGAACCATCTGATGGGGTTCGTATTAGTTCCCTTTACCGGAGAAGGGGGGATTTGAACCCCCGCGCAGCTATTAACCGCCTACCCGCTTTCCAGGCGAGCCCCTTCAACCACTTGGGTACTTCTCCATGAGCTTTTATATTCTATAACAATGGGCTTATATTGTCAACGGCTTTTTATAGCTAATTTATTTGAAATCAAAATCTATGTGAACATTTAATTAAAATTTAGAATATTTTACTATTTAGCTTGAAAAAAGCTGTCGTCTTATGTATAATTCCAACGTAAGCATTTTCAAAACTAAAGGAGAGCATTATGAAAAAAATTATTTACATTATTTTATGTCTCGTTCTGGTCGTAAGCCTTGCAGCTTGCAATACGCAGCCTAGTATGGGCTCAGGCAGCTTAGTATTGGCTACAAGCGAAAGTGGAAATCTTGAAATACTCCTTCGGGACTATCTATATTTTTTAGGCAATATTAGAGCAGATACTGAAGAGATGTTACATGAAATGGGCTTTACCTCTGATAGCTTTTATGAAGAGTACTGGTCTCTGGAAATGGAAGAAGGCTCCGGTCGCAGTATTTTTGAAGATGTAAAAGACGTTGCATTGGAGCAGGTTAAGTGGACGGTTGCATTGTATGGTCTTGCCAGAGAAAGGGGCTATACTTATGACCCTGACGAACTTAACATGATTAATGAAAGTGTTCAAGAGGCTGTAATGTTCCTTGCTTCACCTGAAAGAACAGGGGAGCGTATGTTTTATGAGATGTATTATATTACTCCTCAGGAAATGGTTGAAGTTTTTAGAATGCTCCTTACATCCGACAATTTCCAGCGTAGTGTCCATGACAGCTTAGAAATCACAGAAGCTGATTTACGTGCTTTTTACAATGATTCTGAAAACTTTGAAATGATTGAAAACTTACGCGGAATGACAGTTGCTCACATTCTTGTAACTTTTGATGACGAAGCAGAGGATACAGCAGCTAACAGGGAAGAAATCCAAGTCCTTGCCGAAGATATATTAGCAAGAATAGAAGCCGGCGAAAGCTTTGCCTCCCTTGTTACCCAGTATTCCGAGGATCCAGGGTCAGTTGATGATGAAGGTCAGTATTATATATCAATAAATGCTCCATTTGTGCCTGAGTTTATGGCATGGGCAATTGATGCCGAAGTAGGCGATCTTGGTATCGTGGAAACTGAGTGGGGTCTCCATATTATGAACCTTGTAAGCCGTGATACCTTTGAGGATATGCTTGAACTTCGTATGCTTCCGGTTGAAACTTTACCCGGTCACCCTCCTGCCCATTTGCCAGCTTTAGATGCTATTGTGCGGCATGGTCTGTTCGTAGCTGAAATGGAACCCTTTGTAGAAGGACTCCAGTTTGACGATTGGGTAATAAATGAAACTTTATTTAACAGTATTGGATATGATGTTTATGCAAGGCAAGGAAGATAGGTTTAATTTATAAGCTTTAAAATAAAACCGCAGGTAGAAGTTATATCTTCACCTGCGGTGTTTTTAATATCCTTGCTCGTTTCCTTCATTGCCCGGTTTTAAGCTTATCCTAAACTCGTATTCACCGTTGTTATTATCTTCCATTTCAAAATCAGCATGGAATCCGGCACGCTCCATTAAACTTATGCTTTGCTTTAGGGTATTTATAAATATCCTCATATCTCTTATTTTAAATTTTAAGTTTTTCTTAGGGTTTTTCTTGTCTTCCGCTGGATTTAGGAGTTTTGTTACAAGTTCTTCCGTTTTTTTAACTGTTAAGCTTTCCTTTACAATTCGCTCAAGTGCCGCATTTTGCAGCTCTTCTCCAGGCAGTGATAAAAGGGCGCGCCCGTGGCGTTCTGTAAGATTATTATCTACAATCCCTTTAAGTACAGGATATGGAAGTTTTAATATCCTTATTTTATTTGCCACAGAGGATTGGCTTTTACCAATCCGCTTAGCCAACGCTTCTTGGGTAAAACCAAACTCGTCCATAAGCCTTATAAAGCTTTCTGCCTCTTCTACAAAGTTTAAATCTTCTCTTTGGAGATTTTCTATTAGGGCAATTAAGGCTGAATCTTTATCAATCATATCATTAATTATAGCGGGAATTTTGGAAAGCCCCGCTATCCTTGCTGCCTTTAGCCGCCGCTCTCCCGCTATTAACTCATAGAAATACCCATCTTTGGACCTGACTGTAATAGGCTGTATTACCCCATATTCTTTTATGCTTTCGGCAAGCTCAAAAAGGGCTTGTTCATCAAAGCTCTTACGGGGTTGATGGGAGTTTTTTCTAATCAGTTCAATAGGAAGATAATGTATCTGGTCATAAGCTCTTGCTGATATAGGGATTACACTCATAAAAACACCTCTTTTACGATTTTATCTTTTGTTTCCCTATATTACCATTTTTTTCCATATATTTATTTCTTGTCCGAATTGTTGGAATATTTGGTTTAGTCTAAAATCCTACAAAAAAGCCTATCAAATGATAGGCTTTTTGGCTATTGTATTAGATTTTCGCGGATAATTGGGAGGTGTTTGCGATAATTTGCGTATGAATATTAATGAGCGGGAATGTTCTTTTATCTTAAACTCCTCTACTCTTTCTAATTCCCCCCCAAGGGTTTCTATAGCAGACGCTGCTTCTTTAAGCTCCTCACTATATTCCGGTCCTTTATATGCTACAAATATTCCACCAATTTTCACATAAGGCAAAGCATATTCACAAAGGGTATTGACTTTGGCCACCGCCCGAGAGGCGGCTATATCAAAGCTTTCTCTCAAATCAAAGTCATGAGCCAAATCCTCGGCACGTGAGTGGTTTAGTTTTATATTTTCAAGCCCTAATTTGGAAATAACCTCATTTAAAAATACAAGCCGCTTACTGAGAGAGTCCATAAGAGTTGTATTAAGAGAATTTTCCGCAATCTTTAAAACAAGACCGGGAAAGCCCGCTCCCGTACCAATATCTATAAGACTTTGCCCCTTAATTTCCTCAAATTTTAAAAGCATCAAACTGTCAAGAAAATGCTTTACTACAATTTCTTCCCTATTTGTAATTGTTGTAAGATTCATTTTTTCATTCCATGAAAGGAGTAAGTCCATATAAAATTCAAGCTGTACTGCGCTTTCCCGATTTATTAAAATTCCGTGTTCTTCAAATATTTTATCCATCGTAACCTCTAAAAGGGCAGTCCCTTAACATTTTCTTCTTTTTCAATACTGTATATTTTCCATTTACCAAAGCGGTTAGGTTCTTTCAACATATAAATATTAAAAAGCCTTGTACTCTTTCCTTCCATTACAAGAAATGCCTTGTTAATACAGTCTTTAGGCCCTTGATGATAATCTGTTTTTAAGACACAGCTTACACACAGCTTACATTCAGACAAGAGCGCGTCTGACAGCTCCTCCAAATTAATCCTGTCTAAGTAGTTCTTGCTTATATAAGCCATAGCATCCTCAATTCTTTCAAGGCGCATAGCTTTAAGAAAGCTATCCAAAGTATATTCCCCCGTATCCCTATAAGAAACAGCAAAAAAAGGGTTGGAAGGCTCACATATAAATGGTAAAAAGACAGATTTTCTACCTATATCTATATTTATATACACAAAAATATTCCTCCTAAAATCAAGGCTGAGCCATATTCTTTTTGCTCAGCTATGTAAGGGGAATACTGGAACATATGCGTAATAGCTCTATTAACATAGGTTCTTGGTATAATTTATGCATATTCCCCTTAGTTAGTGCCTGCTCTACCTTTCAAATACAATAAAAGAACCGATACATCCGCTGGCGACACACCGCTTATTCTCGCGGCTTGTCCAATATTTACAGGTTTTACTTCCTTAAGCTTTATCTGCGCTTCAAGCCTTAAACCTTTAATTTCATTATAATCAATATCCTCCGGCAGGATATCCTCTTCCATTTTCTTAAACTTTGCAATTTGCATAAGCTGCTTATCAATATACCCTTTATATTTAATCTGTATATTAACTTGCTCTTTTTCAGCCGGCTTAAGCTCCGGTCTATCCGGGTCAAGGGCTTTAAGCCTTTCATAATCTAATTCCGGTCTTTTTATTAGCTCTGAAAGCCTTATTCCGCTTGTGACTTCAGCACTTTTCATACAGCTAAGCAAAGTATTAGCGTCGTTTGGAGGTAATATAAGATTTTCCAATCTCTTTATTTCATTTTCTACATTTGATTTTTTATTAAGAAAATCTTCGTATCTTTCTTTAGAAATAAGCCCAAGTTTATAACCAAGTGGGGTCAGCCTTATATCCGCATTATCCTGACGCAAAAGCAGGCGGTATTCCGCGCGGCTTGTAAGCATCCTGTAAGGCTCTCTTGTCCCCTTCGTTACTAAATCGTCAATTAATACTCCAATATAACCCTCTGAGCGCTTAAGTATAATACCTTCTTTCCTCATGGCGTATTTTGCGGCATTTATCCCTGCAATTATACCCTGTGCCGCCGCCTCCTCGTAACCGGAACTGCCGTTAAACTGCCCTGCCGAAAAAAGCCCTGCCACCAGCTTAAACTCCAAAGTTGGTTTTAACTGTATTGGGTCGATGGCGTCATATTCTATTGCATAGCCTGGGCGTATAAATCGGCAGTTTTCAAGCCCTGGTAAGGTTTTATACATTTCTTTTTGAACCGACTCAGGAAGGGATGTGCTCATCCCTTGGACATACATTTCATCCGTATCTTCCCCTTCAGGCTCAACAAACACTTGATGGCGGTCTTTATCTGCAAAGCGAATTATTTTATCCTCAATCGACGGGCAGTATCTTGTTGCCGCCCCTTCGATCATCCCTGTATAAATAGGGGAACGATGAAGGTTTTCCCGAATTATTTCATGGGTTTTTTCATTAGTATAAGTGAGATAACAAGGCAGCTGAACTCTTGATAGGTCTTTATTTTCATTCTCAAAAGAAAAGGGGACAACAGGCTCTTCCCCATCCTGAATTTCCATTTTAGAAAAGTCTACGGATTTTTTATCAACCCTGGCAGGAGTGCCTGTTTTAAAGCGGTATAAATTTATACCTAAGCTCTTAAGCCGCTCACTAAGAAGGGTAGAAGATTTAAGCCCATTAGGACCGCTCATAAGTACACATTCGCCGTATAAACAACGGGAGTTTAGATATGTGCCGCTTGCGATAACCGCAGCCTTACAGCTATATATTGCACCCCCTTGCCCAATGAAACCTTCCAGCTTGCCCTCTTTAACAATTATATCCACAATTTCATCTTGGACGAGGCAAAGATTTGGGGTAGATTCCAATACTTTTTTCATTTCATCACTATAGCGGCGTTTATCTGCCTGAGCTCTGAGAGAATGAACAGCAGGTCCCTTGCCTCTGTTTAACATACGGCTTTGTATAAAAGATTTATCGATATTGCGCCCCATTTCCCCGCCTAGAGCGTCAATTTCTCTTGCTAAATGCCCCTTTGAGGAACCTCCAATATTAGGATTACAAGGCATCATAGCAACAAAATCCAAGTTCATGGAAAAAAGTATAGTACTAAGTCCCATACGCGCAGCAGCCAATGCCGCTTCACAACCTGCATGACCGGCACCTATTATGCAAATATCCAAATTTTCGGCGTAATATGTTGTCATTTAAATATTCCTAACTAAAGTGCATTAAAAAGTGCGGCAGATTTCAACGAAAGACAAAAGTTAAAGCCTTTGCCGCTACTTACCCAAACAAAACTTAGAAAAAATTCTATCAATTACATCATCTTCAAGGCTTTCCCCAATAATCTGTCCAAGATATGCATAAGCATCTTTAATATCAATAACTGTCATGTCTTCAGTAAATCCGGATTCTACAGAAGCTATCGCCGCCTCTACATGTAAAAGTGCTTTTTTTAAAGAATCCATATCTCTTGTATTACTTATGAGAGCCGTATTTTCAATAGAAATTTGCCCTTCAAAAAACATATTATAAATGGCGTTATACAAATTATCAAGTCCCGTGTTTTTTATTACGGATATTTCAATAGCCCCTTCAGCCTCCTTATACAAAAGCTTTCTGGGCAAATCGCTCTTATTTATTACAAAAATTATCTTTTTATCCCGCAAACGTTCTAAATTTTCCAAATCTTCTAAATTAAGCTCCTTAGAGCCGTCCAGTACATATATAATCAAGTCCGCGTCATAAGCATGTTCAAAGCTTTTTGAAACCCCTATGGATTCCACAATATCCGAAGTATCTCTAAGGCCTGCCGTATCCATAATATTTAAAGGTATCCCACGGATATTCAAGCTCTCCGATAAAACATCCCTTGTGGTACCCGGAATATCTGTTACAATGGCACGCTCCATACCTAACATTCTATTTAGCAAAGAAGATTTTCCTACATTCGGTCTGCCTAAAATAACGGTTTTAAGCCCTTCCGAGAGGATAATCCCCCTTTTTCCCGTTTCTATAAGTTCAAATATTCGAATTTTTATAAAACTCAGTATTTTCAATGCCTTTTTTAAATTATCTTCTTCCATATCATATTCAGGATAGTCTATAGAAGCTTCAATTTCAGCCATAAGGTCTAAAAGCTCGCCCCTAATTTCTGTTATATCTCCAAAAAGCCTGCCGCAAAGCCGGTTTAGTGCCTGATTGTGAGCAAGCTCCGTTTTCGAATTTATAATATCTATAACAGCCTGGGCTTTTGTAAGGTCTATACGCCCGTTTAAAAAAGCCCGCTTTGTAAATTCCCCAGGCTCCGCAAGGCGGGCTCCTTTTCCAAGGGCTGCATCTAAAATAAGCTCCGCCGATTTTAAACCGCCATGGAAAGAAATTTCAACCACATCTTCTTTCGTATAGCTTTTGGGAGCTTTCATAATAGTAAGCATACACTCATCTAAAATACGACCGTCTTTCACTACATGCCCATAATAAATCCTGTGACTTTTCCACAGACACTTACCGCCAGCCCCGCCCGGCTTAAATAATGACTTAGCAATTGTAACAGCCTCTTTACCGGAAAGCCGTATTATGCCAATGCCCCCGCCTATAGCAGTAGAAATTGCTGCAATAGTGTTGTCATAATTATAGTCCATTAAAATTCAAACCTTCTTTATTTATTAAAAGCCCAAAGCCTGTAGGACTTTGAGCTTTTAGCAGTACCATTAATTTCTCTCATACTTTGGTGCAATAACTACATTTCTAAAAGGTTCATCTCCTTGGCTATAAGTCGAAACCTGCCTGTCATTTTGCAAAGCAGCATGAATTATACGTCTTTCATAAGGGTTCATAGGTTCCAAAACTACAGACCTTCTTTGGGATTTAGCTTTTTTAGCAAGATTACGTGCCAAATTTTCCAAAGCTTCTTTTCTCTTTGTCCTATAATTTTCAGTATCTAATGTAATAGAAATATAGGGCATATCACCTTTATTTACCACAAGATTAAGAAGATACTGTATAGAGTCCAAAGTTTGACCTCTTTTCCCTATTAAAATGCCTAAATTATCACCTATTAAATTAACATTCATATGCCTATCATCACTGTTATCAATTTCCACGTCAATGTTTATGCCCATAAGGAAAGTCATTTCTTTTAAAAATTCATGAGCCCTAGCTTTTGGAGTAGATTTCATTGTAACCAGCACCTTGGCAAGCCTTCCTCCAAGTCCAAGAAAGCCTTTAGAGCCTTCCTCCAGTACTTTAATATCAACTTGAGCTTTTTCACATTTTAAAATCTCAAGGGCTTCCTTTATAGCTTCTTCCACGGTTTTTCCCGATTTTTCTATACTGTCCATAAATATCCTCCTTAAGTCGTTCCAACTTTCCCACGATTAAAATGCTTCGACGTAAAATACTGCTGGGCAATTTGAAGGGCACTGGATGTAGCCCAGTAAAGACCAACACCGGCAGGCATTCCAAAAGTTATAACACCCATCATGGCAGGCATTACAAAAAGCATCATATTCTGCTGCATTTTCATACTAGGGTTATCAGATTTCGGCTGCTGTTTAGTGGACATATAGCTTGCCAAAAACGTAAATATTACACAGGCTACAGGAATTAAAAGTGCCGGAAAACTAAAGCCGACATTTTCAACAAGAGTTATACCTAAAAAATACTCCGCCGCCATTTTAGATTCTAAAATAGGCTGAATCTGAGCAAAAGCTTCCGGGGATAAACTTCCCATAAACATATCCCATTCATCAGGAGTAAATCTGGCAAGGACTTTAGTAAGGTTATCAACCTCGATTATATCAAATGGTCTCAAGTTTTCAGGAACTTTAGGGACAGAAAGATTCATAACCATAGTTAAAACATTTGCATCCCCAAAAAGCCCAATTATACTACTTGCAAGCTCATTATAAATCAAACCCAGTCTACCAACAAACCTATATGGCTGGTTCATTATGTAGAAAAGAGCCATAAATATAGGGAATTGGATAAACAATGGCAAACATCCCGCTATAGGGTTTGCGCCGTTTTCACGATATAAAGTTTGAATTTCTATTCCCATTTTCTTTTGAGATTCAGGGTCTTTTGAATTTTCATACTTTTTCTTTATCTGTTCCATTTCAGGCTGCAATCTTTGCATAGCCTGCATGGATTTTTGGCTCTTATACGTAAGAGGAAAAGTTATAATCCTTGCTGCAAAAGTAAGGAGTATTATAGCTATCCCCAGAGTATGAGCCTCCGTAGGGGTTATGGCATATGCAAAATTATAAAGAAAATCTAAAATCATACCAAAAAACGATGATAAGGGACCGATAATTGGACCCGGCTCTGCTTGAACCATGTTTCTTGCAGCAAACAATTATTTTCCTCCCCTAATAAATCAAATTATAAGCATTTTAAAATCTCAGGCACAGGGTCGTAGCCTCCCTTTGAGAATGGATTACATCTTAAAATACGCCATAGAGAAAGCAATATACCTTTAATGGCTCCATGCTTTTCTACAGCATCATAAGCATAACTGGAACAGCTGGGATAGTATTTACATCTGGACATAAGCCCGGGTGATATACATTTTTTGTAAAAAACAATCAGAGATAACAATACTTTTTTAATCAAATAAGCCCCTCATTTTGCTTGCTCTTCATTTTCTCTATAGTGCAATATTTAAAATACCTCACTGCAGGGACATTCATTAACTTTAAAAATACTATCAGAAAACTGTGGTATTTTTAAAGTTAACTCATTATAAATCCAAATTATGCTTTTTAATTAAATGCCATAGGGCACTGTCAGCTTCTCTAAAGCTAATCCCATTACAAGATGCGCGTGCCAGTATTATAATATCATATCCTCTTTTAACTTTACCTGCAGAAAGACGCATACTCTCACGTAAAAGCCGTGTAACACGGCTCCTTACCACTGATTTTCCAACCTTTTTACTTACCGAAAAGCCTATCCTATTAAGCCCAAAGTCATTAGGCAGCACAAACATAACAATAAGACGATTGGCAATAGACTTGCCCTTATTGTAAACCTGACGAAAATCTTGATTTTTTTTGAGAGAAACCATATTTTTCATAGGAGCTTGTCTAAGTACAATATAAAATTTCCTTTCGGTACAAAAAGACCACGTTAAGCGGCCTGTAAGTTAAAATAGGGCTTATATAATTGCTTAAAATAACAAGGTTTTTAAGCGGAGAGAATTTTTCTGCCTTTTCTGCGTCTTCTTTGAAGAACTTTTCTACCGTTTTTGGTTTTCATTCTTTGACGAAAGCCATGAACCTTTGATCTTTGCCTTTTTTTAGGCTGAAATGTCATTTTCATATTTTTACACCTCCTAAAACTCTCATAATTATATTAGAAAACTATAAGCACGTCAAGAAAAACCTTAAATATAGCATTCCGCAAAACTTATCGACTTATTTCGCGTAGGGAAAACCTTAGTAAAACAGCCATTTGTGCCCATTTTAACTCCTATATTTTTATTATGTTATTATTTAGTTTTGGCTAAGCGTAAGGACTTCTATATTAAACTAAGAACATATATTTTATTGCTAAGGTTATCTATTTTTGATATCCTATAGCAAATAATTTAGACTCTTTTATACCTTAAGTTTTCCACACTATGTGGAAAACCCTGTGTATAACTTTCCACATTCTCTTGGATATTCCTTCAATTTGTTTGATTTATCTTGTGGAAAACGTCTGTATATACAAAATTCCAAGGAGAATACTCATGTCAACAACTACCCACGAATGCTGGTTTGAAGCACTTTCTATAATGGAAGATATGTTTACTGATGTAACATACGGCACTTACATCCAAAAATTAAAACCCCTCTATATTAAAGATAATACATTTTATCTTTATATAGAAAGTGATTTTCACAAAACTACCATAGAACAAAAATATTTAAACGACATAGTTAAAACCATTAGAGTTATTATGGAGTCGGATATTGATGTTAAAATAGTTTCTGATGATAATATAGATAAAAATGGCAATATAATTGATAACGCCCCGCCTAAAATCAGACCGGTAATTAAATCTAATTTAATGCCTAAATATCTGTTTGAAACTTTTGTTGAGGGTACATCCAATCAGCTTGCTTATGCAACAGCTCTTGCTGTTAGTGAATCTCCGGGTCAAACCTCATATAACCCACTATTTTTATATGGTGGCGTAGGTCTTGGAAAAACTCATCTTATGCATTCCATAGGCAATAATATATTGCAGAGAGATCCTGAAAGCCTTGTATTATACTGTTCTGCTGAAGAATTTATGAATGAAATGATAACCTCTATAAGAACAGGTAAAAATCAGGCTTTTCGTGATAAATACAGAGATATTGATGTGCTCCTTATTGACGATATACAGTTTTTATCTGATAAAGAAGGGACTCAGGAGGAATTTTTCCATACATTCAATACTCTTTATAATTCCGGCAAGCAGCTTGTAATATCATCAGACCAGCCCCCTAAGGAGCTTAAGACGTTGGAAAACCGCCTTCGCTCTCGTTTTGGCTGGGGAGTTATTGTAGATATCACTTTACCGAATTTTGAAACAAGAAACGCAATACTTAGGCGTAAAGCAGATCAAATAGGCGTCGAAATATCCGATGAAATAACTGAATTTATAGCAAAAAATGTAGTATCAAATATACGAGATTTAGAAGGCGCATTAAATAAAGTTTCTGCTTATTCTACTTTGTCAAGAAAAGAAATAAGTTTGGAACTGGCAAAAGACGCTTTGAAAGATATTATTGATCCTGTTGATAAGCCTGAACTGACTGTGGATTATGTGCAAAAAGTAGTTGCAAACTATTTTAATCTGCCTCAAGAAGATATGTATAGTAAAAAACGCTCTCAAAATATTGTATATCCTCGTCAGGTTGCCATGTATTTATGCCGTAAGCTTCTTAACATATCATTACCGAAAATTGGTGATGGTTTTGGCGGCAGAGATCATTCAACAGTTATCCACGGCTGCGATAAAATAGCTGAACTTATTGAAACCGACTCACAGATTAGAAATACAGTAATCGAAATAGAAAAATTAATTGTTTAAACATATTTATAAAAGCCTGTTTATAAACAGGCTTTTAACAACCAGAATAGTTTAATATACTAATCTTAAGCCGGTTTTACATATTATCCACACCACCTACTACTACTGCTTTAAATAAATATTTTTAATATTTATATAGGCTTCGCCAATAAAAATATGTTATACTTTTAAACAAATGATTTAAAAACAGTACATAAGCTTGTGTTGAAGAAAAGAGCGATAGAAAATTAACTTGGAGGAAGATATGAAATTTACATGTGAAAAAAATACGCTTATTAATAATATAAATATTGTATCTAAAGCAGTATCTTCAAGAACTACTTTACCTATATTGGAATGTATACTTCTAAATGCTGATCCAGACGGACTTAAAATGACCGGCAATGATTTAGAAATGGGCATAGAGACTTCGTACATAGAAGCTCAAATAATAGAAGAAGGTACTATAGCTATTGAAGCAAAATTGTTCTCTGAAATTGTCAAACGGCTGCCTGATGATGGCTGGGTTTTAATTGAAGTTGTTGAGAACAACATGGTTGTAATTAAATGTGGTAAGGCTGAATTTAAAATATTAGGTTTAAGCGGAGATGAATTTCCGGTTATCCCTTATGTGGAAAAAAACAATGAATACAGCATATCAGGTCAGCTTCTAAGAGATATGATACGTCAAACTTTATTTTCTGTTTCTGTTGACGAGTCAAAGCCTGTTCTTACAGGTGAGCTTTTTGAAATAGATGATAATTCTCTTAGACTAGTAGCGGTTGATGGGTTTAGAGTATCTTTTAGGAGTGCGGAACTTGAAGGAGATAATGCAAATATTTCCGTAGTTGTGCCTGGCAAAACTTTAAATGAAATAAGTAAAATTTTGCCTGCTGATGAAGAGTCTAAAATTTCCTTATATTTTACTGATAAGCATATGCTTATACAAATGGATGAATGTACTATAGTTTCAAGACTTTTAGATGGTGAATTTTTGAAATATAAGCAGATACTTGAGACAGATTCAAGTACGGTTGTAAAAATTGCAAGAGAAGAATTTTTAAAGTCCCTAGAGCGTGCAAGCCTTATTTCAAAAGAGACTAAGAAAAACCCTGTTAAGCTTGAAATTGAAAGAGATATTGTCAAAATAACTTCCAATACTGAAATGGGTACATCTTATGACGAACTTGCTGTGGAAACTGAAGGGGAAGGTTTAAGTATCGCCTTTAATCCAAGATATTTAATAGACGCACTTAAAGTTATTGATGATGACGATGCTTATATGCATTTTACCACTGCTCTTAGCCCTTGTATAATAAAGGGTGAAGAAGGATGCGGATATAAATATCTGATACTTCCTTTAAGGGTGGCACGGTAATGGAGAAGAGTGTGAAAATTAAGACTGAATATATTAAACTTTCTGATTTGTTAAAGTATGCCAATGTAGTGTCCAGCGGGTCGGAAGGGAAATATCTTATCATTGAAGGGAAGGTATCGGTTGACGGAGAGATAGTGCTTCAGCGCGGCAAGAAAATTTATCCGGGTATGAAGGTTTTTTGTGAGTATGATAATGAGAAGTTTACAATCATGGTATTATAATGCAAATCACATCACTAAACCTTAAAAATTTCAGAAATTTATTGGAGCAGCAGGTAGAGCTTGCTCCTCATATAAATATTTTTTACGGCGATAACGGACAGGGGAAGACAAATTTTTTGGAATCCCTTTATTTTTGTGCAACGGGACGAAGTCACAGGGCTATGACCGATAAAGAGCTTATTGCTTTTGACGAAACTGACGCCTTTGTCCAGCTAAAATATTCCGAAGGCAAAATTCATGTACATTTGGAAAATGGTAAAAAGGGAATAAGTGTAAATGGTATGCCGATTAAGAAATTAGGAGATTTACTTGGCAATCTTGTAATAGTAATGTTTAGCCCTGAGGATTTGGAACTTGCCAAAGAGGGGCCTGGCGTTAGACGAAGATTTATGGATATGGAGATTTGTAAACTATCACCTTTGTATTATCATGAGCTTTCAAGTTATTACAGGGTATTAAGACAGCGTAATAACCTTTTAAAATCCACAGTCAGAGAGCGAAGTTTACTTGATACTATCCCTGTTTGGGATGAAGCTCTTGTAAGTCATGGTATCAAAATTTATAAACTTAGGAAAAAGTTTGTTGAAGAAATAGGAGAAATTGCTGCTTTGCTTTATCAAAAAATTGCGGGAGGCATAGACAGTATAAGCCTGTATTACAAGCCTAATGTTACCCCTGATAATTTTTTGGACAAGCTCACCCGCTTTAGAGAACGGGATTTGAAATTAACCACAACCACTGCAGGGATTCATAAAGATGATATACAAATTTTAATTAATGAAAGGGATATACGTGCCTTTGGTTCCCAAGGGCAGCAGCGTACAGCGTCATTATCATTAAAACTTGCTGAAATTGAGCTTATTAAAAATGTTAAAAACAAAAAGCCGGTACTTTTATTAGATGATGTGTTATCGGAACTGGATGAAAAACGCCAAAAACACTTACTTTCTTTAATAAAGGAAGTCCAAACTATTATAACCTGCACAGGTATGGAAGATGTCCTTAAAAAAATAAGTAATGACGATACAAAAATTTTTTATGTTGAGAATGGAAAAATATGTGTAAAACAATGATTTTTTCTACTTTTCGACATATAAAACCCTTTATTTTAAGAGGGTTTTATGATATACTATAGGTTGCAATAATGTTTTTAAAACATAAGGAGAAAAACCCTAAATGACACAAAAATATGAAGCATCGGAAATTCAAATATTAGATGGGCTTGAAGCTGTAAGAAAGCGTCCTGGAATGTATATTGGCTCTACATCAGCCAGAGGTCTTCACCACTTGGTTTATGAAATTGTGGATAATGCGGTGGACGAGGCTTTGGCGGGCTTTTGTACTGAAATAGAAGTTACTATTCATAAAGATAATACTATTTCCGTTTTTGATAATGGAAGAGGTATTCCTATAGGTATTCATCCTCAAAAAGGCATTCCGGCTGTTGAGGTTGTATTTACTATCCTTCACTCAGGCGGTAAATTTGGCGGCGGCGGTTATAAGGTTTCCGGCGGGCTTCACGGTGTAGGTGCGGCTGTTGTTAACGCCCTTTCTGAATGGCTTAAAGTGCAAATTTATCGTGACGGTAAAATTCATGAGCAGGTTTATGAACGAGGCGATGTGAAAGAGGCTCTTAATATTGTTGGAGATACGGATAAACGCGGTACATTTGTTCATTTTAAGCCTGACGCCATTATTTTTGAGGAAACTGAGTTTTCTTTTGAAACATTAAAGCAAAAACTTCAGGAAACGGCTTTTTTAACTAAAGGGCTTAAAATTACTATTACTGACGAAAGAGATGAAACCCCTAAGGAGCTTACTTTCCTTTATGAGGGCGGCATTAAAGAGTTTGTAAGCTATATAAACCGTAATAAAACCCCTATGTATGATGATGTTTTTTATTGTGAAGCTATGCGGGATGGGATTTTGGTGGAACTTGCCATACAATATTCCGATGAGTACCATGAAAGTGTGTATACTTATGTTAATAATATAAACACAGAGGATGGTGGGACTCATTTAGCCGGTTTTCGCGGTGCCCTTACAAGGGTTATAAATGGTTACGCCCGTGCCAATAATTTAATTAAAGAAAATGAAAATAACCTTTCCGGCGAAGATGTTAGAGAAGGGATTTCCGCTGTTGTATCTATAAAACTTCAAGAGCCGCAGTTTGAAGGGCAAACTAAGGCAAAACTTGGCAACTCTGAAGCTAAAACAGCGGTGGAGTCCGTAACAGGGGAGCATCTTGAATATTATTTTGAAGAAAAACCTGCTATTGCCAAAACTATAATCGAAAAAGCGATTTTAGCTTCCCGTGCCCGTGACGCCGCTAAAAAGGCTAGGGAGCTTGTAAGGCGTAAGTCTGCTTTAGATGCGGGACGTATGCCAGGCAAGCTGTCAGACTGCCACGAGTCTGACCCTTCTAAATGCGAAATTTATCTTGTTGAGGGAGACTCCGCCGGAGGTACGGTTAAAAATGCCAGAGATTCCAATGTACAAGCTATCTTACCCCTTCGCGGTAAAATTCTTAATGTTGAAAAATCACGCCTTGACCGAATTTTGGGCAATGAAGAGATAAAGGCTATGATAACTGCTTTTGGCACAGGGATTCATGATGATTTTGATATCACAAAACTTCGTTATCATAAAATTATAATTATGACTGACGCCGATGTGGACGGGGCACATATACGTACCCTTTTGCTGACGTTTTTATACCGCTTTATGCGCCCCCTTATTGAGGAGGGGTTTGTATATATTGCCCAGCCGCCTTTGTTTAGGGTTGAAAAAGGCGGTAAAGAGTATTATATTTACTCAGATAAGGAACTTTCAGATTTGTTGGATGAAATCGGCAGAGACGGTATGAAGCCTATTCAAAGATACAAAGGCTTAGGGGAAATGGACGCGGATCAGCTTTGGGATACAACTATAAATCCGGAGGCTAGGGTGCTTCTTAAAGTTGATATGGGTGATGCAAGGGCAGCGGATGATGTATTTACACAGCTTATGGGCGGTCATGTAGAGTTTAGGCGAGATTTTATTAATGAGAATGCGAAGAAGGTTAGGAATTTGGATATATAGAAAACGTAGTTAAGAAGGGTTATTAATGATGGAAGACTATAAAACCATAAAATTATTTTATCCAAGGGACAATATAACATCCTACGCATAGATAATCGCGGTGATGTATATAAGGGAGTATAGAAAAAAATTACCTATGCTCCAGAAGATATCTATACCTACATCACCGGAATTTTCTGAAAAATGACTAATTACATAAATAATTAAAGACCTATCGTTGTACTCAGGGTGACGGCGGGCATAGGAGATACACATATGAGTGAATTTGAGCCTACAGGCGAAAACATAAAACCAATAGACCTTGAAATGGAGATGAAAGAATCCTTCCTTACATACGCTATGAGCGTTATAGCTTCCCGCGCACTGCCGGATGTAAAGGATGGGCTTAAGCCGGTTCATAGGCGTATTTTATATGCTATGAACGAGCTTAACCTTGACCCTTCTAAGGGCTATAAAAAATCAGCACGTATAGTAGGGGATACTATGGGTAAATACCACCCACACGGTAACCTTGCTATTTATGATGCTATGGTTCGTATGGCTCAGCCTTTTTCTTTGCGTTATCCTTTGGTGGATGGACATGGCAATTTCGGCTCAATGGACGGTGACGGAGCTGCGGCCGAACGTTATACTGAAGCGCGCCTTGCTCCTCTTGCCATGGAAATGCTTAGGGATATTGATAAAAATACAGTTGATTTTATGTCAACTTATGATGAGGAAGGTAAGGAGCCTGTAACTTTGCCGGCACGTTTTCCTAATTTATTGGTAAACGGTGCCTCAGGGATTGCTGTTGGCATGGCTACAAATATACCTCCTCATAACTTGGCTGAAGCTATTGACGGAGTTATTAAGATTATTGATAATTTCGTGGATAATACTCAGGAAACAGATATTGAAGAGCTTATTCAAATCGTTAAAGGTCCGGACTTTCCTACAGGTGCTTCTATACTTGGGACAAACGGTATAAAATCTGCTTATAGAACAGGCCGCGGCAAGGTAGTAATCCGTGCTGATGCGGATATTGAAGTTTTGTCAAACGGTCGTGAGCGGATTACGGTTACAAGCCTGCCTTATCAGGTTAATAAGGCTCGTTTAGTTGAAAAAATAGCTGAGCTCGTTAAAGAAAAGCGGGTTGAGGGTATTTCGGACTTAAAAGACGTATCCGGCCGTCACGGTCTTAAGATAGTTATTGATCTTAAAAAAGACGCTAATGCTAATGTAATACTCAATAAACTCTATAAATACACCCAATTACAGGAAAATTTCAATGTTAATATGCTGGCACTTATTAACAATCAGCCTCGGGTGTTTAATTTAAAGCAAATGCTCGTCCATTACTTGGATCATCAGAAGGATGTTGTTACAAGGCGTACTCAGTTTGATTTGGACAAGGCTCTTAGGCGCGCCCATATTGTGGAGGGGCTTTTAAAAGCCCTTGATATTATTGATGAGATAATCGCTCTTATCCGTGGATCTAAGGATGGGGCTGAGGCTCGCGCTAGACTACAGGAAGTGTTTGAATTTTCGGAATTACAAGCTCAAGCCATTGTGGAAATGAGGCTTAGAAGTTTAACAGGTCTTGAAAAAGAGCGCCTTGATACGGAATATCGGGAACTTATGGAGACTATTAATTACCTTCAAGGTATTTTGGGGGATGAAAATAGGCTTTTAGGTGTTATTAAAGGGGAGCTTTTAGTAATAAAAACCAAATATGACAATGGCCGCCGCACGGAGATAGTTAAAGACCCGGGGGAGATTGACTTTGAGGATTTAATAAATGACGAAATGAGTGTTATTACAATGACTCATTTGGATTATATTAAAAGGCTGCCCTTATCTACTTATAAAAGCCAAAACCGCGGTGGTCGGGGCATTAAAGGTATGCAAACCAGGGATGAGGATGTGGTTAAAGATTTATTTATAACAAACTCTCACTCCAGCTTACTGTTTTTTACCAACAGAGGAAAGGTTTATCGAAATAAAGCATATGAAATCCCGGAGTCAGGAAGAAATTCAAGAGGTACAAATATTGTGAATCTTCTGAACCTTGACACAGGGGAGAAGATTGCCGCTGTAATGCCTATAAGTGCTGAGGAAAACTCCGGCAGGTTTATAATAATGGTTACGAAAAATGGGGTAATTAAAAAAACACCCCTTAAGGATTTTGCCAATATTCACAAAGGAGGGCTTAGAGCCTTAACTATAAAGGACGAAGATGAGCTTTTAATCGTCCTTAACTCTGATGGAGCACAGGAAGTGTTCTTAGCAACTAAAAACGGAATGTCCATAAGATTTAAAGAAGAGGATATACGCTCAATGGGGCGTATTGCCGCGGGAGTCAGGGCTATCAGGCTAAAATCTACCGACCAGGTTATTGGTGCGGTACTTTTAATGGATGGTTTTGATATCTTATTTGTCAGCGAAAAAGGTTTTGGAAAATGTACGCAAAAAGATGCGTTTAAAACCCAAAACAGAGGCGGCTCCGGGCTTCGTAATTATAAAATAACTGATAAAACAGGTCCGCTTATTGGCATTACTCCTGTTAACGCTAATGAGGAGCTTATGATTATAAACTCATCAGGTGTTATAATTAGGATTAGGATTGCGGATATTTCCATAACAGGCAGGGTAACTCAAGGGGTTAAGCTTATTAATTTAGGGGAAGATGAGACGGTTGTGTCTATTGCGAAAATCACAGAGGAGCAGATAGAAGAAGAAATAGAAGAAACAGAAGAAACGAGTAAAAGCTTAGAACAGGAAGAAATAGAGGGAGAGTAGCTATGACCTATGAGATTTTAGCAAACTGGGATGAAGAAGCAGGGGTTTGGTGTGCTGTTTGTAATGATATCCCTTTGGCACTCGAAAGCAATTCTTTTGATGCGTTGATTGAAAAAGTTAAGACTGTTGCAATAGAAATTTTGGAGCTAAATGGAAAGAGAGAAGAAGATGTAAAATTGTGTTTTAAAGTTGTTCATTAATCTACAGACGAAGATTTAACTGTAATATTGCGGACTGATGTTAGTTTTTTGTGGTTTAGGTAATGTTTAAAAAAATAAATGGCGTAGCATTTGCTACGCCTTCAATTATGTTTAAAAAGATTTGTATTATAGCTGTATCACTTTAAAAGTGATACAGCCAAAATGTGAACATAGTTCACATTTTGTGCACCTTAATTCCCTTGGGATTGCGGTGCGGTGCGTTCAATTAAATTCATATTTCACTATAACAGCCCATAGGGCTATTTTTTTATCCATGAACAAATTTCTCCTATAAATTTGTGAGTATCATGAGTCAAATGAGGGCTTGTGTCAACATTAGGGAACCATTTTGTTTCAATATGTTCAAATTTGCCCTCATCCTTTTGTCCTAAAACTACTAGCTTAGGAATACTAATAGAGGCGACCTTGTTTTTAACACAAATATTCAAATCACCGGAGTAGAGTGCAGTCATGGTAAATTTAGACGGCTGGTCACTTAGACAAAAATAAGTTGGAGTCAATTTATTAAAAGAAGGAACAGGAAAGCCTAATTTTTTGGCAAATAACAAAAGCCTGTTTGCGATAAAATAGTCAAACCAAATCATATTGTAAAAAAACGTACCGTAAAGAGGCAACTCAAAAAGCCGTCTCATGATAAAGCGGTAAGGGCATTTAGATGGAAGAGAGGAAAATCCTTTAGGGGATACAAGCACCAGTTTTTTAAAATTTTCCGGCACAAAAGCGGCGGCACATAAAGCAAAATCTGCGGATCTGTCACTTGCCATTACAACCGCTTTATCACAAATTACATTTTCAATAAAATCATTTATAAAAGAGGCATAAAGATAAGAGGAGTAAGATATTTCAGCTTTAGCCGAATCACCAAATCCGGGAAGGTCAGGAGCATAAACCGTATACTTCCTAGACAGGGAGTCTATTAAATTTACCCATTCCAACTTAGAACCTCCCATTACAGGGCTATGAAGCAGTAAAAGTGCTGATCCTGATCCTTTTTTTATATAACTGACTGTGCCGAAGCGGTAATTATATATATAGTCCGTATCTTCCTTAGAATCTCTAAGGGCTTTAAATAAAACTTTGACATGATAATTAACTATAGCAGCTATAGCTGTGAACTTTATGATGAAAATAAAAAATTTACAAGGGTTTTTCATAAAGACCTCCAATCATTAATTACCAATTACCTCAATTTGTCAAATACTTATAAACAAGATTTACAATATCCCCTGCTGCTTGCTGCATTAATAAGGCATTAGGCATATCAGGGCTGTACTGGCTGAAAAGTGAAAATGTTACAAACTGCCCGTCAGGCAATTCAATAAATCCTGCCCAATTGTTAATTATGATTATCTGCCTGGTGCCATCTGCAATATTCATGGTCATATTCATAACCCTGCCGGTTTTTGCAAATACATTGCCGGAAGCTTCAAGGTTAGGGTCAACATCATCTAAAGTGCCGTCAACACCCATTATAGGCAAGGTAATTGAATAATCATTAAAATAAGGTGTTGTGTACAGATAATTTAAAAAATTTGTGAAAGAAGCGGGAGTATATAAAACCATAGCCATTTCGGCGATAGTTTGTATGCCTTCAATAGGGATACTTGGTTTAACGCCGGTTCTTTCAAACATTTCAGCTTGCATTAAAAGACCTTGTGCCATTGCATTTTCCGAATCATCTCCGGCAATGGCTCCAACAATATAAGGCCATGCAACAGTGTGCAGATTTGAGCTTAACTTCATCATTGGCATAAGCTGATATCTTAAAGTTGGCGAAATAAGCTGGGCTAAGAGGTTTTCTTCTGTATAGTATTCACGGAGTATATTAAAATTGTGAGTACGAGTTAAATTAATATTAGATATTATACCCTTTTCTTCCAAAATCATATGGAACGCCGCCTCGGCGAAGGATGCCGGCTCCGGCACAGTATAAGTGCGAAAGACAGGTGCGCCGCCAAGGTTTATATCCCCTGATATAGTAACGGTGCGAGTGCCGTCAGGGTTTCTTATATCATTTTCAAATCTTATGCCGCCGCCGACACCGGCTCCTCCTTGCATAACAACTCCGCCGACCCCTGCATTAACCGCCGGGGGAGCAGTTGTTACCTCATTAATAATTGTTAAATAAGGTGTTTCCGGCAGAATTTGAAGGACAGCAGGCTCGCCGACATCTTCTCCGGGATTTACCCAAACGCCGATAATATTATCATTTAACATAATAGGAGAAATAATATAATCGCCGACACCAGCCCCAAGATTATCGCTGCCTTCGCGGAATAAGGAATTATCAACAATAATATTGCCCCTTATTTCCCTAATGCCTCTTGCGGCAATTTGCCGGGCAAGTTCATATAAAGAGCCAAGAGGAAAATCTGAAACGGGGACAGCATCCGGCGAAAAACCAAAACTGTGATCCCTATGAGGTAAGTTAATAGATCCGTCAGGATTAACCCTGCCTCCAAAAAGCAAATCACCATTTGCCAGTAAGACTAAATCGCCGTCAAGTACACCGTTTTCAATGGATCCTGTACCATAAACAGCGGTGTTAAAGCGGAAATCCTGCCCCAATGTCTCATAAGCAATACCTGCTGTAAAAATCTTTAAAGTAGATGCCGGTTGGAAGAATTGCTCGCGGTTAATTGAATAAATACTTTCACCGTTTGGGAAAGCAAACTCCATACCCCACAAAGAGCCGTCTAATCTTGCCATAATTTCTTTAATCGCAATATCTAATTGGGATGTTTTAGACAGTTCTGCAATTAAAACAGCTGCGTCTTCACGAGTTATAATGCTGCTGGGCGTAAAGGCTGCTCCTATAGTATTCCTATGTCTCTCAAAAATATAAGCAGCCGCATCTCTTGCCCATAATGAAATATTATAATTGTCAGAAAAATTTTCAAAAGCTTTTATATTATGAGGGGCAAGCCCAAAATATCTTGACAACATTACATAAGCCATTTCTCTTGTAAGCTGCTCATTAGGCGCAAATAAATTATTGCCTGTGCCCAAAATCACCTCTTTTTCATAAAGATAATTTATTGCCCCGGTAATATTAATATCGGTGGTTAAATCAATAAAAGGTGCTGTTACAGCAGATGCAGGATTGCCGGAAGCCTCCCAAAGGAGTTGTGCAAATTCCCCTCGTGTAAGAAAGCCGTTTGCATTAGAATAGGCACTAATATTAACAGGAGATAGGAGCATAATTAAGGCTAATAATAAAGCAGCAAATCTTTTCATTTGATAATCAACCTTTCGTAATAAAATTTTATCTATAGTGAATTAACTTTAAAAGACGAACGCTTGCGTGCATACATTTTTCAATAATTGAAGGGGCTATTCCCTTCACAAACATTAGTATAGCAAAATGAATCCAAAACAACAACAAAAACTTGTTATTTTTTGGCATTACAGCGTCACTGGAACAACTAAGAATGCTGATGGGATGGGTTTTTACTATTAATCGAAAAATACACAAAAAACGCCTATCTCCGAAGATAGGCGTTTCAGAGTGTAGACAAACCCCATTTGCATGGGGGGAAGGGTTTGGGAAACAAAGAGTTTCCCAATTTTAATCCGCAAGTCGGGCTTCGCCCGACTGAGGGAAATCCGCTGACCCGGGCCGCTTGGGCGAGCAGTCCGCGTAGCGGACGACCAGCCGCAGGGGGTTGCGAAGCAAAACCTTGCAGGCGGATTCATACCTTAAGTACCTCGTTAAAATGGCTTTGCCATTTTAACGA